>PR_CR_10_Liq_1_inCRDRAFT_1001769_pt1 | contig 11755 bp, 8 predicted proteins | sample PRCRCaboRojoPR_3_FD_10241 | JGI IMG/M metagenome (IMG submission 10241) | reverse complement strand
GGCTCGACCCGGCCGCGTGCGCGGCGATCCGCCAGCACGCCTGGAGCCTGTTCACGCGCGGCCAGGCGCAGCAGGCCCTGGACGCGGTGCAGGACCTGGAACGGCGGCTCGGGGCCGGCGGGGGCGCCTGTGAGCTGGTCGATGGCGACGCTGCGCGGGAGCTGGCGCTGGCCCGCTGGTACCGCGGGCGCATCCTGCTCACCGCCGATCGCCCGGACCTGGCCCTGACACCGCTGGAGCAGGCCATTAACGCCCTCCGCACCCTGGGCGACGCCGAGCGCGCCAACCTGTCCGCGGCCCTCGGCGACCTCGCCAATGCCCTCAGCGCCCTTGGCCGCACCGAGCCGGCGCTGGCCGCCGCCGATGAGGGCCTCACCATCAACCGCGCGCTGGGCCATGACCGCGCGCTCGCCGCCGGCCTGGGCCGGACCGCCGCGATCCTGAGGGCCGCCGGCCGCCACGCCGAGGCCGAGGCCCGCTACGGCGAGGCCCTGGCCGCCGCCGAGCGCGTCGGCGACCTGGAGCTGCAGGGCACTACGCTGGCGCACTTGGGCGTCCTGCAACAGGACACCGGCCGCACCGCCGCGTCGGTGGACACCCTGAGGCGGGCGCTGCGGCTGTTCCAGCAGGCCGGCAACGGCGTCGGGGAGATGCAGACCTGCGACCTGCTGGGCACGGCCGAGCAAATGCTCGGCCGCCTCGACCCGGCCGAGGCCTGGTACCGCAAGGCCCTTGGCCTCGCCGAGCAGCTCGGCGTGCAGGCACAGGTCGGCGGGACGCGGCAGAACCTCGGCATCCTGTTCCAGCACCGCGCCGAGGGGCTGCCAGGCGACGACCCGGCGGCGGCGCCCGAGCGCGCGCGCTGGCTCGCCGCCGCGGTGGCCGAGATCGAGGCGAGCCTGGCCATCAACCAGCAACGGAACGACCGGCTCGGCGCGGCCAGCTCCCACACCCAGCTCTCGCAGCTGCATCGGCTGCGCGGCGACCTGGACCGGGCCGAGGCCGAGGCGCGCCACGCGCTGGCCATCCGCGAGCCGCTGAGCCATCCGGAGACCTGGAAGGTCTACGCCAGCCTCGCCGACATCGCCCGCGCCTGCGGCGACGCCGCCACGGCCGCGGACTGGCAGGCGAAGGCCGATACGCAGCGGGAGGCGCAGGAACGCCGCGCACGCGGCGACGACACCGGCGACCCTGCCGGTGGCGGGCCCGATGCGGACCCCGGCGCGGGCGCCGGCACGGCGCCGGACCAGCAGCTCATGGACGCCCTGCTCGCGCTCGCCCGCGCCGTCCACCAGGCCCGCACCGCGGGCGAGCCGCTGCCGCCGGACGCCGCCGAGGCCCTGGCCCAGCTCGCCGGCCTGCCGGCGCCGCTGGGCGGCCTCGGCGCCTTCTTCCAGGCCATCGCCGACGGCCGGACCCCGGCACCGCCCGCCCTGCCCGAGCCGCTGGACCAGCTCGCCGACGCCCTGCTCGAGGCGCTGCGCTGAGCCCGTGCCCATCGCGCCGGGGACGGCGCTCCCACAACCGCCGGCTACAGCGTGAAGCCGGCCCTGAAGGGATTCTCCAGCAGCAGAGGCCCTACGCGCCGGCCGTCCTGCATGTCTGCTGTCAGGAGGCGCGTGACGCCCGCGCCGCGGGCGGTCTGCACCAGCATCGCATCCCAGAATGCAAACCCATCGCCTGTTCGTGGCGCAGGCCGGCATCGGTATCGCGCGCAGAACGCCTGCCGACCCCATGAGCGTGCTATCATTACGGACTTTTTTCAGGCCCGGCTCGGCGCCCTGAGGCGCGTCCGCCGGGCGTCTTGCGGCGCCGCCGCCCTGCTGTTCCCGCCCGTGCGCCGACGGACCCGCTGACGCCACCCGCCCATGCCAGATTTCGCCCGAGAAGTCCTCCCTGTCCGGCTCGAAGACGAGATGCGCCAGTCGTATCTCGACTACGCCATGAGCGTCATCGTGGGGCGGGCGCTGCCGGACGTGCGCGACGGCCTGAAGCCCGTGCACCGTCGCGTGCTGTACGCGATGAGCGAGCTCGGCAACGACTGGAACAAGCCCTACAAGAAATCGGCCCGCGTCGTCGGCGACGTCATCGGTAAGTACCATCCCCACGGCGACACGGCGGTCTACGACACCATCGTGCGCATGGCGCAGTCGTTTTCCATGCGCTACATGCTGGTGGACGGGCAGGGCAATTTCGGCTCCGTGGACGGCGACTCGCCGGCGGCCATGCGCTACACGGAAGTGCGCATGGCGCGCATCGCCTCGACCCTGCTGGACGACCTCGACAAGGAGACCGTCGACTTCGTCCCGAACTACGACGAATCCGAGCACGAGCCGACGGTCCTGCCCGCGCGCTTCCCGAACCTGCTGGTGAACGGCAGCGCCGGCATCGCGGTGGGCATGGCCACCAACATCCCGCCGCACAACCTGCGTGAGGTCATCGACGGCTGCCTCGCCATCATCGAAGACCCGTTGGTGGGCGATGAGCGCCTGATGGAGCTGATCCCGGGGCCGGACTTCCCCACCGCCGCCATCATCAACGGTATCCGCGGCATCCGCGAGGCCTACCGCACCGGCCGCGGCCGGGTGCAGCTGCGCGCCCGGACCCACACCGAGACGAACAAGCGCTCGGGCCGCGAGTCCATCATCGTCACCGAGCTGCCGTACCAGGTGAACAAGGCGCGGCTCCTGGAGAAGATGGCGGAGCTGGTGAAGGAAAAGCGCCTGGAGGGCATCGCCGAGCTGCGCGACGAGTCCGACAAGGACGGCATGCGCATGGTCATCGAGATCAAGCGCGACCATTACCCGGACGTGGTGCTGAACAACCTGTATCAGCACACACAGATGCAGACGGTGTTCGGCATCAACATGGTGGCGCTGGTGGACGGCCAGCCGCGCACCCTGACGCTCAAGCAGACCCTGGAGCACTTCCTGCGCCACCGCCGCGACGTGGTCACGCGGCGGACGATCTACGAGCTGCGCAAGGCCCGCGAGCGCGCCCACATCCTGGAAGGCTACACGGTGGCGCTCGCCAACATCGACGAGGTGATCGCGCTCATCAAGGCCTCCGAGAGCCCCGCCGCCGCGCGCGAGGGGTTGATGGCGCGCACCTGGCCGCCCGGCGCCGTATCCGGGATGCTGCAGCGCGCCGGCGCCGAGGAGACGCGCCCGGACGACCTCGAGAGGGGCTTCGGGTTGATCTCGGAAGGAGATGACGCCGGCCAATACAAGCTGAGCGAGCGCCAGGCCCGCGCCATCCTGGACCTCCAGCTCCAGCGCCTGACGGGCCTGGAGCAGGACAAGATCGTCAAGGAATACGAGGAGATCCTGGACAAGATCGCGGACCTGCTGGAGATCCTGCGCAACCCGGACCGGCTGATGCAGGTGATCCGCGAAGAGCTCGAGGCCATCAAGGAGCAGTACGGCGACGAGCGCCGCACCGAGATCGTCCAGGATCAAAACGATCTGACCCTGTTGGACCTCATTGCGCCGGAAGACGTGGTGGTGACGCTCTCCCACGCCGGTTATGTCAAGGCCCAGCCGCTGTCTGAATACCAGGCCCAGCGCCGCGGCGGCAAGGGCCGCAGCGCCGCCAGCACCAAGGACGAGGACTTCATCGACCGGCTCTTCGTCGCCAACAGCCACGACACCGTGCTGTGCTTCTCCAGCCACGGCAAGGTCTACTGGCTCAAGGTCTACGAGCTGCCCCAGGCGAGCTACGGTGCCCGCGGGCGGCCCATTGTCAACCTGCTGCCGCTGGAAGCGGGCGAGCGCATCAACGCCACCCTGCCGGTACCGGAGTACGAAGAGGGCAGCTTCGTCTTCATGGCCACCAGCAAGGGCACGGTCAAGAAGACGCCGCTCAAGGACTTTCAGCGACCCCTCGCCCGCGGCATCATCGCCATCGACCTGCATGAGGACGAGTATCTGATCGGCGTGGCCGTCACCGACGGCCGCCAGGACCTGATGCTCTTCTCCACCGCCGGCAAAGCCGTGCGCTTCAACGAGTCCGAAGTCCGCTCCATGGGCCGCACGGCCCACGGCGTGCGCGGCATCTCCCTCGACGACGGCCAGCGGGTCATCTCGCTGCTGGTGGCGGAGCCCGGCACCGTGCTCACCGTCGGCGCCAACGGCTATGGCAAGCGCACCCCGGTGGAGGAGTTCCCCACCAAGGGCCGCGGCACCAAGGGCGTCATCTCCATGCGCATCGGCGAGCGCAATGCGGAGCAGGTGGGCGCCGTGCTGGTGCGCCCCGGAGATGAGATCATGCTCATCACCGAGGCCGGCACCCTGGTGCGCACAGCCGTGGACGGCATCAACGTCATGAGCCGCAACACCTGGGGCGTGAAGCTCATCAACCTGGGCGAGGACCAGAAGCTCGCCGGCATTGAGCGGATCGTGGCCCTGAACGGTGACGACAGCGGGGACGACAGCGGCGGCGAGGATGATGTGCGCGACGGCGACAGCGGTGACGACAGCGACGATGATCCGGGGGCGCCGGCGGATACTGAGTGATCCCGCCTCGCAAGGCAGGGTCTCGCGCAACGGCGCAACGGGCCACCGGCGCAACGGGGGCTGCAAGACCGAGGTGTGAGCGCTCGCTCCACTGCGACCATGTCGGTTTGTCTCGCTCCCGGGCCCGAGCGCGGGCGTGTCCCGGCACTGCTCCAGCGGTGCGTGGCCCGTCGCGTTTTGCGGCGCCGGCACGCGACGCTTGAGCGTCGCTGCCTGCTCCTCGGTCGGAGCATGAGCGCCAGCCGTTCAGCGCCCGCATCGCCACCCCGAATTCAAACCGCCAACCACGGAGCCAACCCATGTCCAGACCCTACAACTTCAGCGCCGGCCCGGCGATGCTGCCGGAGCCCGTCCTCAAGCGCGCACAGGAAGAGATGCTCGACTGGCACGGCAGCGGCATGTGCGTGGCGGAGATGAGCCACCGCGGCAAGGAGTTCCTGTCCATCGCCCAGCAGGCGGAGGCCGACCTGCGCGAGCTGCTCGCGGTTCCCGACAACTACAGGGTGCTGTTCCTGCAGGGCGGGGCGTCGCTTCAGTTTGCAATGGCGCCGATGAATCTGCTGGGGGACGCGAAGCAGGCGGACTACCTCAACACCGGCAGCTGGTCCAAGAAGGCCATTGCCGAGGCCAAGCGCTTCGCGACGGTCAACGTCGCCGCCAGCACCGAGCAGGACGGCACCTTCACCCGTGCACCGGCGCAGGCCGAGCTGAGCCTGTCCGCGGACGCCGCCTACCTGCACTACACGCCCAACGAGACCATTCAGGGCGTCGAGTTCCCTTACGTGCCCGAGACCGATAAGCCATTGGTGGCGGACATGTCCTCGACCATTCTGTCGCGCCCCATCGACGTGTCGAAGTTCGGCATCATCTACGCCGGCGCGCAGAAGAACATCGGCCCGGCGGGACTCACATTGGTCATCGTCCGCGACGATCTCATCGGCAGCCCCATCGCCGGCACGCCGGCGATGCTGGACTACAAGACCCACGCCGACGCCGAGTCCATGTACAACACCCCGCCCACCTACGCCTGGTACCTGGCGGGGCTGGTGTTCCAGTGGCTCAAGGACCTGGGCGGGCTTGCCGGCATGGCCGAGATCAACCAGCGCAAGGCGGGCAAGCTCTACGCGGCTATCGACGGCTCGGACTTCTACGCCAACCCGGTGCAGCCGGACTGCCGCTCCTGGATGAACGTGCCCTTCACGCTGGCCGACGCCAAGCTCGACGCGGACTTCCTTGCGGGCGCCAAGGACGCATACCTTCTCACGCTGAAGGGCCACCGCTCGGTCGGCGGCATGCGTGCGAGCATCTACAATGCGATGCCGGAGGCGGGTGTGGATGCTTTGATCGACTTCATGGCGGAGTTCGAGCGCACCAGGGGCTGAGCTGAGCGGCTGATTGGCGCGCGAAGACGCGGAGGGAAGGACGCGGAGAAGAGTGGCACGCGAAGACGGGGAGGGAAGGGCGCGGAGAAGAGTGGCACGCGAAGACGCGAAGACGCGAAGGGAAAGACGCGAAGGGAAAGACGCGAAGGGAAAGACGCGGAGGGAAGGGCGCGGGGAAGAGTGGCACGCGAAGACGCGAAGACGCGAAGGGGAAGACGCGAAGGGAAAGACGCGGAGGGAAGGGCGCGGAGGGAAGGGCGCGGGGAAGAGTGGCACGCGAAGACGCGAAGACGCGAAGGGAAAGACGCGGAGGGAAAGGCGCGGAGGGGAGTGGCATGCGAAGGCGCGAAGGGGGAGGTGCGAAGCGTAGAATGTGCAGGGAGTGGTGCCGGGCAGACGCGTCGTCTTTCCTGGCTTATCCAGGCTTTGGCGCGAGCGATGCTCTGGGGCTGGTGTCTTCGCGTCTTCGCGTCTTCGCGTCTTCGCGTCTTCGCGTGAGACCATCTGGCCTCAGGAGCACAGGTATGCCTGGGCAATCCCGTCGCGGCCCGACTTTCGCGTCTTCTGTCTTTGCGTGAGACACATTCCGAAGCAGCCGCGAGCGCAGCACTGAAGCACCGCAGGTGGAGACGTTTTACATGTTCAAGATTCAAACCCTCAACAACATCTCCGTCGCCGGCCTGAACCGGCTGCCGCGGGCGTCCTACGAGATCGCCTCGGAGGTCGGCCACCCGGACGCCATCCTGGTGCGCTCGGCGAAGATGCATGACATGCCCGTCCCGGACACCGTCAAGGCCATCGGTCGGGCCGGCGCCGGTGTCAACAACATCCCCGTTGCGGACATGAGCGAGCGCGGCATCGCCGTGTTCAATGCCCCCGGCGCCAACGCCAACGCGGTGAAGGAGCTGGTGCTCGCCGGCATGCTCATCGCTGCGCGCAACATCGCCCAGGCGGCCAAGTTCGCCCGCGGGCTGGAAGGCGACGACGCGGCCATCAACAAGGCCGTGGAGGCGGGGAAGAAGCAGTTCGTCGGCTTCGAGCTGCCGGGGCGCACCCTGGGCGTCATCGGCCTCGGCGCCATCGGTGTGCTGGTGGCCAATGCCGCCCGGGCGCTCGGCATGAAGGTCATCGGCTATGACCCGAGCATCACCGTGCGCGCGGCCTGGAAGCTCCAGTCCGACGTGGAGGCGGCGCTGTCGGTGGATGACCTGGTGGCCCGGTCCGACTTCATCACCTTCCATGTGCCGCTCACCGACCAGACCCGGCACATGATCAATGCCGAGCGCATCGCCAACATGCCGGACGGCGCGGTGCTGCTCAACTTCTCGCGCAGCGGCATCATCGACGACGACGCCGCCGTCACCGCGCTGGATACCGGCAAGCTCTACGCCTACGTCTGCGACTTTCCTTCGAATCTGCTCAAGGATCACCCGCGGGTGGTGGCCCTGCCGCACCTCGGCGCCTCCACGCGCGAGGCGGAGGACAACTGCGCCATGATGGTGGCGGACCAGGTGCGCGCTTACCTGGAGGACGGTAATGTCACCAACTCCGTCAACTTTCCGGAGATCGTGCTGCCGCGCAATGGTGGACATCGCATCGCCGTGGTGAACCGCAACGTGCCGAACATGGTGGGCCAGATCTCCACCGACCTCGCCGAGGCGGGCCTCAACATCGTGGACATGCTGAACCGCTCCCGCGGCGAGCTGGCCGTCACACTCATCGACATCGAGCGGCAGTGCCCGCGGGAGACCGCGCAGCGCATCGCAGGCATCGACGGGGTGCTGTCGGTGCGCTGCCTGGGCGCCGCCGACGGCACGGGCGCCGGTGGCGAGGTGCGGGGCTGAGACGATCATCCGGATCGGGATCAGGTTTCAGCAGCAAGCTTGGAACACACCCGGGATCACGGCAGCAGCCAACGGGAGCCGACATGAGTGCCGAGGACGCCCTCGCCCCCATCCGCGCACGCATCGATGCCATCGATGCGGAGCTGCTGCGGCTCATTTCCGAGCGCGCCGACTGCGCCCGCGAGGTCGCCAAAATCAAGGCGGCTGCGGGGCAGACCACGCACTACTACCGCCCGGAGCGCGAGGCGGAGATCCTGCGCCGCATCAAGGCGCAGAACCCGGGGCCGCTGGGCGGCGAGGAGATGGCCCGGCTGTTCCGGGAGATCATGTCCGCCTGCCTGGCGCTGGAGCGCCCCCTTGCCGTGGGCTATCTCGGGCCCGAGGGCACCTTCACCCAGGCCGCGGCGCTGAAGCACTTCGGCCACTCGGTGCACACCCAGCCCTTCGGCACCATCGGCGACATCTTCCGTGAGGTGGAGGCCGGCTCCTGCGACTTCGGCGTCGTGCCGGTGGAGAACAGCACCGAGGGTGTGGTGAACCATACGCTGGACATGTTCATGCGCTCACCGCTGCTGATTGCGGGCGAGGTCATGCTGCGCATCCACCATCACCTGCTGAGCCGGGCGACGGAGGTGGGTGCGGTCCGCCGCGTGTATTCGCACCAGCAGTCGCTGGCCCAGTGCCGCGGCTGGCTCGACCGCTATCTGCCCGCCGCCGAGCGCATTGCCGTCGGCAGCAACGCGGAGGCGGCGAAGCTCGCCGCGAGGTCCGGCGACTGCGCCGCTGTGGCCGGCGAGGCCGCCGCGGAGCTCTATGAGCTGCGCATGCTGGCCCAGCGCATCGAGGACGAGCCCGGCAACACCACCCGCTTCCTCATCATCGGCCGCGAGGACGCGCCGCCGAGCGGCAGCGACAAGACCAGCCTGCTGCTCTCCTGCCGTAACGAGGCGGGCGGCCTGCACAGCCTCATCAGCCCGTTCGCCGAGCAGGGCATCAGCATGACGCGCATTGAATCCCGCCCCTCCCACCAGGGCGTCTGGGACTATGTCTTCTTCGTGGACATCTGCGGCCACCGCGGCGAGCCCGGCGTCGCCGCTGCCCTGGTGCAGCTCAAGTCGGTGGCGCGGTTGTGTAAGGTGTTGGGGTCTTATCCGGAGGCGGTACTCTAGTTTTTGAAGCACCCACATCGTTAGACAGCGCGACCCCTGATGATCCGATGCCCAACCCTGGCAACCCCTTCCTGGCCCTCGCCGCCCCTCAGATCGCCGGCCTGACGCCCTACGTGCCGGGCAAGCCCCTGTCGGAGCTGGCGCGTGAGCTCGGCATCAGCTCGGCGGTGAAGCTCGCTTCCAACGAGAACCCGCTCGGCTGCGGCGAGGCGGCGCAGGCGGCCTATGTCGACTGCGCGGCGGAGCTGGGCCGTTATCCGGACGGCGGTGCCTTCGCGCTGCGTCGGGCCATCGCCGAGCACCACGGGGTCGATGCGGCGCAGGTCACCGTCGGCAACGGCTCCAACGACGTGCTGGACCTGGTGGCGCGTACTTTCCTGCACCCGGGCGTGGAGTCGGTGTTCTCCGAGCATGCCTTCGCCGTCTATCCCCTCGCCACCCAGGCGGTGGGGGCCACCGCCCGGGTTGCGCCGGCGCGGGACTTCGGGCACGACCTGGCGGCCATGGCGGCGCTGGTGAGCGAGCGTACGCGGGTGGTCTGGATCGCGAATCCGAACAATCCCACCGGCACCTGGCTCGCCGCGGAGCCGTTGCGGGCCTTCATTGCCGGGCTCCCGGCGCACGCCCTGGTGGTGGTGGACGAGGCCTACTTCGAATATGTCACGGCGCCGGACTATCCGGACNCCAGCCGCTGGCTCGCGGACTTCCCGAACCTCATTGTCACCCGGACCTTCGCCAAGGTGTATGGCCTCGCGGCGCTGCGGGTGGGCTACGGGCTGAGCCATCCGGACCTGGCCGAGCTCCTGAATCGGGTGCGGCATCCGTTCAACGTCAATGCCCCGGCACAGGCGGCGGCCATCGCCGCCCTTGGTGATCGAGCCCATGTGCAGCGCTCGGTGGCGCACAACCGTGCCGAGATGGCCCGGGTCACGGCGGGGCTGGAGCAGCTGGGCATCGGCTGCATCCCGTCCGTATGCAACTTCGTCACCGCCGACCTTGGCCGGCCTGCGGGTCCGGTGGAGCAGGCACTGCTGCGGGAGGGCGTCATCTGCCGCCCGGTGGGCAACTACGGCCTGCCCAATCATCTGCGCATCAGCATCGGTCTGGCCGAGGAGAACACGCGCATGCTGGCGGCGCTGGAACGGGTGCTGACGACGTGATCGAGCGGCTCGCCCTCATCGGCGTCGGGCTCATCGGCGGCTCGCTGGCCCGGGCGCTGCGGGGTGCCGGCGCGGTCGGCGAGGTCATCGGCTGCGGGCGCTCGGCGCAGAACCTGGAGCTTGCCTTCGATCTCGGCGTCATCGACGGCTGTACCCGGGACCCGGCGGTGGCCGTGGAGGACGCCGACATGGTCTTCGTTGCCGTGCCCCTGGGGGCGATGCGCGGTGTCTTCGAGCGCATCCACGGCCGGCTGCGGGAGGATGCCGTGATCACCGACGGCGGCAGCGTCAAGGGCAGCGTGGTGGCGGACGCGGCGGCGGCCTTCGGTGCTGTGCCGCAGCGCCTGGTGCCCGGACACCCCATCGCCGGCACCGAGCACAGCGGCGTGGCTGCCTCCTTCCCGGAGTTGTACCACAACCGCCGCGTCATCCTGACCCCGCTGCCGCAGACCGACACCGATGCGCTTGAGCGGGTGCGTGCCATGTGGCAGGCGGCGGGGGCCGTCGTCACCGAGATGGATGTCGCCCACCACGACGCGGTGCTGGCCGCCACCAGCCATCTGCCGCACATGCTCGCCTTCGGCCTGGTGGACCTGCTGGCACGGCAGCAGGAGCACGACGAGATCTTCCGCTACGCCGCNGGCGGCTTCCGGGACTTCACCCGCATCGCCTCCAGCAATCCGGTCATGTGGCGGGACATCTGCATCGCCAACGCCGAGGCCCTGAGCGGTATGCTGGCCCGCTTCGGCGAGGAGATGACCGACCTCGCCGAGACCATCCGCCGCCGCGACGGCGCGCATCTGCTGGAGATCTTCACCCGTGCGAAGACCGCACGGGATGCCTACGTGGATGGGGTGACGGGCCCCCAGCCGAGCCCCCAGCCGAGCCCCCAGCCGAGCCCCCAGCCGGGCGAGAGCCCGGATCAGTCAGGCTGATCTCCACGCATCTCGCGCGCGGCTGGGCTTCACGCAACGGCGCGACGGGCCACGAGCCTAACCGGGCCGAGCGGGCGCCTCGCTGCTCGGGCCGGGCAGGGGGCTCGATGCGGCGCCTGCTGACCGATCACCCGTGCAGACCATTTTCTGCTCTCCCGCCGAACACGAATCCCGTGTAGGTCGGGTCAGCGCGGCGTGACCCGACACCGGGCACGCCTTGAGCGTCGGGTTAGGCGTCAGTGCTGGCAGCCATCCAGACGCTGGTCGGCTCCCGGCAGCAGTGCATCGATGAAGGCCACCGACAGCACCGCAGCGCCAGCCAGCACCAGCATCAGGGCCGTCTGCGTGTAGGGCATGGTGAGCGGCGCGGACACCGCGAGCAATCCGAGCAGCAGACCTGCCGCCAGCAGCAGGCCCGAGACGATGACCGCGGCGCGCATGGAACGACAGTTGAACATGGGCTTGTCTCCTCTGACAGCATTTAAGCAAATGCTAATGGATTTTCCACCAATTGTCTATGGTGAAAATGTTGAGCGCGTCGCATGTCGTGCACCGCGTCGGGCGTCGCCACAGCGTGCAACTGTGCTGACACAGGGTCTGCCGAGAAGGGGTAGGCCGCGGTACCGGGGCCTTCCCCGGCGTCGTGGTCGGAAGGCCGACATCCGGCGCCGACGCAGCCCGCCGTCCGCGTCGTGAAAGCAACAGCCGACAGGAGGTGTCTGCCGATGCCGGCGGGCTGCCGGCAGGTTGG
>PR_CR_10_Liq_1_inCRDRAFT_1001768_pt1 | contig 11759 bp, 9 predicted proteins | sample PRCRCaboRojoPR_3_FD_10241 | JGI IMG/M metagenome (IMG submission 10241) | reverse complement strand
CGGTCGGCCGGGCCCGGCATCGGGTCCGGCCGACCGCCGTGCCGTGCGCTTCCCCCTGGGGCGCGCATCGGGTACACTCACCCTCTTGCCGCCCCGGCGGTAGGTGGACCGCGTCCCCCGAGGACGCCGAGGAGACGAACCATGGCCAGCGACGTTCGCATCAAACTGCTGCTCGAGTGCACCGAGTGCAAGCGCCGGAACTACGCGACGCACAAGAACCGGCGCAACACGACGGACAAGATCGAGCTGCGCAAGTACTGCCCCTGGGAGCGCAAGCACACCGTCCACAAAGAGGTGAAGGTCTAAGTGAAGGGCCTGCTGCAGTACCTGCGCAACTCGCGGGCGGAACTCGGGCGCGTGACGTGGCCGACCCGCAGCGAGGTGGTCCAAGCGACCCAAGCGACGCTGCTGTTCGTGTTGATCACGGTGGCGTTCCTGCTCGTCGCCGACACGACGCTCGGCAACCTGATCGGCCTGATCACCTGACCCCGCGGGTCGCCCGCGGCGACCCTGGGAGGACCCTGCCCATGAGCATCGAATGGTACGCCGTCCACACCTACGTCGGCCACGAGGACAAGGTCAAGGCGAACATCATGAGCCGGGCGCAGACGCTCGGCATTCAGGACCGCATCTACCAGGTCGTCGTGCCGAGCGAGGAGACGGTCGAGCATGCCGCGGGCGGCAAGCAGGAGGTCGTGAAGCGCAAGAGCTTCCCCGGGTACATCTTCGTGCAGATGGACCTCGGCGACAACCCCGACGAACCGAACGAGGCGTGGGAGGTCGTGCGCTACACCCCCGGCGTCACCGGCTTCGTCGGGACCGCCAGTCGCGCCGTGCCGCTGACGCCCGAGGAGGAGCAGAGCATGCTCGGGAGCCTCGGCATCACCGGCGCCCGCGCGACCCCCAAGATCCAAGTCACCTACCACGCCGGCGACACGGTCCAGGTCACCTCCGGCCCGTTCGCCGACTTCACCGGCATCGTCTCGGAGGTCAACCCCGAGCGAGGCACCCTGAAGGTGCTCGTATCCATCTTCGGACGGGAAACCCCCGTCGAACTCGACTTCGCGCAGGTCGTCAAGGGCTGACGCCCGCGCGTCCACGCGTCCGGACCCCGCCGCCCGCCCGCGGTGGGGGAGCGTACAGGAGGCCGCATGTCCAAGAAGGTCGAAGGCATCGTCAAGCTCCAACTGCCCGCCGGAGGGGCGACCCCCGCCCCGCCGGTCGGGCCCGCGTTGGGGCAGTACGGCGCCAACATCATGGAGTTCGTCAAGGCGTACAACGCCGCGACCGCCGACCAGGCGGGCGCCGTCGTGCCGGTGGAGATCACCATCTACGCCGATCGGTCGTTCACCTTCGTGATGCGCACGCCGCCCGCCAGCTTCCTCATCAAGCAGGCGGCGGGCATCGAGAAGGGCTCGGGCGAACCGCACACGAACAAGGTCGGCTCGATCACGTGGGACCAGTGCCTCGAGATCGGCCGCACGAAGATGGAGGACCTCAACGCCGGGGACGAACGGGCGGCCGCCTGGATCGTTGCCGGCAGCGCCCGCTCCATGGGCGTCGAGGTGGAGGGGGCGCCGGATCGTGGCTAAGCACGGAAAGCGCTACCGCGACCTCGTCGGCAAGGTCGACCGCGACGCCAGCTACGCCGCGGCGGACGCCGCCGCCCTCGTCAAGGACCTCGCGACCGCGAAGTTCGACGAGACGATCGAGGCGCACGTGCGGCTCGGCGTCGACCCCCGCAAGAGCGACCAGACGGTGCGCGGCACCGTCGCCCTGCCCCACGGGACCGGCAAGACCGTCCGCGTCGTCGCCATCACCGGCGCCGACAAGGTCGACGCCGCCCTCGAGGCCGGCGCGGACGCCGCGGGCGCCGACGAGATGGTCGACCGCATCGCCGGCGGCTGGATGGAGTTCGACGCCGTCGTCGCGACGCCCGACATGATGGCCGCCATCGGCTCGAAGTTGGGCCGCGTGCTGGGCCCCAAAGGCCTCCTCCCCAACCCGAAGGCCGGCACCGTCGGCCCCGACGTCGCCGGCATCGTCTCCGCCCTCAAGGCGGGACGGATCGAGTTCCGGGCCGACAAGACCGGGGTCGTCCACGCCCCCATCGGCAAGGCGTCGTTCGACGCCACCCACCTCGCGGAGAACCTCGCCGCGCTGCAGGAGGCGCTCGAAGCGGCGCGTCCCGAGGCGGCGAAGGGGATCTTCGTCAAGACCGTCCATCTCACCTCCACCATGGGCCCGAGCGTCCCGGTGGCGGTCTGATCGGCATCCCGGTGCGTAGCGGGGACGTACGCGTCCCTCTCGGGCGCGTCCCGAACCACCTGATGGCGTTGGAGACAGCAGGGGCCGGCCAGGCTTAAAGATCCTGCCGAGGCGCAACGGTACGGCATCCGCCGTCCTCGCTACGCCTCGCGGCACGTTCCCCCGGGGAACGAACGAACACGAATCGGGAGACCACCATGGCGAATCCGAAGAACGAAGCGATGGTCGCCGAGCTCCGCGAGTCCCTCGCGGATGCGTCGACCTTCTTCGTCGTGGACTACCAGGGGCTCTCGGCGGGAGAACTCGGGACGTTGCGCGCCTCGGTGCGCAACGCCGGAGGTCGCCTGCTCGTCGCGAAGAACACGCTGATCCGCGTCGTCCTGCAGGAGCAGGGCGTCGAGGGGTTCGACGAGACGCTGACGGGACCGACCGCACTGGTCCTCGTCGGCGACGATCCCGTCGCGCCCGTCAAGGCGCTCAGCGACTTCGCCGAAGAGCACGATGCCGATCTACCCGTCGCCAAGGGCGGCCTGCTCCAAGGGGGGCAGGTCGGACCGGAGGCCTTCGCGAAGATCGCGAAGCTTCCGTCCCGCGACGAGATCCTCTCCGAGCTGGTCGGGGTGCTTCAGGCCCCCATGCAGCAGCTCGTGGGGGTCCTCTCCGGCCCGCCGCGCGACCTGGTGTCCGTCATGACCAACTACAAGCAGACACTCGAGGAGGGAAACTGACATGGCGTTCGATAAGGACAAACTCGTCGAAGAACTCGGGGCGCTCACCGTCCTGGAACTCACCGAACTCGTCGATGCCCTGAAGGAAACCTGGGGCGTCGAGGCGGCGGCCGCCATGCCGGCCGGCGCGATGATGGCCGCCGGCGCGGCCGCCCCCGCCGAAGGCGGCGGCGCCGCGGCGGAGCAGGACGAGTTCACCGTCAGCATCGGCGATGCCGGCGACAAGAAGCTGCAGGTCATCAAGGAGGTTCGCGGCATCACGAACCTCGGCCTCAAGGAGGCCAAGGAGCTCGTCGAAGGCGGCGGCGTCGTCAAGGAAGGCGTCGCGAAGGACGAAGCCGACGAGATCAAGGAGAAGCTCGAAGCCGCGGGCGCGACCGTCACGGTCCAGTAGGGTCCCGCGGTTCGCACCGGATGCATGCGGCGACGCCCGGCCGGNCCCCCGGCCGGGCCGACCCGCCCCCCGAACCGACCCCACGCCCCCGGCGCCCCACGCCACGCGACGTCCCGTCGTTCTATTTGGCCGTACCCTATTTCTTTGAGCCGTACGCACCCGACCCTGCGGAGGTGGCTTTGCGAAGCGCGCGGAACCTGACGGCGACCCCCGACCGGAGCGACGCACTCCGGGCGGGCACGACCCCCCGCACCACGACCCCCGGCCCCGTGCGCCGGGACCTGCGTCTCCACGACGACCCAGCGGCCCGCACCCCCCGAGGTGCGGACTCCGCGCATGCGACGAAGGGGTGATGATGCGCGAGATCCAATCGTTCGGAAGCATTCGTGAGGTGGCGGACCTGCCCAACCTCACCAACATCCAGATCACGTCGTACGAGCACTTCCTGCAACGCGACGTGGCCCCCACCGCACGCGCACCGCACGGCCTGCAGGCGGCGTTCAAGGAGATCTTCCCGATCGACGAAACCGAACGGGGTCGCCAGACCGGGCTGGTCATCGACTTCCTCGAGTACACCCTCACCGAGCCGGAGTACGGCCCCGAGGAGTGCCGCGAGAAGGACCTGACCTACCAGTCGGGCCTGTTCGCGAAGCTGCAACTGGTGCACAAGGACACCGGCCTCATCAAGGAGGACCAGGTGTTCCTCGGGGACCTCCCCCTGATGACCGAGGACGGCTCCTTCGTCATCAACGGCGCCGACCGCGTCATCGTCTCGCAGATCCACCGCTCGCCCGGCGTGTACTTCACCGGCATGCTGCGCCCCAACGGCCAGAAGAGCTACACCGCCAGCATCATCCCCATGCCCAAGCGCGGCCCCTGGATCGAACTCGAGTTCGACAACGCCGGCGTGCTGTGGATGAAGGTGAACAAGCGCAAGTTCCCCTTCTCGACGCTGCTGCGCGTCCTCGGCTACGGCGACGCCGCCATCCGCGAACTGTTCGCCGGCCACGAATCGATGATCGACGCCACCCTCGAGGAGGAGGAACTCTCCGACGTCACCCCCGAGGAGGCGCTCCTGCGGCTGTTCACCGTGCTGCGGCCCGGCGACCCGCCGAAGGTCGACAAGGCGACCAGCTACCTGCACGGCCTCCTNGCCGACCCGCGCCGGTACGACCTGGGCGACGCCGGCCGCTACAAGCTCAACGAGAAGCTCGGGCTCGACGTCGAGGAAAAGACGCTGCTCGGCTTCGACGACGGTCGCTTCGTCGACTACGGTCTCGTCGCCACGCTGCAGTACCTCGTCAAGCTCCAGGCGGGCGACGAGGACGCCGTCGAGGACGACATCGACCACCTCGGCAACCGCCGCATCCGGACGGTCGGCGAGCTCGTCGCCGACCAGATCCGCGTCGGCCTCGGGCGGATGGCGCGCGGCGTGCGCGAACGCATGCTGCTCGGCAACCCCGACGCCGCCACCCCGCAGAAGTTGATCAACAACCGCCCGATCGTCGCGGCGTTGCGGGAGTTCTACGGGCGCAGCCAGCTGTCGCAGTTCAAGGACCAGATCAACCCGCTGTCGGAGTTGCGCCACAAGCGCCGCATCTCCGCGCTCGGGCCGGGCGGCCTGACGCGCGAGCGCGCCGGCTTCGACGTGCGCGACGTGCACCGCACCCACTACGGCCGCATCTGCCCCATCGAGACGCCCGAGGGCGCCAACATCGGCCTCATCACCTCGCTCGCCTCGTACTCCCGCGTCAACGACCTCGGCTTCATCGAGGCGCCCTACCGGCGCGTCAAGAGCGGCAAGGTCAGCGACGAGGTCGTCTACATGACGGCGCACGAGGAGGACCGCTACGTCATCGCGCAGGCGAACACGGTGCTCGAGGACGACGGCGCGTTCGTCAACGAACAGATCGTCGCCCGCGACCGCGGCGAACCGGTCTTCGCGCCGCGCGACGCCATCGACTTCATGGACGTCTCGCCGAAGCAGATCATCAGCGTCCCCACCAGCATCATTCCGTTCCTCGAGCACGACGACGCCAACCGCGCGCTGATGGGGTCGAACATGCAGTCGCAGGCGGTGCCGCTCATCAAGGCGGACGCCCCCTACGTCGGGACCGGCGTCGAGGAACGCATCAGCCTCGACTCCGGCACGTGCGTCGTCGCGGAGGAGGCCGGCACCGTCACGTACGTCGACGCCGAACGCATCCGCGTCGAGAGCGCCAAGAACGTCGAGCGCGAGTACGTCCTCACCCGCTTCCAGCGCAGCAACCAGAACACGAACCTCGACCAGCACCCGGTCGTGAAGCTGGGCGACACGGTGAAGGCCGGACAGGTCATCGCCGACGGGCCCGCCTCGCAGAACGGGCGCCTGGCGCTCGGGCAGAACATCCTGATCGCCGTCATGCCGTTCGACGGCTACAACTTCGAGGACGCCATCGTGCTGTCGGAGAACCTGGTGCGCAGCGACGCCTACACGTCGGTGCACATCGAGAAGTTCGAGAAGGAGGCGCGCGAGACGAAGCTCGGGCCGGAGAAGATCACGCGCGACATCCCCGGACTGAGCGAAGCGGCGTTGCGCGACCTCGACGAGGACGGCGTCGTCCGCATCGGAGCGGACGTCAAGCACAACTCCATCCTCGTGGGCCACACCAGCTTCAAGGGCGAGAAGGACCCGACGCCGGAGGAGCGGCTGCTGCGCTCGATCTTCGGTGAGAAGGCGCGCGAGGTGAAGGACACCTCGCTGCGCGTCCCGCCGGGCGACGGCGGCGTGGTGCTGCGCACCGTCCGCTTCCGGCGCGGCGACGACGGCGTCGAACTCAAGCCGGGCGTCACCGAGATGGTGCGCGTCTACGTCGCGCAGAAGCGGCGCCTCATCGAGGGCGACAAGCTCGCCAACCGGCACGGCAACAAGGGCGTCGTCGCCAAGATCCTCCCGCCCGAGGACATGCCCTACCTCGACGACGGCACGCCGGTCGACCTGGTGTTCAACCCGCTGGGCGTCCCGAGCCGCATGAACCTCGGGCAGATCCTCGAGACCCACCTCGGGCTCGCCGCCTACAAGCACGGCGTCAGCTACGTCACGCCGGTGTTCGACGGCGCCAGCGAGGCGGAGATCAAGGACCTCCTCGAAGCGTCGGCGCGCGAGGAGATCGCCGCGATGAAGGCGGAGGGGGCGGAGGTCGACCGGCGCGAACGCGACGTCGTCCGGCGCGCCGCGAAGTTGGGCGTCCTCGAGGAGGGCCTCGACGACGACGCCGCCCGCGTCGCGTTGGCGCGGTCGGGCAAGGCGGTGCTGTACGACGGACGCACCGGGGAGGCGATCGACGCCCCCATCGTCGTCGGCATCATGTACGTCCTGAAGCTCTACCACATGGTCGAGGACAAGATGCACGCCCGCTCGACCGGCCCCTACAGCCTCATCACCCAGCAGCCGCTGGGCGGCAAGGCGCAGTTCGGTGGGCAGCGCCTCGGGGAGATGGAGTGCTGGGCGTTGCAGGCGCACGGCGCCTCGCACACGCTGCAGGAGATGCTCACCATCAAGTCCGACGACCTCGACGGCCGCAACGCCGCGTACGAGGCGATCGTGAAAGGAAGCGACGTGCTCGAGCCCACGATTCCCGAGTCGTTCAAGGTCCTCGTCAAGGAACTGCACTCGCTCGGACTCGACGTGAAGGTCCAGACCGACGCCGGCGAGGACGTCGGCATCTTCGACGAAGCGGGGAGGCACTGGTGAGCGACGCTCCGACGACCCTCAACCTCGAGACGCAAGGACGCCCCCGCGAGGTGCGGCGCTACGACTTCAGCCAGGTGCAGATCGGCATCGCCAGTCCCGAAACGATCCGCGACTGGAGCTACGGCGAGATCACCAAGCCCGAAACGATCAACTACCGCACCCTCAAGCCCGAACGCGAAGGCCTGTTCGACGAACGCGTCTTCGGTCCCGAGAAGGACTGGGAGTGCACCTGCGGGAAGTACCGCGGGCAGCGCTTCGCGGGCAAGGTGTGCGAACGCTGCGGGGTGGAGGTCACCAAAGCTACCGTCCGCCGCTACCGCATGGGGCACGTCGAGCTGGCGACCCCCTGCGCGCACATCTGGTACGTCAAGGACATCCCCAGCAAGATCGGCTCGCTGCTGAACCTCTCCACCAGCCAACTCGAGCAGGTGCTGTACTTCGGCAAGTTCGTCGTGACCGACCCCATGGGGGCGAAGCTCGACGGGCGGCCGTTGAGCCGCGCCGACCTGCTGACCGACGAGGAGTACCGGCAGCTGCGCTACGGCCGCCAGGAGACCTACAGCGTCCAGCAGGGCGAGGACGCCGTCGTCGCCGACGGCGAGGAGGTCGAGGTCGGCCAGCAGCTCGCCAAGGGCGTCAAGGCGAAACTGGCGGGCATCGCGCAGTACCGCTTCCCCCGCAAGGTCGTCGTCGACTACCGCGAGGCGCGGGACGGGCGGCTGGTGCTGCCCGAAGCCGCCTGGATCGACGAGGACGCCTTCGAGGGTGGCGCGGCGATCGCGGAGCTCGGCGAGGACGTCGAACTGACGTCGGAGGAGGAGGGCGTCGTCGACCTCGTCCCGATCGGGAGCGACGGCGGCGTCGCCGTCGTCCGCGACCCCGACGACGAGAACGTCCTCGCGTCGTACCTGCTGCCCGCCGGCATGGAGGTCGCGGTCGGCGACGGCGAGTTCGTCGAGAAGGGCGACCCGATCGCCCGCGCCGCGGCGGGAACGACGCTGACCCTGCCGACCGTCGCCAGCGCGGAGGTGCGCGCGGCGAAGGCGAAGAAGGGCGTCGTGACCGCCACCCTCGCGGTGTCGTGGGCGCGCAGCGAGACGTTCGAGATCAACCCCACCATGCACGTCCTCGTCGGCGACGGCGCGGAGGTCGTGGCGGGCGAGAAGATCGTCGGCGCGATCGACGCGGCGCAGGAGATCACCGCCGCCGCCGACGGCACGGTGCACCTGCACGAGCCCGCCAGCATCATCGTGAGTCGGGCGCGGGTGTACCCCTACGACGACGAGCCGCTCGTCGTGAACGGCGACCGCGTCTCGCCCGGCGAGGAGCTCGCCGACGACGGACGCATCAAGGCGGACATCAGCGGTCGGGTCGAGATCGACCTCGTCCGCCGCCAGGTGCGCCTCATCGAGTCGTACGACGTCGAAGCGAAGATGGGCGCCGAAGCGATCCAGGAGCTCCTCTCCACCCTCGACCTCGAGAAGCTCGAGGCGGAACTCGTCGAGGAGATGAACTCCCCCTCGCGGCACAAGCGCGCCAAGGCCCGCAAGCGCCTCGAGATCGTGCGCAGCTTCCTGCGGAGCGGCAACGACCCCGCCTGGATGATCCTCGAGGCGGTGCCGATCATGCCGCCCAGCCTCCGCCCGATGGTGCAGGTGGACGGCGGCCGCTTCGCGACGAGCGACCTGAACGACCTCTACCGGCGCCTGATCAACCGCAACAACCGCCTCAAGAAGCTCATGCAGCAGGGCGCGCCGGAGATGATCGTCCGCAACGAGAAGCGGATGCTGCAGGAGGCGGTCGATGCCCTCATCGACAACGGCCGCCGCGGTAGCGCCGTCGTGCACCCCGGGTCCGACCGGCCGTTGCGGAGCCTCACGGACCTGCTCGGCGGGAAGCAGGGTCGNTTCCGCCAGAACCTGCTCGGCAAGCGCGTCGACTACTCGGGCCGCAGCGTGATCGTCGTCGGTCCGCAGCTGTCGCTCCACCAGTGCGGCGTGCCGAAACGCATGGCGCTCGAGCTGTTCAAGCCGTTCCTGTTCAAGAAGCTCGAGGAGCGCGGCATCGCCAGCAACATCAAGAACGCGCGCCGCGTCCTGGAGAACACCCAGAACCTGCGCGACGAGGTCTGGGACGCCCTCGAGGAGGTCATCGAGGACCGCGTGGTGCTGCTCAACCGCGCGCCGACCCTGCACCGCCTCGGCATCCAGGCGTTCGAGCCGGTCCTCGTCGAGGGCCAAGCGATCCAACTCCACCCGCTCGTGTGCGAGGCGTTCAACGCCGACTTCGACGGCGACCAGATGGCGATCCACGTGCCGTTGTCGGTGTACGCGCAGTCCGAAGCGCGGCTGCAGATGCTGGCCAGCCACAACCTGTTGTCGCCGGCGCACGGCGCACCGAACGTGCAGGCGAGCCGCGACATGATCCTCGGCCTGTTCGTCCTCACGCAGGTCCACACCGGCCGCAAGGGGATCGGCGCGACGTTCGACGCGGTCGAGGACGCCCTCGCGGCGCACGCCGACGGCGAGGTGGACCTCAACGCCACGATCACCGTCGCCGGTCGCGAGACGTCGGTCGGGCGGCTCAAGTACCGCTTCTCCGACGCCGACGAGGCGCTCCTCGCCGTCGAGCGCGGCGAGATCGACATGCAGGACATCGTCACCGTCCGGGTCGACGGGGAGCTGGTCGAGACCAGCCCCGGCCGCATGTTCTTCGTGCGGATGGTGGAGGAGACCGTCGGCGAGGACGGCGTCGCGGTCCCCGCGGAACTGCTTCGCTACGACGTCGCGTACGAGAAGGGGGCGCTCAAGGACCTCGTCGTCGACAGCTTCAAGCTGCTCGGGGTCGACCGGACCGCGAAGCTCCTCGACGCCCTCAAGCGCTACGGCTTCGAGCTCTCCACGACGTCCGGCATCACGATCGGCATCGACGACGTCGCGATCCCGCCGCAGAAGGCGGAGTTGCTCGCCGACGCCGAGGAGAAGCTCGGCAAGATCATGGCGGCCGCCCAACGCGGCTTCGTCACCGAGGTCGAACGCAAGCAGCAGGTCGTGCGCCTCTGGTCGGACACCACCGAGAAGGTCAAGGACGCGGTGTTCGAGAACTTCGGGGAGAACACGCCGTTCAACCCGCTGTACGTCATGGCGCAGTCCGGCGCCCGCGGGAACCCGCAACAGATCCGCCAGCTGGCGGGCATGCGGGGCCTGATGGCGAAGCCGTCGGGGGAGACGATCGAGCTGCCGATCCGCGCGAACTTCCGCGAGGGCCTCGACGTGCTCGAGTACTTCAACAGCACCCACGGGGCCCGCAAGGGGGGCGCGGACACCGCGCTCCGGACGGCGGACTCGGGGTACCTCACCCGCAAACTCGTCGACGTCGCGCACGAACTCGTCGTCCGCGAGGAGGATTGCGGGACGGCGGACGCCGTCGAGGTCGCCTTCTACGGGCCCGAGGGGCGCCTGCGCGCCAAGGGCCACCTGGAGATGAGCCTGTACGGGCGGCGCCTCGGGCAGCCGCTCGAGCTGGGCGACCGCACGTGGGAGGCGGGCGCCACGCTGTACCGCGAGGACGTCGCGGCGATCTACGAACGCCTCGAGGCGCACCCCGAGGTGCGCGAGGCGTGGGTGCGGAGCGCCCTCACCTGCCAGACGCGGGCGGGCGTGTGCCGCGCCTGCTACGGCCTCGACATGTCGACCATGAGCGACGTGGGCCTCGGCGAGGCGGTCGGCGTCATCGCCGCCGAATCGATCGGGGAGCCCGGCACGCAGCTCACGATGCGGACGTTCCACACCGGCGGGATCGCGACCGGTGGGGACATCACGCAGGGCCTTCCGCGCGTCATCGAGTTGGTCGAGGCCCGCAAGCCGAAGGCGCGCGCGGTCGTCAGCGACCTCGACGGGGTCGTGTCGATCGGCGAGGACGACGACAAGGTGCGCATCACCGTCACCTCCGACGACGGCGAGTTCGTCAAGGCGTACAAGGTGGAGCCGTCGGTCCGCCTCGTCGTGCGCGACGGCGACGCCGTCGAGGCGGGCCAGCCGTTGACGCGCGGCGCGATCAACCCGCACGACCTGCTCGAGACCCGCGGGCCCGACGCCGTCCAGGAGTACCTGGTCGACGAGATCCAGCGCGTCTACCGCAGCCAGGGCGTCAGCGTGCACGACAAGCACATCGAGGTGATCGTCCGGCAGATGCTGAAGTACGTCGAGATCCTCGAGTCGGGCGACAGCCCGTTCCTGGAGGGCCAGACGATCGAACGCTTCGACGTCGAGGAGGCCAACGAGGCGCTCCTGGACGAGGGCAAGACCCCCGCGACGTGGAAGCCGCTGCTGCTCGGCATCACCAAGGCCAGCCTCTCGACGAAGAGTTGGTTGTCCGCCGCCAGCTTCCAGCACACGACGCACGTGCTGACCGAAGCGGCGGTCGCCGGGAAGGCCGACGACCTCGTGGGCCTCAAGGAGAACGTCATCCTCGGTCGCCTCATCCCCGCCGGGACCGGCCTCGACGCGATTCGCGACACCCGCGTCGCGGACGCCGACACCGTCAAGCTCGTGCAACAGCAGGCCGACCAGGCGCGCGACGCCGCGACCCCGGGTCGCGCCGAGGAGGCCCGCCCCGAGGCCTGACGCCCCTCCCC
>PR_CR_10_Liq_1_inCRDRAFT_1001767_pt1 | contig 11761 bp, 4 predicted proteins | sample PRCRCaboRojoPR_3_FD_10241 | JGI IMG/M metagenome (IMG submission 10241) | reverse complement strand
ATAAAGATGACTTGCTTTCCAGGGGCTTTGAGAGCAATAGACTCGGTCCGCCGGTGACCCCAAGGTGGGAGCGTCTTCAAAGAGGAGGTAACAACGCAGATCCTGATTCTCGACCCGGACTGTTCTATCCAGTTTACATAGATCCCCAGTCAAGGATGATTTCAGGCGTTGGAGATACTTCAAGCGCGGGCGAGAGACCAAGTGAGCATATGTTTCACCCAGGCGTCGCCTGGCCGATTCGCCGCAATGGCTCCTATGCAACCTGGCAAGTTGGGCCTAATCGTCTGAAAGAACTGCTTTCCCTTGGCTACGTCAAGCTAGGTTCATATGACAAGAAGCGACGAACTTGGACTATCTTGTATCTTGGTAAGAAGGCTCGTGAGCAAATCGAAGCGGGGGTGATCCGTATCGTCGGTAGAGATATCGAGCGGGGCTTTGTTGAAATAGAGTTCGCAGAAGCGCAAGACCGAACACCGAAAACGGTGTGGCACCGTCGGCTGCACGATTCTGGCGTTTACGGATCTAGCTTGCTTAAAGCTATTTTGGGTTCTTCCGCAGGATTTGCGTTTCCAAAGTCTATTTATGCGACATTGGATGCAGTTGCCGCTGTTGTGCGTAATCGCAGTGACGCGATGATTGTAGATTTCTTCGCGGGAAGTGGCACTACTCTAAATGCGGTTAATCTCCTCAACGCCACGGATGGTGGGCACCGCAAGTGCATCCTCGTAACAAACAACGAGATTTCCAGTGGCGAAGTCCAGGACTTGCGGGTGCAAGGATTTCAGCCCGGCGATGCCGAGTGGGAAGCCTTGGGCATCTGCCGCGCCGTGACCTGGCCACGGTCGAAGTCCACGATTCGCGGGTGCCGCGATGATGGGACCCCTCTGCCCGGCGACTACCTGACCGGCAAAACGATCGATCGCGAGCGCCCTCGGCGCGTGATGCACATCGGCTTTGTCGAGCCCAGGGCACTCGACCGCCCGGCGAAGAAGAAGCAGCTCCTGGCCCTAATCGAGGGCCTGCCGCAAACCCTGGTCACGGACCCCTGTCCCTTCATCGTTTCCGAGGACCACAAGGCCAGTGTGCTGTTCGACGATGATGCGGCCGAGGATTGGCTCGCGGCCCTGGAAGGGCAGGATCACATCACCGATCTCTACATCGTGACCCCGACCAAGAGGCGTTTCGATGCACTGAAGGCCGAGGTCCAGGCCCTGCTGGGGCCGATCCTAGTGCCGGAGGAGGAGAAGCGCCCGATGGCAGCGGGCTTCCCGGCGAATCTGGCCTACTTCAAGCTGGAGTTCCTGGACAAGGATCGGGTCGCGCTGAAACGGGCGTTCCGCGAGATCCTGCCGCTGCTGTGGCTCAAGGCCGGCGCCATCGGACCACGGCCGGAGCTTGCACGCGGCGATCCGGAGCCGGCCTTCTTTGCTCCGCCGGAGAATCCCTTCGCCGTGCTGTTGGAGGAAAGCAGCCTGAACGGCTTGCTGGCGGCCTTGGCCGACCGGGTTGAACTGCGCTGTGTTTACCTGGTCACCGATTCCGAGGACGCCTTCAAGGAGATGTCCGCCGATGTCGTCGGTGCACTGCGCTCCGGCAGCCCCGAGTTGACGACGGTCCAGCTCTACCGGGACTACCTGGACAACTTCCTGATCAACACCGACCGGTTCGGCATGGACGGACAAGGAGTTGCCCGATGAGATTCGAGCTGTTCGACTTCCAGGAGACGGCGCTGGCCCAGCTGCGCACCAAGGTGCTGATGGCCCGAGACCACGCCTCCAGTGCGAACCCGCAGGCGATCTCGTTCTCGGCGCCCACCGGCAGCGGCAAGACAGTGATGATGGCGGCGTTGTTCGAGGACATCCTGTTCGGTGCAACAAGCTTTCCCGCCCAGCCGGACGCTGCGATCCTCTGGGTCTCTGACATGCCGGAGCTCAACGAGCAGACCCGGCGTCGGATCAGCCAGGTGTCGGACCGCATCGGCGTGCATCGCCTGGTGACCATCGACGCCGGCTTCGACCAGGAGCTGCTGGAGCCCGGCGCGATCCACTTCATCAATGTACAGAAGCTCGGCAAGGACAAGCGCCTCACCCGGCAGGGCGATGGCAGGACCTACCCGATCTGGGCGACATGTTCCAACACGGCCCGTGCGATCCCGGACCGCTTCTATCTGGTGATCGACGAGGCCCACCGGGGCATGACCGAGGGCAAGCTCGCCAAGGAGGCTCGGACCCTGGTGCAGCGCTTCTTGCTGGGGCACAGCGACTCGGGTCTGATCCGCATGCCACTGGTGGTCGGGGTCTCGGCGACACCGAAGCGCTTCACCGATCTCCTCGAGCATGCGCCTCACACCCTGCACAAGGTTCAGGTTCCAGTCGCCGATGTGCGCGCCTCCGGGCTTCTGAAGGAGCGTATCCCGATCCATCATCCTAAGATCGCCGGGCAGTCCGAGATGTCGCTGCTGGAGGAGGCGGCCCGCGCCTGGACGCGCATGGTCGAGGCCTGGGGCGCCTACGGCGAGGCCGAGCAGGAACAGAAGGTTTGGCCGATTCTGGTGGTGCAGGTCGAGAACGGCACCGAGAAGAAGGTGTCGCGGACCGATCTCAAGTTGGCGCTGGACGTGATCGAGAAGGCCATCGGCCGGCCCCTGCACGAGGGCGAGGCGGTCCACGCCCTGCACGATTGCGGCGACATGGACCTGGGCGGACGCAAGGTGCGGCGGGTCGATGCCTCGCGCATCGACGAGGACAAGAACATCGGCGTGGTCCTCTTCAAGACCAGCCTTTCGACCGGCTGGGACTGTCCGCGCGCCGAGGTCATGATGTCCTTCCGCCGGGCCGAGGACCATACCTACATCGCTCAGCTCCTGGGGCGCATGGTGCGCACGCCGCTGGCACGGCGCATCGAGCGCGATGCGGCCCTGAATGATGTGCACCTGTTCGTGCCTTATTTCGATGATGCGGCGGTCAAGGCCGTGGTGGAGGACCTGAAGAACGTTGAACAGGCGCCGCCGGCGGAGACGGGCTCCGCCCGCGAGCTGGTGGTCTTAAGCCGGCGCAAGGATGCCGCGGCGATCTTCGAGGCCATGTCCGAGCTCGTGACCTACCGTGTCAACGCGGCCCGCGCCCAGAGCCATCTTCGGCGCTACATCGGGCTCGCGCGGCGCCTGAACCTCGACGAGATCGACCAGGCCGCCTGGGGGCAGGCCAAGGACCAGGTCATCGACTGGCTGAATACCGAGCTGGCCGGGCTCCAGGAGGCCGAGGGCTTCGAGAAGTCTGCCGAGGCCATCACGCGGATCGGGATCAAGACCACGACCCTGGACGGCGGTGTCGCCGAGGAGGGCGAGGACTACGAGATCGATGCCTCCGAGGCGGATATCGACCGCCAGTTCGAGGAGGCGGGGCTGCGCCTCGGAAACGGTCTGCATCAGGCCTACTGGGATGCACACGCCGACCGGGATGCCCTGGACGTGAAGGTCGAAGCCATCGTTCTCGCGCGAAACCACGCTGTCATGGCCCGGCTGGAGGGCCGTGCCGAGGCAGCCTTCGATGCCCTCTACGACATCCACAAGCACGCGACGGCCAAGCTCAAGGAGAAGGAGCGCGGGCGCTACGAACGCTTGCGGTTGGCCACCGCGAAGCCGGTGGAGCTTCAATGGCGGTTACCGGACCGGATCGAGTTTCGTCGCACCGAGAAGGCGCCGAGCTACGAGCGCCATCTGTACCTGGAGGAGGACGGCAGCTTCCGGGCCGATCTCGGGAGCTGGGAGCGTGGGCTGCTCACCGAGGAGTTGGCTGACTCGGATGTGGTCGGATGGCTCCGCAACCTGGACCGCAAGCCTTGGTCGTTGGAAATCCCGTACCAGACCGGCGGCGCCGAGCGGCCGATGTTTCCGGACCTGGTGGTGGTGCGGCGAGGGGAGGGCGACGACGGCTACCGCTTCGACATCCTGGAGCCCCACGATCCGAGTCTGGCGGACAACTTCGAGAAGGCAGTGGGTCTCGCCCGCTTCGCCGAGCGCCACGGGCATCTATTCCATCGCGTTCAGCTCATCCGCAAGCAGGCATCCAAGGCCGGCGGCGAGCGCTTCTTCCGGCTGGAGCTGAACAGCGAGGCCACGCGCAAGCAGGTTCTGCCGGTCACGTCGAACGCGCAGCTCGATGCGGTGTTCGGGCAATTGGCGAAGTGACCAAAGGTCTCGGCGTTTGCAAGGTTCCGACTGCGGATCCTTCCAATCCTCATCGGGCGAATTCCTGGAACAGCCGAGGTGATCCCTGGGACAGGCTGGGAGATGCACTGTGAACTATGAACAGCTACAGGATGCATTGCTCTCTCCGATAGGCGGCTCTGTGGATCCGGAGAGCCCAGCGACGCAGTGACCCACGGTATCGCTGCGGAAGCAGCATGAACCGAAGTTAGGTGAGTGTCTGCGCCGTGCTCCGAGTCTTGGAGGCCCATCCAAGGTCTTTTTCACAGACACTCTGTCTGGCCTACAATACCGGTACACATTTGCCATCCCGCCAACCCAGATCGGTCGTTTGGGCGACGCGAAGAGGCCATGTAGGCCGAACAGGAGACCAACCATGGGCCAGAACCGCTCTGGCGCGGCGTCCACGCGCGCCTCCATTTCACCCCCCTCGATCGATCTCGTCGCCCTGCTACAGGCGGTGACTGCTTCGGTTCTGCACCGGGCGGAAGACACGGCCGATCGACCGCTGTTCGCGCAGCATGGCCGAAGGATCATTGTCGACACGGGACAACTGATCAAGCGGCTGTCGAAGGCGCCCGAGTTTCGCAGCGGTTTTGGCGCTGGAGACGGTGCCGGATTCCTGCGTGACATCGTTCCGCCAAGTAAAGGGCAGGCGGAGAGGGTCGGCGGGCACATCCACGGCGAAGGTGCTGCGGCGCTGACTGCGGCTATTCGTGGCTTGGAGGAGGCCGTCGGCAACGCGCTGGGTGCGGCGGTGCCGAATTTGGGACAAGCGGCGGAAGGTGGGCAGCTTCCCACCGGAGAGAACTACCTGAAGCGGCTGGCGCAGGCTCTCGGTTTGCCGTTCCAAGACGACGGGACACAGCCGTTCGGGTCGGTGATCACGCCGCTGGAGTTCGTCGACAGCACGCAGGTACGACCAAGGGCGGAACGGGAGCGGGATGTCGCACGGGTGATCGCCGCCATCGAGGAGGTGGACTCCAGCGATTGGATCGATCATCTCGCCAAGCCCTTGTTCCGGCAGCTGGAACGGGCGGATCTCGATGCGGACGAGATCGAAGGTATCGTCGATGGTTTGCGCGAGGAGGCTGGTCGCGAGGGGAGCCAAGCGCACCGCATGCAGCGCTTCATTGGCGACGATGCGTTGTCTCGGGCTCGTCTCGATGTTGGTCTGGCGATCATGGGAGCGATCCGCGATGCGGTTGACTCCTGGAGTTCCGATCCCTCGGCGTCGCTGCTGGCCGGCTACGTTGAGCGAGTGACGCGCCTGCGCGAGGGCGTTCTGTCCGGCGATGTGGAGCTGGCGATCGACGCCAGCGCAGCGCTCGGGAGCTCGGCTCGGACGACCCTGTATGATCAGCTGGTCAAGGTCGGATTCCTCCGCTGCCTGCCGGTCTGGCCGGAGCCGGTGACCCAGCTGTTCGAGCTGCGCTCGGCCGCTCCCCAAGGCGAACGGATGGTGCGGGACGCGAGCTACCGGTTTCGCATCAATGGCACGATTCCGGATCGCGGTCGGACCATCTTCGGCGACCGTATCGCGAGACTCCGCGCTGTGCTCGAGGCCGATGATGGGGGCGGGCATCCGAGACTGGGACGCCATCTGGCGGAGCTGGTCTTCCTGTTGGCCGTCATCCCAGATGGGTCGGACGCGGGAGACGACCCGCAAACCTTGGCCGGTTCTCTGGTTACCCGGGTTGCGTCTGGCGATCGCTCCACGCTGCTTCAGCTCGTCAATGAGTTGGCCTCGCGCGAGCGCACCGTCGAGCGGATCGCCAACTGCTTGATCAAGGCGCTGCGGGAGAAGGGGAGCGTGATCGTCGACCGCGCGCAGCAGCGCGCGCGGGAGCTGTGGATCTGCGTCAAGAAGAACATCATCGACTGGGAGCGGCTGTCGGCTTCGGTCGATGGGCGCGATGTCTTTGCGCGGCCGGAGGGGGGATCGGCTCAGGATGAGCAGGCGCTCTGGTACCGCTCGGTTGCCGTGACCACAGACCCTGCATCAGAGCCCGATGTGCTGTTCTCGGTCAAGGCGAGTTACAGTCTGCGCGAACGCACGCTCTGTATGGCGGCCGGCTCCGAATCCTGGATGCTGCAAGGCGAGCGGGATTTGAAGGAGCCGGTGCTCCCCATCCTGATCGGGCCGACTGGCCTTGGAGGGGCGAGCAAGGAGCGGCTCAATCTTTGGTCGCAAGGTGCCGAAGTCGTCGTCGGCATTGATGAGACTTGGCTGCGGCGCCAGCGCGGGCGCCAGAAGGGGCCGGCCCCAGACCATCAGTTTGCCGCGTCGGTGACCGCGACCGCGCTCATCGTCTACGTGGTGCTGCGGGTGCTCCGCGCGCGGTTCACCGTCGGCGAGTCGGCGCCGAGGACGCTGATCTTGCGGATGCAGTCTGAGGGCAGGGGCGCACGGCGAGACGAGGATTTGTTCGCCGGCAGTCACGGCCTGTTTGCCGTTGCCCAGGCAGTGGAGCAAGTGCTTGGCATCGACGCCCCCGTGTTCATGCAGGGACTGGCGCTCGATGTCGCCGCATCGGAGCTGCGGTGGCAGCAGGGGGGCACCTTCTCCGCGTTAAAAAGTGCCTTCCCGATCCGGCTCGGGCATCCCACTCAGACATCCGGTAGCCCGGTGGCGTTGGTGAGCTATAGCACTCGACCCTGCGGTCGGGATCCAGCCGGTCATGACGGCGACCAGCACGTGTTCGGCGCCAGGACTTATCTCGCTGTTTCGAGCGATGCATTGGGCGTCGGTACCGGACCGGGCCTCCACCTTGCTCATGTGCGTAACCTCGTCCATGTGCAGTCGGCTCGGGAGTTCGAGAATCCGACGATCCTCCTCGAGGAGATTGCCAGGCTCTACAGCCAAGGTTGTCGCCACATCATGCTGCTCTGGAATCACTTCGGGGCGCGCAGGATCGGTCGAGGGGCCAATCGGCACGCGCCCCATGCCAATCGGCGCTTCCTCGGTCGGCTGGCGCAGGAGTTTCCGGACGCGACTGTCTACACACTGAGCCTCGATGTCTTCCAGGCGACCCGAGTCACCAGCCGGCGGGATCTGGTCGGTCGCCACGCGTTCGAGGTCTCCAGGGTGCGTGAGCATGAGGCGTTCTGGGACGACGCGGAGTCGGGCTTGCGGGATGAGTTGATCGCCTTCTACACCTTCGCCACGCTGTCGGTCGTGGGTGACGAGCAGCGGCGACCACAGTCGGGGTTCTGCACCTATTTTCTCGAGAGTTCGGCGCGGGCCGGCGAGGACCTGGAGTGGTCGCTGGCGGCGCAGACGAACCTGATCGGACAGAATCGCGACCCGGCGTTGCGGGACCTGCTGCTCGCCGTGCTGCGCGGCATGCACTACCTCCATGCCGAGCGCGAGCCGAAGGATGGGCAGTTGCGCCCCTGCCTGGCACCGCATCATTGGAGCGATCTCGGCAGCGCCGAGGCCGCGGGTGAGGTGGTGGTCATGCGCTCGCGGCGACGCGGTGACGTGGTGCTGTCGCTGCCGGCGGTCTTGGCACGGGTCGGGGCGGTGCTGCGCGCGCCGCGAGCAGCATGAACCGCATCATGCAGCCGGCGGAGGCCTGGGGCCACGTCTTTGAGATCGCGGTCAAGCGTGGCGTGCTCGCTTGCCTGATTCATCGGGGGCTTCTGGCAGCGGATCGCGCCGAGATTCAGCCCTGGCGCACCTTGCGTACCGCCAAGCTCTACAAGGGGGTGCAGCGTGCCTTGGACTGGCACGACGAGGCACGTTGCACCCTCTGTGACGGCGTTGTGCGCCATCTGCTCTTGCTGGGATACGGGATCGGCTGGACCTGCATGCGGGAGTGGCTGAATCAAGCGCCGAAGCGCCCCAAGCAACTTTGCTCGCTGTGGTGCCCGCTGTCCTTGCCGGGTGAAGACGAGGGGGGTGACCCGAGCCAGGCGTTCTGCTCGGCCTTCGGCATCGATGCGCGCACCAGTAGCCTGACGCATCAAGGCGGCCCAGCACGGTCGGATTTCACCGCCTTGTTCGGCGATGCGAGAGGCCGCCATCAGCAGCTTCTGGTGCTGGAGATCTCGTTGAACGCCCCGGTCGGCGCCCCGGACTTCTCCGATGAGCGGGCGCATGTCGATGAGCTTGGCCGCTATGCGCGACTGCTGGATCTGCGGGGCGTGTTCTCACACGTGCGTGCCGAGGTCGACGGATTTGACCTGGCCCTATCTCCGGAGCTTGCCAATCATCTGACAGCCTTCTCCGGTCCGGACAAGCCCTTTCTGAAGCTGTGCCAGGGTGCTTCCTATGCCTCGCGGACAGCGGGACTGCTCCCAGACCAGCCGCAGCGCCAATCGCTTCACGCCCAGGTGTTGGCTGTCACAGCTGGGGGTGTCGAGAGCCTGTCGGCGGACCTGACCCCCGGATCTTCCGATCCACGGGGCCAGTTCATGAAGGAGCTGGGTGCCGCGTACCGCCGCAAGCTGCGCGTGCCCGACGACGATGCCGAGGACCATCTGCTGTCGGAGATCCGCTCCGCATTTCATCGCCTGGTCCGGGGCTTGCCGAAGTCGATTCGACGCCAGCTCAAGGATATGGAGCAGGAGCCCGAGCCCGGAGAACCGATCGAATGGTCATTCGAGGAGCCTCTGACCGACTTTCATCGTCCGACCGACCTGTTCTCCGTGAACGAGGCGCTGGACCAGGTTCCCGATGATCCGAGGGTTGCGGAATTTCTGGGTGAGGATGCGCGCTCGATGCTTTCGCCCCTCCTGCGGCAGCGGAAAAAAGACGGGGTGGTGACGTTGCGGGACCTGCATGGTGCAGCCGTCGAGGCCGGACTTGCGGCGGCGAGACCCGGCAGGCTCAATCTACTGGTGCTGGAGGGGAATCCGGGTATCGGCAAGACCACCGCGGTGCAACGCTACCTGACCAACGGGGACCGCGATGGATTCCTGATGCTGTACTTCAGTCCGCGCACGGTGATCAATCGGGATGTCACGGACAAGTTTGCCCGTGACGAAGGTGGCAGGGCGACCGGCATCCTGACCGTCACCACCAACGGTAACCTGATCACCCAAGCCCCAAGTGCCTTCCGCGAGCTTTGTCCGGACAAGGCGCATCACCGTAGTATCGATGCGGCGGTTGTCGTCGACGGCGTGGACGGGGCGATCCTGCCCGAGAACACGAGCACCTGGTTCATCGGGCCGGAGATCGAGGCGCAGCTCAAGGAGCGTTGGTATGCCCGGGGGCCGCGCAAGCGTGGATTGGACGAGCGCACTGAGGAGCTTCGCGGCGCCTATGTGCCCGGTGTCCTGAGAACGCTGGCGGGGGCAGCGGCTGCGCTCTCGGAGGTGAACCCGCATGCCAGGCGCCTGGTCTTGACTGCCTCGATTCAGAGCTATCGGCGCACGTCGACGGGCAGCACTATCAAGAGTCTATCCCAGCTGTTTCGGTCCGATGCGAATACCCGACCCGGGTTGAATGAGCGCAGGCGGTTTGCCGAGCGCTTTCCCTCCATTGTCGTGATGGTTGACGAGATCGCTGGCGATGGTGCCGGCGCCTTGTTCGTCAAGGATGTCTGCCGTTGGCTCAGCGAGCAGTTCATCGAGCCGTTCGAGCAGGCCGATACGCCACCGTTTTGCGTCTCGCTGGTGATCGCCGATGCCAGTTTGGGCAACAACGCGGTGCTCGAAAGCTACCTCAAGGCAGCGCCTGAGGCGCCTCAGAAGGTGATCATCTCCCGATGTGCGGGCCGGGAGCCTTTTCGTCTTTCTGTGTCGCGGGTCGCAGGGCTCGGCGTCGACGGTCAGGTGCTGCACGTCATGACCAACAGCTATCCGGCGAGCCGCCTGGACATTGCCTATCGGGTCAAGCTCCACCGGATCGAGCGGGAACAGGATGATCGTGGTCGGGAGAAGACCTTGCGGGCGAGGATACGATCGCAAGGCGAGGGCGCACTCCTCGACAGTGCTTGTGCCGAGGTGCTCGAAGCGGTGCACACCGGTGCCGATCAAGTCATCTTCTTCGCCCAGGACAAGGCGTTCCTGCGGGCGATCAAGAGTGCTGTGTTGGCCGAGGGCGAAGAGGGTGCGCCGGAGCTATCGGCGGACAACGTCTCTGTCCTGGACTCCAGCGTCCCGGAGAAAGAGCGCCGGCGGTTGATCTCCGCGCAATGCCGGGATCGACACCGGGTGTTCCTGATGACCTCATCCGGGGCGCGAGGGGTATCGTTTCCCCGCGCGACACACATCATCGCGATGGTTCCCAGCTTTGATGTGGCCTCGAACCTGATGGAGCTGGCCCAGCTGGTCTATCGCGGGCGCGGGGGCTATCGGGACCCGGACAGCGGCGCGTATCGATCTGGTGACGACAGCCCGCGGCGATTGACCCTGCTGGTGGATGACTGGCTCCCCGTCGAGCTCGATGCAGACGACCGGCGAGCTTGGCTGCGGCGAGTGAGCGACTTGCTGACCTTGGTGATGATGCTCAGGGCTACGGTCCTGACCCGGATCACTGGGGATGCAGGCTTGCGCGGCCCGCTTTCGTTGGTTCCAGTCGGGCCGATCGCCAGCGATGAGAACGCGGCCTCTATCGCCGAGCCGTTGGGGATCTTCTTGCGCGAGGCGCAAATACACCTCGGTGGCGCGGGGAGCCAAGAGATCAAGGGCTTGCTCAAGAATGCGCATGACCAGGCCGTTCGCGTTTTCAAGGAATACCGTCTGGAGGGCAAGGCCGACCCGGGCGTGGTCACTGGGTTTCGGAGCTGGACGGATGTGGCGAGCCGACAGGCCTTCGTGTCGGCCGTGACGGCGCCAGGCACCGCTCTGCTGCCGGGTATCCAAGAGGATTCGGTGCTCCCCGAGATTTGCCACTGCATCGGCCCAGTATGGCTGGAGGACTGGGCCGAGCTAAGAAACAAGGAACATTTTCGGTTCGAAGGTGCAACGGGTGGGGACACCATGGAGACTGAGCTGCGCAGCCAGCTTTGGGCTATTACCGAGAGCGGCAGCGTCGGGTTGCAGCTGCAACGTGCGGCACGCGACTTGTTCCATGTCTTGGAGTCCTCCCTGTCGCAGAAACATGTCACGCAAAAGGAGCTCGGTCGAACGAGCACCTGGCTGGCTTTACCCCTCGACTGGCCCCTGGGAGGAGCTGGAGCCCAAGCGTCGACGATGAGACGGGGACCGAAGTATGCCGAGGACTGGTACGCAGGGCTTCGCGGAACCTTGGGCGGACGCGGGCAGATCTTCCCCGTCGTTCCGCAATATGAGGATGCTCCCTTCGCGGCGAGCATCTCAACCGGAGCCCCCGCATTGTTCGCGCAGGCCATGGAAAGCGCTTACTTCATGGCCTCAAACGAGCTTAACTTGCTCAACACGGTGCTGCTTGCGGGGGCCGACGAAGCATAGTCCTGGCTAAAGATCGAGAGCGCACCTCTTGGTAGGGACGTCTCCAGGCGCCGAGGTCGTGCTTTTTTGGGTTCGAAGATATAGTGATTTCATTTGTCAGACCAAAGGTGAATGAACTCAAATCATGCAGGCATGTCTAAATAAGTAGAGAGAGAAATTTGTGACGACGTCATG
>PR_CR_10_Liq_1_inCRDRAFT_1001765_pt1 | contig 11768 bp, 12 predicted proteins | sample PRCRCaboRojoPR_3_FD_10241 | JGI IMG/M metagenome (IMG submission 10241) | reverse complement strand
ACTTGATGAATTGCTTAGCTTTTACGTCTCTTAATTGTAATGCTTGCGTATTTCTTGCCTTAGCATGCTCCTAGAGGTTTTCGAAACACCATCAGTTTTTCTGGGTGCTTGAGTTGAGTCCAGCTCTAACAAGCTTCAGAGTAGTTTTAAGTTAAAGAAATTAAGACTTACCATTCTTGAGTTTACTAAAAAGTATCTTTTCAAGGGTCATGAAAGGAACTTCGACTATCAAAGAAAGAGGAATAGCTGCAGTCCAAGACAGAGTATTTGCCATAACCCAGTCACAAAACAAGTTGGTTCCGTTGAAGACAAATGACCCTTCTTCAGCTGCAAAGAGACCTATCATTATTGCAAAATGCACCAAAAAGCAAGCAAAAGACAACTTAGCAAATGGTTCCCACAAGGGTGCTGCTAAAATGCTGTAGACTAGTTTGAGTCTGTTCAAAAGGAGAGGCATCATTACCATAACTAGACCTAGCGAATAACCCAGTCTGTAAGTTCCCAGAAACAAAGCATCCTGTGCTGGAGTCCAAACTTCTTGGTTTAAGTGGGAATAGGATCCGCGCTGAGCAAGTATGAAGAACGAAATAAAGGCTATGCCTAACACAAAACTTGCAACTGCCCCTAGCTTTGTGTTTCTGATTTTGTTTATCAGAAAGTAAGCTACTTGGTCTGGGTGGGAGTCTGGCTGCAAAGACTTCATTTTGGTGTACCTCAGGTACACAAACCCACAGTACAAACCCAGTACGTAAGGAATGTACCTGCAGTAGGGCTTGGTGTACATAATGTAGTAAAAGTTAGTGTCTTCAGACTGTTCGTTTCGATTGTCAGCAATGCTAGTGGTGAATCCGTACTCTGAAGCAAGGGTAGTACTGATGACTACTCCAGCAACTACTAAAGTTGCTTTGAAAAGCCAGCCTATCCACTTAGCGAAGTTGTAGTATACCATAATGATGATTGGACTGAACCAGAAGAACTGCATGTCATTGGCTAGGTACCAACCTATTCCAAAGCACCTGTTTCCCCTTCCGTTGGGTATGAAGTTGTTGAGGAACAAGAAGTTACTCCACCAGTACTCGTCGCAGTGCTGGGTCATAATTTCGGTTTGGAACCAAAGTGGACCTGAACCAATTCTCCTTACAAAGAAGTTGTAAATCAGCATCATGAACATATAAAGAGGCAAGATCCTCAGTAATCTGTGCAGGTAAACAAAGGTCCACCCTGCAACTCCTAGTTTTCCACGACGCTTTTCTACTTCCGAAAGGGTTAAGTACCCCATGAGTAGTCCTCCTAGCCAGAAAAAAGTGTCAACTGCAAAAATAGAGGAATAGCAAAGAACAAACCATAATCTCTGCATCAGTTCTGGAGCTTCTTCGATGTTGATAAGTGCAAAATTAGTTTTAAAGGTAGAAGAGTGACCTAGTATCACCCAAGTCATTGACAAAGCCCTAACTGCATTCAAACAATTCAGTGTTTTTGACTCATTAGTTCCTGGCTGCCTTCTAGCAAACAGCTTCCTGAAGTTGTTTGTGAATGCAAAAGCGTGAACTACTTCAAAGTAAAAAGGCTTCCTTTCGAGTTCTTGGTACTTAGTGTCTAAAACTGAACCCCAAACTGCTAAAGCTATTAAGCCAAGACTCAAAAATATAGTGAACTTGCCCCCTGCTCCTAGTTCAGGGTCTTCAGGAGAGTTAACTTTAAAAGTGACAGGGGCTCCATCAGGCACTAGTGAGTTTAGTGAAGCTTCTATTTCTTGGCCAGAGCACTGCTGGGGCACGCATAGTCCCATGAAGGTTGAAATTCTTTGGATCTTGTTGTGGAGCACATAATAATTACTGCCTGACCTTAGACAAGACCTGTACTGTCCTAAGTCGTTGGGCCCTTTTCCAGAGTACAGAAGTGGTGCTGCTTCTTGGGAATTGCCTTTGATGACTTGAATTGTAGAATTGAAGAACTGCAAAAAGCCAGCATCGCACTCTGATTCAGCACTTGAGATCCGCATTCCTAGTACCAGCACAAGGCAAAAACTCAGCAAGACCCTTTCCATTTATCTCAGTTATAATGAAGTTCTTTATAACATTACTTCTGGCTTTTGGTAACTTGGGGAGTGCAAGGAGCTTAAAAGGGTGTTTTTTGAAGTCTTACGAGTTGTGGCAAGCAGGGTTCACAAGTGAATCGGTTCCTGAAGGTTTGGGCTGGGTAGATGAGTGCTTTTTTGTGTTTGAAGACTACTTAGACGAATCGAGTTACAAAGCAGTGCGTTTGGTGATTGGCTCGTTAAATAGATTGTACCGAATTTATGATTACAAAGCAACTGCAAAAAGAATTCAGCTTCTCGTGATGCTTGCAGTTGATATATACACTAGTTACTCCAAAGACGGAAAACTCCACTATGGGTTTGCAGATATCACTAACGAGGAAAACATAGTTAAGTACCTTGACCAAATGCTTTTAAATGACAAAAAAACTACCAAAATGATTTGGGATTTTTTGAAAAAGATTGCTTCAGAAGGGCTTGAGTGCTTTTCAGATTTCTATGAAAGTTTGAAATCAAGCCACTACTGGCAAAAAACGAAGAAGTTTTTCACTGGGAATAGCTATTTCCAAGGTTATGGCTTCTTTGGGGATTTGAGAAAACGCAATAGTGACCTCTAATGGCTTAAAGTTAACATTAACCTGATAAAAATGCTGGGGGTTATGCTGTTGACGGCAAGCATGGCTGCTGAAGCACTGACGTGTATGGAGGCTCTAAATAACTTGGCAAGTTTAGAGTACCCTGACGCTAAGTTGATGCTTTACTACTCAGGAAGGGACTTCGACCAACTAGGCCAGTATGACGAATGCAATAAACTCTCTTCCTCAAAATACGTTTTGATCCAAACAACTTTTAGAGAAACCAACGCAGTTTTGGGGTTCTGTGGCCCCAAGGAATGCAGCAGTCACGACTACAAAGAGGCTTCTCAGTACTTGATCTCCGAATTCGGACTGAGTGAAGTAATGGAAGGCAAAGAACTGAACTTCATTTTTTCAAAGGAGTACAACGATGAGCCAATGAGCGCAGGAGGAGTCTTTATGGTTATACTGTGGGTGTTAATTCTTTTGGTAGTGGGTTTGGGCACCTTTTTTGACCAGATGGTGAAGAAAAACTCAGAAATTAAACTAGGTCCTGTTTCTTCGTTCCTGACAGTGTTTTCACTCATAGAAAACGGAAAGAAACTGTTCAGTTTGCCCGAGTCCTACGACAACCTCCAACTCTTCAACGGAGTGAGGGTAGTGGGAATTTTCTGGATCGTTTACGGCCACTGTTACACCTACCAGTTTTTGGGGGCGATATCCAATCCCTTCACAGCTATAGACTGGCTTAGTGACTTAGAGCATAAGTTTCCGGAAATGGGGCAGTACTTAGTGGACGTTTTCTTTTTGATGGCTGGATTTTTGCTGGCTTACTTGACAATAGCGCAGCTGAAAGCCAAAAGAGGAAGAATGAACTGGTTTGTGTTTATCATTCACAGATTTATTCGGATGATACCTATCTACTGGTTTGCTCTGTTCAACTTTTTGCTTTTGCTGAGGTACATAGGTTCAGGTCCTCAGTGGCCTCTTTACGGAGATGCAAATGGCGTGGGGTGCCAAACCTACTGGTGGTCAAACATGATTTTCTTGAACAACTTTTTTCCAGCCCACGAGTTCAGTTGCATGGGGTGGACTTGGTACATAGCTAACGATGTTCAGTTTTACTGCATGGCACCCATTGTGCTCATACTTTACTACAGAAGCAAGCTTTGGGGCTACTTGGCTTGCTTCACTCTGTTTGCTGTAAACTTCATTTCAATAGGAACAATAAGTTCAGTGAACCACTTCACTCCAACTGTTTTAGACGGACTCTCGAACAAAGACCAGTTCCTGTACTTATACATTAAACCCTACACCAGAATGGCTCCTTACATCATGGGATTGATGATTGGGTTCATGTACAGATCCTATTGCGACATGAATCCTTCGCCAAACAAAGAGTATGAGCAACTTGAAGAAGGCGGTCCTAAAACAAATAACTACGTGGACCCCATTACTCGTCTTGAGCTTTTGTGCACTAAGTGGGTTTTCAACAGATGGCTGAGGTACTTGGCTTACATTGCAGGGTTGACTTTGATGTTTACTATTGGTTTGCTTCCTTACCAAATTGATAAGCACGGCCAAGACTACTGGACACAATCACAAAAATCAGCCTTTTTGACCTTTGAGCACTTTGCCTTTAGTTTTGGGTTTTCGCTGATTCTAATTCCCATGTTGTTGGGTTACTGCAGAGGACTTCTTTATGTGCTGACAATAAGGTACCTAGCACCTATTGCAAAGATTACTTTTTCAATTTACGTGGTCCACCCCATAGTGATATACTGGTACGTGTTCAGCAAAGACCAGGCTATTTACTTGCAAGAACTGGACATTTTCATTCACTTCTTGGCAACTAGTCTTATTTCTGTGTTCCTTGGAGGCTTGCTGTCTTTGATGGTTGAAAGCCCAATACTTACCTTGGAAAAGAAGTACCTCAGGAAAGGTCACTAATAAGTAATTTAGAACATTCAGTAATTATATTAATCTAAGCCAACGAAGTCACTCATGGAGAGTTCTTGCTTGAGTTTCTGGAGTTCTTGACTGTGGTTTTTGTACACTAGGTGGACGTAGCAGAAGTCCCTAGCGAGCACTGTTGAGATGCTCAGAGTAAGGATCTTGAAAGCTGCAGAAGAAGGACCTTTGCTTGTCAAAAAGCGCCCTGACTTGATGAGCAAGCCAGTAAGCACAGCCAATGACAAAAAGGCACCGGCATTCACAGTTAGTTTTTGGGACTTGATGCTTGAAGCAAGTAGTTTTTGGTTGCGCCTCATTTTCCAGTACCTTTTGTCGAGTTCAGAAAGAAAAGCCAACTTCTTAGTGAATTCAGGAGCTACTTTGGAGTAAACTAGAGTTTTGAAACTTAGATTGTTTTCCATTTAATGGAATTTTCACCACGCAAAAAACCATCAGAGTTCGTAGACAAGTTAGGGTTTGTGTCAAGCAGTCCTGCTCGTTACGAATCCAATGCTTTGAAAGAAAACGCCAGAATTGAAAAGTGGCAATGTATTTTAGAAAACTGGGAGTACCACAAAACCAAAAAACTCAAAAAACTAAGAAAAAGGTGCAGGAAAGGAATCCCAGGGTTGCTGCGAGGAAGGGCCTGGTACAAAATGGCTGAGTGCGAGCAAGTGAAGGCCCAGTACAGAGACCATCTGTACTTTAGATTAAGCAACATAGAAGAAAACCCTACTCACATGAAAGACATTCAAAAGGACATCGACAGAACCTTTCCACACCATATACTCTTCAGAGAACCTGGAGGCCAAGAAAAGCTTTTGCAGGTGCTCCGGGCATATGCAATCTTTGACCCTGAGCTGGGCTACTGCCAAGGCATGGCTTACATAGCTGCTTTGCTTTTGATTTACTTAAACGAAGAGTCTGCTTTCTGGGTGTTGGTTTCTTTACTCAACAGGTTCAACCTAAGGTCAATGTTTACATCTGGAATGAGAGGAGTTTACTCCAACCTTTACAAAGCCAACGTATTCTTTAAAAGCTTCTTTCCTGAGTTGTGGAAGCACTTTAGCCAGGAAGAATTCCACACGCCTATCTTTGCAACTCAGTGGTTCATGACTTTGTTTAGTTGTTCTTTTCCCAGCTGTACAGTACTTAGAATTTGGGACTGCTTTATTTTGGACGGACCTAAAGTCTTGTTCAGGGTCTTTTTGGCTTTTTTAAAGATAAACAAGCCAGAGTTCCTGCACTTGCCCTTTGAAGAACTCCACCAAACATTGAAAGCCAAGGAGTCCCAAATTAACGAGGACGAATTAATTAGAACTGCTTTTAACTTGCGCATAACTAAGAGACAACTTGTGGACCTAGAACAGGAGTTCTCAGAGAACCCCAACCCCAAAGTACTCAACTGGAGCTAGACTAGCCCTATTAACTAGATAATAAATATGGGCCGCAGACCTGCAAGGTGCTACCGCTATATCAAGGACAAACCTTACCCCAAATCTAGATTCTGCCGTGGTGTACCCGACCCTAGACTGAGGATCTACGACAACGGTTTGAAAAAAGCCAACTCTGACTTGTTCCCCTGCACCATCCACTTGATTTCTGGCGAAAAAGAACATGTGTCTTCCGAAGCACTAGAGGCTGCCCGCATTACTTGCAACAAATACTTAATCAAAAGAACCACCAAAGAAGGGTTCCACATGAGGATTCGCATTCATCCTTGGCACGTGCTGAGAATCAACAAGATGCTTAGTTGTGCAGGAGCAGACAGACTCCAAACAGGAATGAGGCATGCTTTCGGAAAACCCGTAGGCAAGGTGGCAAGAATGTTCCCGGGAGACATTATTATGAGTGTCAGAACTAAAGAACAGAACATCAGACACGCATACACTGCCTTGAAAAGAGCAAGTTTCAAGATTGCAGGTAGGCACTACATCAAAGAAAGCAAGAAGTGGGGATTCACAAAACTCGACAAGGAAGAGTACGAACGTCTCAGAGACGAAGGCAGGTTGATTCCAGATGGCGTGAATGTCAAAACTATTTCTCTCCACGGACCCTTGTCTAGACTAGGAATATACTAATTTAAATGGACTCTTTGTTCAGAACCCCGCAACTCCACTTAATAGGAGAAATCAAAGGTGCTTCGGGATTCAAGTCAAGCAAAGTTTACTCAAGGGTAGCTTTTATTTAGTGGAAAGTGCACGTCGGGAACAACTGGCAATTACTAGACGGAAACGATTCAGGGGAAACCTTTTACGACAGTTCTGCACACCTTCAAGACTTAAGTGTCTTCGAGCACCCTATAAATGTGCACTATTCCTGCAAAAGCGTCACAGGGTGGCCCAGAATATATGTGGAAGTTTGGGGAGTGGATGAGTACGGAAGACACAGCATCTACGGGTACGGAGTAGTAAGTGTTCCGTGCTCTCCAGGAAACTACAACTTAGAGATTCCCATGTGGAGGCCAGAAGGGACCACTTTCCAGAAATTCGCGAGTTTCTTTTTAGGCGCTAACCCTGAACTCAGTTACACTAATGTAGTTTTATCAGCTAATGACAGATTTGGAATGCAGTGTGTGAGCACTGGTTCCGTCCAAGTTCGGCTAGGTGTGGTCACCAAAGACTTTAACTTGCACGGAGTTTGTATTAATTAGTACGAAACTTACTTAAGTTCATTGATTCTTTTTTTACTTCTTTCAAACCTCCTTTTAATCTCGTTTTTACAGAAAACTTGCATGTGAGTAGAGTAAAGCTGCGACTCTATCCAAGTGTGCCACTTGTGAAAAGGGACTTGGTCTTTCAGGGCTTTTTTGTACAGTTCTTCAAATGGCAAGTTTTTTTCCTTTTTCAAAAGCGGCGAGTTCATTTTAACAGCTTCACCTGCAAAGTAAAAGTACTGCTTGTCAGCAAACTGGTTGAAGTTGGTTTCGTTCCTTCTGAAGTAGCAGTGTTCAATCGGACCTTCAACTTCCAGTCTTTTTTTGTTTTTGTTCAAGAAAATTTTATCTTCGTCTAAAAAGGAATCTTCGTCCAAACTTGCCAACTCAGTTTTCAGTGAAAATGACTGATGTCTAGGTGTTTTGGACTTTGTTTTTAAGCTTCTTTGTTCTGCAATCGTAAGTTCTTCTTGCAAGTGCTCAGCTCTGGTATTAGCTAGGGCGTACATTTTTGAGGTATCATCAAGACTTTTCTGCATACTTTCTAATTCTGAATTCAACTCTTCAACTTGGTTTTTGAGTGAGTTGTTTTGTTCGACTAACTTGGTTTGTTCTGTTTCTAGTTTTTTTACTTGGTTTTTGAGTGAGTCGTTGGTTGCTTCAGACTGTCTGAGTGACTCTTCTAGTTTCTCTAGTTGGGCTTCTAGGTCTTTGTTTTCTTTGGAGAGTTGTTTAAGTGCAGAGGAGTGCTGGTCTTTGAGCTGGTGGAGTTGGGAGTTGTGTTCTTGGGCCAAGTCAGCTTTTTCTTCAGAAAGAGCTTTGAGTTTACTGAGTTCTTTTTGCAGTTGGTGGTTTTCTACTTGGAGTTGGTTAGCATGATCTTCAGAATGTACCATTTCAGTGTGTAGTTTCAGGTAGTTCTTTTCTGCTTCTTCAAGTCTTTCTTCAAGGATTTGGACTTCATTTTGCAGAGAAATTCTACGGTCACTTTCTCTCACCCGAGTCTCTTCCTCTTCGTTCCTAAGGTCTTCGTTTTTTTGGAGAAGCATCCTTGCAATTCCCACAGCTGCTTGGAGTTCCCTTTCTTTTTCAGTCAGCAATGAAACTATTTCTTTGTACTTTGCTCCAATATCCTCTTCATCAGATTCCAAACTGTTGTCCAGAAGTGACACTTCCAGCTGGCTAGAAATAGAGTCAAGCATTTCTTTGAGTTCTTCTTGGTCTGCGTCCGAGAAGTCTTCGCTTCCTAGTGTTTCCATTTAAGTTTATTTAACAAAACCATTCTTAGAGTTAATTAATGATTTTAATGTCAATAGCCTTTGACTTTCTGGAGTTGTTTTCTTGATAGTGCTTTATCTTGAAACTGAACCTAAAAGACTTGTCTTTCAAAACAGCCCTTTTAAAACTTTTGTAGTCAATTCCCGACAAAATAATATCGTCTTCGCACAAGAATATGTCTTTTTTGTCTTCATCACAACAGATAAACCCAAACCGTTTCTTAACGATGTAGAACTTCAAACTCCCAGTGAACCTTTTGTGAGTAGCAGTTTCAACGTAAAACTCCCCTCTTTTTTGTCGTTTCATCAGCCTCTTGCTTAACCTTCCACTTTGTTCTTGGGTGTTTTTTGGTTTTTCGTCTGCTCTTTGGGACTTTAAACTTGAGCAGTATTCGGGCAAACCTCCAAGAGTGAACCTTCTAGGTTTCGAAGCTAACGGAGGAGGAGTTAGTTCTTTGTTTGAGTCAGTTAAGTTTTCGTGGGAAGTTTTTAAGTCTGCGTTTTGGGGAGTTAGGGACTTAGAAGTTCTTTTTCCGAGACTTAAAGCTAAATGGAAATTTTCAATGGGAATTTTTTTGTTGAAAAACAAGTTTTTTTGCCTTGAGTTCTTTTCTGAAGAAACTTTAAACACTTTTAGGCCCTGAATTGCCTTTTCAAGTGAAAGACTTTTTAGTTCCGAGTAAACTTTCTTCAGTTCCATTTCACCCAGTTCAGTAAAGTCTGAACCTTCAAGGGGTTTTTCACTTAAAACCAAGTACTGTGGACTTTGCGAAGGCTTGGAAAAGATTTCAGTTGGTCCTTTGACTTCTAAAGGGAAACTTTGTTCAGTATTGAACCTTGAAGTACTTAAGAATACTTGGTCTTCGTCAATGAGCTGGTCTGTGCCTAAACTTGCAAGTTCTAAGTCGAGGGAAAATGTTTGGTGCTTGGGACTTTCAAGCTGGTCTTTTAAGTTGCACTGTTCAAGAATGTTGATTTCTTCTTCCAACCTTTCAATTCTCGAAAGACTATGCCAATACTTTTTTGACTTTTCATCCACTTCTTTCCTCATCTCGTTCACTCTAGACTTGGTTTCAAAGTTCTCGTTATTCAACTCTTCAACTTGGTTTTTGAGTGAGTTGTTTTGTTCGACTAACTTGGTTTGTTCTGTTTCTAGTTTTTTTACTTGGTTTTTGAGTGAGTCGTTGGTTGCTTCAGACTGTCTGAGTGACTCTTCTAGTTTCTCTAGTTGGGCTTCTAGGTCTTTGTTTTCTTTGGAGAGTTGTTTAAGTGCAGAGGAGTGCTGGTCTTTGAGCTGGTGGAGTTGGGAGTTGTGTTCTTGGGCCAAGTCAGCTTTTTCTTCAGAAAGAGCTTTGAGTTTACTGAGTTCTTTTTGCAGTTGGTGGTTTTCAGTTTGAGTTAAAGTTAGTTGTTCCTTAGCTTGTTTAAAATTTTGATGTTCACTTAGGAACTTTTCTTCAGTTTCTTTAAGCTTATTGTCTAAGCTTTGTATTTCTTGTTGCAAGTTGGCTCTGCGCAGCCCCTCTTTTTCTAAAGTTTCTTTTTCTAGCAAGTCTAGCTCTTCGTTTTTTTGAAGTAGCATTTTAGCTATGTGTATAGCAGCGTGCAATTCTTTTTCCCTTTCTTCTAAACGATACTTCAAGTCTTCAACACTGAAATTTGAGTCTGGGTGTTCAGAAGTACCTTTGATGAGTTTGTTGGAGTCAGAGGTTTCTAGTTCTTCGGATAAAAAATTAAGCATTTCACGCAGCTGGTGGTGGTCTGTTTCTGAAAAGTCTTCACTGCTTAGAGTTTCCATAATTATTTATTCTCTCATTAAAACTCAGTGTTTTTTAAGTCAAGCACTGCATTGAGTAGTTTGTTGTTCATTGCTCTAGCTAAGTTGTGCTTTCCACAAAACTCGTTCACTACAGTTTCTGGTTCATCGTCGGGGTAAAGTAGCAAAAGCCTTTTTTGGTTTTTGCCAATGTTAACTTCAATTGCTAAGGGTTCAGGTTCACTAGAGTTGTTTTGGGACTCCTGGTCTGCTTCTGAAAGAAACTGTTTTATTCCAGAAACACTAAAGAACCTATTGAGTTGACTGCTTTGGGAGACAAACTCTTGCGCAGTTACTGTGTTTTGAGGAAAGTTCCTTTCAACAAAGGAACTTACAACAGCACTTTGTTCAGAGTAAAGACTGGAAGAGTTCCCTTGAACTGGCAAAATGCTGCAAGTTGCCACTAAGTCTTCCAAGATGTTTGCTAGTTCTTGTTTGGACAGGTACTTTTTTTTGGAGTAAACTTGAAGAACCAAAGAGGCTTTTTCTGAAGGTTCTCCTTTGCCCAGAAGAATCCCAACTAAGCAAAGGTTTTTGTAGAAGTCTCCTTGTTTTAGCTGTGAAAAAAAAGTTTCCTTTTGTATTCCTGGAAGTCCTAGTTTTTCCAGTATGGCTTCAAGACTTAAAGGTCCCTGAAGTACCTCACTTAAAATCACTTTTGAGGGAACTTGACTTTCAAGCTCAGAGGTTTCTTGGAGAATCAAAGACCCAGTTTCTCTGTTAGGTTTTGCCTCACAACAACCCATTTATAGGAAGCATATTACTTAATCCTTCAGTTCTTCAGCTCGTTGTCTGATTTCGTCAGTGACAATTGAGCCATCTAAGTTTTCGATTTGAGGACACCTTTTGATGACTAGAGGTCTGACGTCTTCTCTAGAGTAGCCTTCGTAAATAGGGTTCGAAGTGAACAAAACGTTCTTGAGTTCTGGGAGTTGGTTCAGTCGACTGATTTCTTCCCAACTTTTAATTTTATTGTTCGAAATGAAAAGTGTAGTGAGTTGGACACACGACTGGAGTCCGTCGAGCTTCTCAATGTAGTTATAGGAGATCCAGAGCTCGGTCAAAGTGCCCCCTACATCGTCAAGTCCTGAAATCTTTTTAATGTTGTTTCTGCCCAAAGAAAGAATTTGCAGGTTGCGGAGGTTACCTAAGTTCATGATCTTTTCGATGTTGTTGCTGGACAAAGACAACTTAGTGCAGTTCACTAACTGGTTCAAGCCCTGGTCCATCTTGTTAATTGGCGGGTTGAATGCTATGAGCTTAACTTCAGTTGCCTCAGCTGCAGTTTGCCCGGTTTTTTGCTCCCACTCCTGAATAGCTTTGGTGCAGGTCGTCATTTTTATGTTTATTACAGTTATCTTCCCAACAGTTACTCACTCCAGACCAAGTTCTTGAGTAGGGCACTTGTTTCTTCAGGGAAGCAAAGCAACTCTGGCAGCGTTTCAAGTCCAAT
>PR_CR_10_Liq_1_inCRDRAFT_1001764_pt1 | contig 11773 bp, 1 predicted proteins | sample PRCRCaboRojoPR_3_FD_10241 | JGI IMG/M metagenome (IMG submission 10241) | reverse complement strand
TCGTAAGTTACGTGAGCTTTGTTCAGGTTAAGGATGTCTGTGAAAAATATTTTGTCGTTCACAAACAAGTCTTCGTGTGTCCAACTCACAGATAGTATCTTGTTTGCTTGCTCTACTAAAAGTGAAGTAAACCACTTACGGTCTTCGTCGGTAACCAGTCTGTCGTGGAACACTCGGCAGGATTCGTGGATCCAGAGCTTGATTATGTCTTGTGGAGTTGAAAGGGCCCTGGGTGAAGACATTAAGACTCCTTGGAACAGCTTAGAAACATCTCTTAAGTTGAAAATGTAGTGGAAGGTCGAAGGAGTGGGTTTAAGTGTTTTGCTGATGCTCATGTAAACTTCTATAGTTATCTGGATAATTGAATCCCCCATCTTCTTCACTGCGTCAGTGAACCCGTTGCTCAAGAACCCATCCAAAATACTGCCAAATATCTTTTTGAGTGTGAACTCGTTAGGTTCAGGAATACTGAACAAGTTAAACAGTCTCATAAACCTAGGAGTAAGTTCGCTCCGGCCTCCTCCAGGAGGAGCTGCAGCACACACCAACATCGAGTTGCCTATGCTTTTCCAAAACAATTTTTGTCTGTCGTAAAACCCTCCTTCGCTTTGGAACTGTCTGAGCAGCTCTATAGGGGGCTGGGCTCCGTACTCTTCTACCTGAGGCATGTTTACGTCGTCTACAAACACAAACAACTTTTTGGTGCCTACAGCTGAGTACAGTCCTTTGGACTTTCTTTCTACCTTGCTTTCAATAGTGTTTTGGGTCCTTTGGCTAGAAGTTTGTGCTGAGAAGTTCATAAGTACAGGTTCTATTTCGTTGTTAGTTTTCAGCTTAGAAATGAACTTAGCAATGATAATTGACTTGCCAACTCCAGTTTGCCCTGTGAAAAACACAGGTTTGCTGCTGGTGTAGAGCAAGTTCAAAAGGTACTCGTAAGCAGTAGTTTCAATAGTAGGAACAACCATTGAGAAGTAAGAATCTGAAGGGCTATACTCGAACTCGGGAACGATTTCAGCCCAGTGTTGGAACTGCTTTCCACTTAAGTAGTAGTCAAACAAAGTGTCAGTTATGGGCAAAGAAGTGTACTGGGCAAATATTTGTTTGGCAAACTCAGAAAACTTGTCTCTGCTTTCAGAAGTCAAAGCTCCTCCAAAACCCCAGACTACTGAAAACACAAACACTTTAGGAAGGGCTTTGACCTTGTCTTCAACGGATTCTTGGCTGCCAAACCCGTGTTCAGGCTGCATAAGTATTTCTAAGAAGTTGCAGATGTTCTGGGCAACCTGGACTTCGATAGTAACTATTTGTTCGTTTAGTTGTTTTTTGAACTTTAAAACAGAAGGCAGAGTCGAGTCAAATAACTTCAACAGTTCTTCAAGGACTTCTGCTTCAAGGTTCATTTTGCTAATCCACGTCAGCACGTAAGGCCGCCAGCCTAAGTCTTCTGGAGACATGTAAACCATCCCACACCTACTCACTGTAGCTGGTGAAGCGTGGGCTAAGTCTTGGACTTCAAACAAAATCCGCATTTCGTGCCTTAGTTTGATTCTTTCTCCGTTAGCTAAGCAAAGCATCATGTTGTCGTCCAGCACAGTGTTCATGTTTTCAATCCACAAAGAGTCTACTGGCCCGTCAAACACTGTCCACTTGCGTTCTTTTGTTTTGTCTGAAGCAAACCCCCGCATAATGCTTGAAGCCAACCCGTCTTTCCAGTCCTGAGTGAGTAAGTTCACTTCTCCATAGAGTTCGCCCATAGTAATGCATTTGGGGTTCACTGTGCTCACTTCTACCTTTTGAATTCGGGGGTCCTTAGAGCCCTTTTCAAACAAGTTAGTGAGTGTCTGTGCTAGGACTTGTAAGCACTTAGACTTGCCTGAGCCTGAAGGGCCCACTACCATTACTCCAAACCTCACGTTTAAGGTGTCGAACAACTGGATGACTTTCTTTTCGAACTGCTTAATCGGCTGAAGACCCTTTGAGAGTATAGTAGTTGTGATTTCCCTAGACAACTCGCCTCCAGGTGCCTCTGAAATGTTGATCTCGGGGAACAAGTCCTTTACGAGTGCTTCGAACAAAGGAATGTCATGAGACACGAACTTAGGAATGTTTGAGTCGCGCATTGCCCTTATAAGTACTTCGTCTTCGTTGACACTGGGGTTGCTTCTTTTGAGTTCGCCTGCCATCACTAGTACACTTTTAACTGCACGCATGCCAAAGTCGTAGTGGTCTTGTTGGGAGAGTTGTTCGGAAGCGAGCTTGTAAAGTTGTACCATTTTTTTGCTGAGGTTTTTGGCCTCTGAAAACCCTTCAGCGTAGAGCATAATTTCAGCTATCATAGCATAGTCAGGAATCATCATGGACACTGGTCTGAAACAAACCTTGAGGTTGTCTGGCAACTCAGTTCTTCCAGCGTAGCCAGGGTTCATTGTAATGAACACTCCAAAAGTGCTTTTCAAAGTGATGTTTTTGTCTTCGAAGTGGAACTCTTCTTTGCCTTCTCGTAGGGCATTTTGGATGGTTAGGAGTTGCTGAGCTATTACTGAAAGCACTTCTATGTCGATTCTGTTGAACTCGTCCAAACAACTCCAAGCCCCTGTTTGGGCTAGCCCCGAAAAAAGTCTTCCCATAATCTTGATGGTAATTTGTTCAGAGCAGTTAAATACCACACACTGCATCCCCAGTCCTTTGGCCAAGTCCTTAGTTGATTCAGTTTTGCCTGTGCCTGCTGGTCCTGCTGGCGATGCTCCCAAGTTTATGTTGAGTGCACTCGTAATAGTTATCCAGCACCTATCGGTCAAAGGCGTAATTACCAGTCGCGAAGTTGCCCCCATGTACTCGTACCCATAGTAAAGCGCAGCGTTGATCTGTCGCACAACCACTAAATTAGACTGCCAATAGTACCTTAGTTGCTGTTGCCAAGAAAAGTCCCTTACACTGTCAACTTCTTCGTCTCTGAGCATTTCAATAATGTCCCTTCCGTGGACGTCTGTAGTGATAAGTGCAACTATGATTTTTCTCTGGATATCAGTAAGTGGGCCTCTTACAAGGTCCACCAGTTGCTCCAGCTGGTAGTTGTTGCTGACGTACCAGCTGTCCATGGACTCTGGGTTTTCTTCCATTCCTCTTATAGCAGCTTCGGTTTCGTAGCACCAGTAAACTTGACTCACAGTTGCAACTATTTGTCCAGGGTACTCTTTGACCCACTGGGCTCTATCTGTTTTTTCATAGGTTTCTTTGCCCTCAGCCATCAGTTTTTGGAGTGAGTCTTGCATTGAGTTTTGGACTTTTTTGAGCCAGTCTTCGACGTACCCCTGAGCTTTGAGGTTCTTATCAAAAAACTTAACAGACTCGCCTTCATGCGAAATCATTGCAAAGATGTGCCTGGAAGAGTTGTTAGGTTCAAGTTCCAAAGAGTTGATGTTGTCGAAGCACTTTTTAAGGTGTGGCTGGACTTTGTTGGGGTCGTTGGAGTTAGCTAGGATCTGGAGCAACTCGTCGTCAGACAAAAAGTAAAACCTAGGGAAGCTTTGTCTTTTGGTTTCAAGGTACTTGTTGAGTTGTTTCTGGATTTGGTCTAGAGTGGCGTTGTGTCTTCGGAGGTCGTTAAGTAGTCCGGCTACTCCTAAAGTAGCTTTAAGGGCTAAGTTCCTTTTGGCTGTTTTTTTCATCAAGCTTTTAAAGTTTTTGTCCACAGCTTCGAACATAGTGCATTCGTTGTGGAGACTCCTTTTGATGTCTCCTGAAGAAAAAATGTTTTCAAGGTACATCCAAGACTTTTGGTACAGAATCCACTCTTCTAAGATGTCTTGCATGGTGTTGAGGTCGTCTTTCCACTTAGTAACTTCTTCTCTGATAGTAGCTACGTACCTGTTGCCAGCTATCATGCTTAGCTTTGAACACGAGTCGTCTAGAATGCCTAGCATTTCTTCGAGGTCTCCTAAGATATACAGTTTGTCTTTGTACTTCTGAACTGGGATTTCAAGTTCTTCCCAGGTGCTTTTGATTTCTTTCAGCTGTGACTTGAGTTGTGCTTCTTGAGCAGCTTGGGTAGCTACAGCTTGGAGTTCTTCTTGTTTAGAGACTACGTTGAGTTTCATTAAGTCGCCTAAAGTAAACTCGTTATTGATTTCAAAGTCTTTGCCAATGATTTCTTTGATCTTCTTCCAGTGAGACTCTTCTAAAGGACTTCTCAGGGCCTCCACAACAGGCATGGTTTCTTTGAACGAGTACACAAAGTTCTTGAGTTCCTTTGCAGCTGAAGACTCTGGCAAAGAGTTTTCACAGCGACTCACCGTCTTAGAGAACTGCTCAGCTTTTTGGCGCACAAACTTAGCGTCGATTTTGTTGAAAGGAGCGTTGATCCAGTCTTGCTGCATTTTCTTCCAGTCACGCAGGCTCCTCCAGAGTTCAAGTCGTGCGTCCAAGTCTTCTCTGACTTGCTCGACTTCTTCAAACCGGTTGATAGGGAGCTCTAAGAAGGTTTGGTACTCAGAAATAGTGGAGGCTTCTGATTCTAGTTTGCGGCACTTCTCGTCAATTTCTTCGAGTTCTTTGATAGTAAAGGTAGCTACTGACTCTTTTTTCAGGTGCTTCTCATCTAGTACTTTGTAGTGCAAGGCATTTACTTCACTTAAGAAGTCAGGCACCATAGTGTTAACGTCTTTTCTGAAAGCAGTCACGTACTTCTCAACGTTGCCTTCAGCTATGATTAAGTTGGAGTTAAGCGTGCCCATTTGAGTTCTGACTTCTTCTATCAGAGAAGAGTCTTCTTTGGGAAGGGGCAAGTTGTTTTCGTTCAGCACTCCTGCCAAAAGGATTAGGTTTTCTAAGTAGTTTTGTCTTTCATTGATTTCTTTGTTAATGACAGCTACTGCTTTTCTCTGGTTAACGAAGTCTTCAACAGTAGATATTTTCATAGGCAGTTTCCGAATGCTGCTGTTAGTCCACTCTTTCAAAAGTCCTGTTCGGTGTTTGAGGAGTTCCGGCAATAAGTCTTGTAGGTACTGAAAACAGTTCTTGGGGGATTGGTTCAGTTCAGAGTGTACTTCTTTCGAGTCCAAGTTAAACAAGCGAGTGCTGAAACTAGTAGCTATTTTTTTGAAATTCTCTATTTGGTCCAAGAACTTCTTGAACGAGTTCGAAAAAGCTTCAGGTTGTTCCCTTAAAGTTTCGTCTTCGTAAACGTCAAAGTCAATGTTGGAGTTCTCCCAGTAAGTGTGCACATAGTAGTGGAGTGGCGCTAGGGTCTCTCTTGCTTGTTGGTAACCAATCTTAAAGATGTGCTCTATTTTTTGTTCTAAGTTAGCAAAGATCTTTTTGCCGCGCAGCCAGATTCTAGGGTCTAGGTGGAGTTCAGTAGCTGACTCCCAGTTCTCAGCCACTTTGTCGTCCCACTCTTCTAGTGCAGTGGCAAAGTCTTCTAACTCAGGGTGTCTGCTCCACCTTTCGATCACAAGAATGTTTTCTAAGCCGTCAGAAATCAAGTCGTAGAGTTGGTTAGTTAGGTCTTCGAGTTCAGGACTCAAGCTGATCCAAAGATTAACAATGTTAGGAAGTACTTTCCGAGAACCTATTACGTCGCCTTGCCTCATCTTGACAGGGCTCTCGGCGTCAGGTTGTTTTCCAGAGGCAAACAAGTGAGCGTTGGGGTGGAATTCGTCAGGCTGACTGTTTCCGTCGGGAGGAGGTACGAACTCAGTCACTTCTTCGTAAGCTACTTCGGACTGGGATATTGGGACTGGTTCCAGTTTAACTTCCACTCTCAAAAAGGGGTTTTCGATCTTACTGGACTTTTTAACTTCTTTGCCTAACTCTGCGTTGACTAAGTCAGTTACTCGGTCAAGCAGCTCTGAAACAGTTGAGATGTAAACGTTGTAGAGACTCTGCATCACGTAGAAATCAGCTAAGTAAGAGAACCTTAAGAACCTAGAGCACTCCTTTCTAACTTTGGCCCTTTGTCCAAAACTCATGTTCTCGGGAAAGCCAAGTTTCTCGTACAGAGCGCAGATGTTTCTTTTGTTGCTTAAGTTGCTTACGTCGTTGACTGGGTTCCTGTCGTTCTTAGCAATCTCGCCTACTATTTCTTCGCGCAGTTTGTCCATTATTTTGCGGATGTGGGTGTTAACGTTGTCTCTTAGGTTCAAGGAGTACTGTTCAAGTTTGCTCCTGACTTCTTCTTGCTTGACTATTTGTAAGTTCTCGAACTCTTCTACAGTGAACCCTTCTAGTTTGGTTTGCAGGTCCAAAAACCTAGTTTGCTCGATTTCGTAGCATTGATGTCTGTGACTCAGCAGCAGCTCCGAGTAGTCTTCGTCGACCCAAAAAAGCTTTTCTTCCAACATCTTGCTTTTTTTGTTGCGGCGCTGTCTGTTGACGTTGCGCTTCCACATAACACAGGTTTTCCAGGTCCGGAACCTTTTGAAGAAGGAAATTGACTTGAGTTGGTTAAAGGCTTCTCGTTCCACAAGCCAGTCAGACAGCTTAATGAACTCTCTAGGCGACCCGTTCACGAAGTAAGACACTCCGTTTTTAGATATAGTGAAGTACTCGTTGTACTCTTTGGGAGAAATAACTCTTTCTAGGTGGTAAGGGTTGTTTGGTTCTTTGAAAGCACAGTAAATAAAGTTACCCTCTGAGCTGTCGTCTTGGATCTCTTTGATGAAAGCGTCTATGTCAGTTAAGTAAGTCTGAGTCTGGGCAGCAGATGGTATCGGAAGCTCTCTAAAAGACTCTTCGAACATTTGCTGCGGCAAAGCTGTTTGGTTCTTGTGGCCAGTCATTTTGTTGACTAGGTTCATAGCTCTGAAGCTTTCGTCAATTGAAAAGTTGTTGGCGGGTTGTTTTTTGAACTGACTTTTGACTGAACTAGCAGTGATGGGTCTCAGAGACTTTTCAGAAGGGTTCGGCAACTGAATGAGGTCTTTGGAAGCAGTAGGTCTGATTTTGGGTGTGGAGAAGTCAGTGCGTTTTTTGATACTGTATTGGTTTTTCGAAGTGAGGCTTGGGTCCCTGGCAATTGCCCGTTTTACAGAACTCATTCGGTGTTTGGTTTCTGGAGTTTGGTTTCTTTGGAGGTTTTCGAAGTTTTGGTTTGGTATGGGTGACTCGCGTGCTTTGGAAATCTTAGCGTGCGAAGAAGCTTGGGCTTTCCGGCGGTAAACTGAAGGAAGGGGGTTGGGCGATAGACCTCTGTTTACAAGTCGACTTCTGAGGTCTTGGGCTTTTCGAGGGTCAACTGTGATGTTTATACTGCCTGGGTTCATTGCGCTTCTGGGAGTTACTTTGGATTGCAGAACAGTACGCTTTTTCATTTTCAAATTATATTTAAAGTTGCTTTAAATGGGTTAATTGGTTGCTTGGTGCTTTGTATGTTTGAGATGGATCTTTGTAGGGATTTATTTTAGATTTAGTTAGAATAAGTTAGAAAATCATTTGAGTCCCCTTAGATTATAATTGAAGATGGAATATTGCTATACCTGTAACAAGAGAACGTATTCCGGGAAGTTATGCAATGGATGCCATAATTATTTCTGCTCAAATTGCTCAATAACCTTACCATGCAATCATATTTACTGTAACCGGCATAAACCACAAACTAAGAAAATAGTCTGTGGGCACGAGGTTTGCCAGAATTGCAAACCGCAAAATAAAGCATGCGGCCATGAAGTATGTCCGAATTGCCTCCAGAGGAGCCAATGCGGCCATGGAGTTTGCGAAGCTTGCAAAGCGAAATTCACTCTGCAATGTGGCCATATTGTTTGTCCTCAATGTCCAGCAAAAATAAAATCAATACAATGCGGCCATAAAGTTTGTCAACAATGTGAGCCCCAAGCTAAAATAATTCAGTGCGGACATAGAGTTTGCAAGCAATGCGAGACCAAGTCTAAGGACTGTGGCCATGAAGCTTGTATGCAATGCTCTACAAATTTAGGGTGTGGACATGCAGTTTGCACTCACTGTTCAGGGACCTCTAAAGCTTTGAAATGTGGGCATACAATTTGCTCTAAGTGTGAATTGGTGAGCTTAAAAACCCAATGCGGTCATACAGTATGCTCAAAGTGCTCTAAAGCTTATAGAATGGATTGCACTCATGTAATTTGCAGTTACTGCTTCCCAAAACGCACTACAGTGCAATGCGGGCACCTAGTTTGTCACTCTTGCAAACTTGAGGCCAAATGTGGCCATAAGGTTTGTAATGTATGCTTGTTCAGTCTAGATTGTAGCCACAAAACATGTTCGAACTGCTACTTATTATCAAGTTGTGGTCACAAAGTATGCAAAGAATGCATAGTATACTTGAAATGTGGCCATAAGTCATGTCTGAGCTGCAAAGTTACTCTTGACTGTAGTCATGAGGTATGCAAACAATGCTATGAAAGCTACCAAAAGAAAAGCTCATGCAAGCATATACTCTGCAGTGACTGCACAGAAAAGTTTCCATGCGGGCATCAAGGTTGTAGTTCTTGCGCCTTCAAACACCCTTGTGGTCACATTTCCTGCATAAAGTGCTATAAATCAATTGGCACTTCTAACTGCAGTTTCTGTGAAAGCAGAGCTGCAACTACTCTGAACCTTAGAAGCGAAATCACCAAACTCTTCAACGAGCACTCACAAACCAAAGACATATTCCAAAGCTTCTGGGAAAACGATTTGAAACTCAAAGACCTTTCAAACAAGCTCAACCAACTCCACCAAAAGAAACAACAGCAAGAAAAGTTTATGCAAGAACATACTCAAGCATTTTCAATTCCTTTGCCAGAGTTTTCGAAGGCACTGACTCCCAACTCAGCTACTAGAAAATGCGAGTACTGTGATACTGATGCTAACTTCTTCTGCAGGTGCAATTCTTCTTACTTGTGCACTAAGCACATAGGGTCTCACTACGAGGACTACGGGTTTGAGTATCACATGATAGAGTCAATCGTTCCTGACAAGTCCAGAAAAGAGTCCAAGATACACGACTCCTTGACTGCAGTCAAAGGCTCCATAAACTTGCTCAAGCAAAGAGCTTACGACTTCACAAACCAAATGAAGCTTGTCCTTGACCAAATATGCAGTGAAGAAGTAGCTCAGCTGAATTCATTTGAAACTCAAATTTACGAAATAGAAAGCAACCTGGAAGAATCAACTTCTCTAGCAGAGTGCTTGCTCCACTGGAACCAGAAAGACTTAGCAAATTCAATCAGAAAGTACGAAAGCGACGGAATGGTGATTCTGGGCAAACTGTTTCATACTAATGAAAGCAGTAAGTTCATTCTGGAGAAAGAAGAGTTCCAGCTGCCTACTTACAGCTCTAGGTACCACTTCAACTTTTACGGAAACACACTCAAAACCCTTGACCTGGAAACTAAAACTGATTCAGTAGGAATTGTTCCTGAGCTCATCCAGTCCAGAATGGGCAACTATCTGCACCACTGCACTCTTCCGAACAGGAACTTGTTTGTCTTAGGTTCAGACCAGGCAGTCCTACTTGACCCTCACACTCTGTACCTAGAAGAATCAGTAACCCTTCCTACTAAGCTTGCTAAAGCCTTTTATAACCAAGGAGTGGTTTACTGCTTAGCCAATGACTCACTGTCGCTTTACGGTTACGAGTTAAAAACCAAGCAGTGGAAGACCCTTTGCAAACTCCCAGAAGAACTCCCAGACCCCAATTGGGTTTCTTTCAAAGGCAACTTACTACTCACTAGTAGCTCAGCCAACAACCTGTACCAGTACAACACTAAGCACAACAGCTTTGAACAGGAATTAGTGCTTCCTGGGAAGAAGCTTCTGTGCAGAGACACTGAGTACATCTACGTTTTGGGAGAAAGCAAGTCTTACAGAGTCAAGGAGCAAAGAGGTAACTGGGAAGAAGTTTACACCAACTTGAGTGCAGAAACCTCGGACCCTTTGCTTTACTCTGGGAAGATCTATTTCCAAGACCAGCAAGGAACCAGTAGTTTCGACCCAGCCACTCACTCAATAATTAGTATTTTCTAAGACTCGTAGTTACCTCTAAATTCTTAAGTTTAAATTCAAGCGTAAGCATGGGAAGACTATATACTTTTTATGCTTGAAGTCACCAAGTTCTTAAGCAGCTCAAGTACAACATTTGTTTATGGGGCCGTCTAGGGCTCTGTTTAGGTTTTTTGCGAGTTTCTTGCTTGGTTTTCTTCTTCTTAAGTTGTTTTTCCTCTTGAGATCTGATCGTGTTCCTTTGCTTTTTAGAAGTAATTAAATAGATTTAAGGTGCAAGGGTGAATAAATATGATTGTGTTGCTGCTAGAACTCTGCCGAGCCGTAAGTGTGAGTGAAATAGCGACTCCAAACAAAGGAATTACTGATCCTGTGAAGTTTAGCGGGCTAAGTAGCCTGCATTTATTTGGGGACTTCGGGGATGACTTGTACCATACTAACTACCAAGTGAAGCTGGATGGAAAGGAGTGTCAAATACTTTCTCTTGAAAAAGAAGAAATTGAATGCCTCATTCCTGCTTGGGATAGTAATGATGAAAGTAAACCTGATCTACAACTACTCCATAACTCTGAGAAAATATACTCAAAAACCAGCGCATTTAGTTGGTATTTGGCTCACCTAATGATGAGGCTGATTCCAAATGAAGGAGCTGCTGGGGATATCATTGGGCTGTATTCTATTACTTGGCCAGCAAATAGACATGAAATAAACTATTTGAAGATAGAAGGAATAGAAGTTACGTTTGAAGACCAAGTTGTTGGAAACTCAAGACCTGTGGTTTTGAATGCAAAAGTGGGCAACAACGTCCATGGAGACCAGACTGTGGAGTACAAGATATTTGACCAAATAAGACCACTACACTGGGTCGGAGGATACACCTTAGAAGGAGACCAGTACTGGTTCAGAACTCTGGCTGCTATTAAATCAGTTTCTTTCAGCTTAGAACATGGAGTCGAGGCCACAATAACTGGAAATTCATTCCTTAGCGACAGTTCTAGAATTCGAATAGAAACAGATGGATTACAATGCCAAGTCACAGAAGCAACTTTTAGCACTATTAAGTGCAACAGCGAAGTCTACTTTGACTTGGCGAACGCAAAATACTACGAAGGAGGTGCAGGGTTGATCAGAGAAACTTATACTCCGGGAAATATTCGAGTAGAGAGTAAATTAGTTCAGAAAACAGTCATCTCCTCAGCAACTATCCTTACGACTATGGATGACTACGACTCCGTCATCTATGGGCTTTTTAAGGCGCCCAGAACAGGGAACTACTTATTTTACACTTCCTTCAGAGGAAGTGTAAGAGTTTATTTAAGTACTGACTACAGCCCACTCAACAAGCAAGAAATTATCAATTCGAGTCAGGAATCAGACGAGCATAGCTACTTTGTGTGGGGAGAGAATGAGTCTAGTTCAATACCTTTAACTGCGGGGGAGTCATACTACCTAGAAGTAGAGCACTTTAGTTCGGGAGAGCGAAACTCCTTTCATTTGGGAATCGAGATGCCTGGAAGTGGTCAGAGAAACGGGTTTCCAATGATTAAGAGATTAGATTTGAATCTCAATGATCTTGATCAGGAATATTCCTTTATTTACAAACAACAAAATAAACGAATATCTTTCAGCTCCACTGAGTGTGCTTCAAATAATTATATTTACCAACATCGCATAAGTAGAAGGTACTTCAACTTGTACGTCTACTGTCACAGCAACTACCTCTACGCTCTCGTTCCAAGTTACATGAATCCTAATCCCTCTGACTTGAAGTTCAAACTCAACGATGGGACTGAAGTCGAAGGAGAAACTCTGC
>PR_CR_10_Liq_1_inCRDRAFT_1001761_pt1 | contig 11788 bp, 10 predicted proteins | sample PRCRCaboRojoPR_3_FD_10241 | JGI IMG/M metagenome (IMG submission 10241) | reverse complement strand
CCAAGGCGCTGAGCCACGAGCCGCGGGTGCTGTTCCTCGACGAGCCCACGGCGGGCGTCGATGTGGAGCTGCGCAAGGAGATGTGGGACACCGTTCGCATGCTCAAGGCCGATGGTGTGACCATCATCCTGACCACCCATTACATCGAAGAGGCCGAAGCGATGGCCGACCGAGTGGGCGTCATCAACAAGGGCGAGATGCTGCTGGTCGAGGCAAAAAGCAGGCTGATGGAGCGGATGGGGCAGAAGCACCTTACGATCGAGCTGCACGAGCCAATTCAGACCATCCCGGACAGCCTGAGCGATTTCGACCTGACCCTTTTGGAAGACGGCCGCGCGCTGGTCTTTGCCTATGACACGCGACAGGAGCGGACGGGCATCACCAAGCTGCTGACCGAATTGCAGGCGGCCGGGATCGTGCTGCGTGACCTTCAGACCACGCAATCCAGCCTCGAGGACATCTTCGTTGGGCTCGTGCAGGAGGATGCGGCATGAATTTCCGGGCCATCTGGGCGATCTACACTTTCGAGATGTCGCGGTTCTTTCGCACGCTTCTGCAAAGCTTCGTATCGCCCGTGATCTCGACCTCGCTGTATTTCGTGGTCTTCGGCGCGGCCATCGGGTCGCGGATCGACCAGGTGGAGGGCGTGAGCTACGGCGCCTTCATCGTGCCGGGGCTGATCATGCTGAGCGTGATGACCCAAGCCATTTCGAACGCGTCCTTCGGAATTTATTTTCCCAAGTTCATCGGCACGATCTACGAGCTGCTGTCGGCGCCGATCAATTTCCTGGAGGTCGTGCTGGGTTACGTGGGCGCTGCAGCCACCAAGGCGCTGTTCATCGGAATCGTGATCCTGGGCACCTCGGCCCTGTTCGTGGATCTGACCATCCAGCACCCGGTCGCGATGCTGCTGTTCATGGTGCTCACCTGCATCAGCTTTGCGCTGTTCGGCTTCATCATCGGCATCTGGGCGCGCAATTTCGAGCAGTTGCAGCTGGTGCCGCTTCTGATCGTGACGCCGCTCGTGTTTCTGGGGGGCTCGTTCTACTCGATCTCGATGCTGCCGCCGGTCTGGCAGACCGTGACGCTGTTCAACCCGGTGGTCTACCTGATCTCGGGCTTCCGCTGGTCGTTCTACGGATTGGCTGATGTGCCCATCGGGCTAAGCCTGCTGGCCATCGCGGGCTTCACGGCGCTGTGCCTGGGCATCATCTGGTGGATCTTCCGCACGGGTTGGCGCATCCGGTCGTGACGGGGCGGTTATGTCGGGCGGTCGTGATGGTGCGGGCGCAGACGGGAAAAGCGGGATGCCCGCCTTGTTTGTCGGAACGGGCCAATCTACATCGGATGACATGAAACGCTTCTTGCCCTTCGTGAAATCCGGGCCGACCGTGTCGGTCGTGCGTCTGTCGGGCCTGATCGGCACGGGCGGGCGTGGCGCGCTGACCGACCGCGCGCTCGACCAGGTGCTGGAGCGGGCGTTCAAACGTGGCAAGCCCGCGGCCGTCGCGCTCGAGATCAACTCTCCCGGCGGCTCGCCTGTGCAATCGGCCCTGATCGGTGCCCGGATCGAGCGTCTGTCGAAAGAACGCGATGTACCCGTCTTCGCCTTTGTCGAGGATGTGGCGGCCTCGGGCGGCTACTGGCTGGCCGTGGCGGCGGATGAGATTTACGCTGATGCCAACTCCATCGTCGGCTCCATCGGTGTGATCTCGGCCGGGTTCGGGGCGCATATCTTTCTGGCCCGGCAAGGGGTCGAACGCCGCGTTTACACGGCGGGCGGATCGAAAAGCATGCTGGACCCGTTCCAGCCCGAAAAGCCCGAGGATGTCGCGCGGCTCAAGCGGATGCTGAGCGAGATCCACGAGAATTTCATAGACCACGTCAAATCGCGCCGGGGCGACAAGCTGGATCAGTCGGTCGACCTGTTCACCGGCGAGGTCTGGACCGGCCGCCGCGCGGTCGAGCTGGGCCTGGCCGACGGGATCGGCCATATCACCACCGTCATGCGCGAACGCTTCGGCAAGGACGTGAACCTGCGCCGCTACGACGCGCGCCGGTCGCTGGCGCAGCGCATCGGCGTGCAGCTTGCGGGCGACGTGATGGGCGGGATCGAAGAGCGCGCGGCCTATGCGCGGTTCGGCCTCTGACGTGATACTGAAGGCGGTTTCCCTTTTCCTGATCGGTATGGCGGTGCTCGCCATGTTCGGCAAGCTGCGCTTTCCGGGTCAGAAAAGGATCGCGTCGGCCCGCTGTCCGCGCTGCGGGCGGTTCCGCATCGGGCGCGGCCCCTGCACCTGCGGGAAGAAGAAGGGGTAGCGCATGGAATGGCTGCTTGCCGGCCTCGGGCTGGGCATCCTGCTGCTGGCCGGTGATTCACTGGTCAAGGGCGCGGTGAATTTCAGCCTGCGCCTGGGCGTCCCCGCCCTGATCGTCAGCCTTACCATCGTGGCCTTTGGCACCTCGGCGCCCGAGCTGCTGATCTCGGTCAACGCCGTGCTCGAGGGCGTGCCAGGCATCGCCCTGGGCAACGTGGTGGGATCGAACACGGCCAATATCCTTTTGGTGATGGGGGTTCCGGCGCTTCTGGCCACGCTGCACACGAGCGAGTTCGACACGCGCAAGACCTATGTCTTCATGCTGCTCGCGTCGGTTCTGTTCATCGCGCTGGCCTTTGCGGGCACCTTCACCTGGATCAGCGGTGTGGTGCTGTTGATCGTACTCAGCCTGGTGCTGATGGATGCCTTCCGCGATGCGCAATCCCACAGGCGGGCCAATGGTACGCCCGAGGCACCGGACAAGGCGACAGAGGATGACGACGCCCTGCTGGACGATCTCGAAGGCGCCGATCCCGACATGCCCTGGTGGCAGATCATCGTCTTCCTGGCGCTGGGCCTGATCGGCCTGCCGCTGGGCGCCGATCTGCTGGTCGACAATGCCCGGATCATCGCGGCCTCTTACGGGGTCAGCGAAACTGTGATCGGTCTAACCCTCGTGGCGCTCGGCACCTCGCTGCCCGAGCTGGCCACGACCGTGATGGCCGCGTTGCGCCGACAGGCGGACGTGGCGCTGGGCAACGTCATCGGGTCGAACATGTTCAACCTGCTGGCCATCATCGGGGTTGCGGCGGTGATCGGCGATATTCCGGTCGATCCGGAATTCCTGCACTTCGATCTTTGGGTCATGCTGGGGGCGTCCCTTTTGATCTTTCCCTTCGTGTTCCTGCGCTGGAACATCACACGGGCCTGGGGCATCGTCTTGACGCTCCTTTATGCGGTCTACGTTGCTATGCTGCTGTTCTGAATTGGCAAAGGGGTGAAAATGCGGGCTTTGGTCACCGGAGCGGGGCGGCGATTGGGCCGCGCCATGGCACTGTATCTGGGGCAGCGGGGCTATGACGTGGCGCTGCATTACGCCAGTTCGGACGCGGGCGCGACAGAGGCTGCCGGCGAGATCCAGGCGCTGGGTCAGAACGCCGTGACGCTCCAGGCCGATCTGCTGGACGAGGCCCAGGTGCAGGCGTTGTTGCCCCGCGCGGCCGAGGCGCTGGGCGGGCCTGTCACGGTGCTGGTCAACAATGCGTCGATCTTTGAATACGACACCATTGAAACCGCCACCCGCGACAGCTGGGACCGTCACCTGGAAAGCAACCTGCGCGCGCCCTTCGTGCTGACCCAGGCGCTGGCCGCGCAGATCCCCGAACCCGAGACCGATGACCGGGGGGAGCCCCGCGCGCGTGGTCTTATCGTCAACATGATCGACCAGCGCGTGCGCAAGCTGACGCCGGAATTCATGACCTACACGATTGCCAAGATGGGCCTGTGGGCGATGACGCAGACAACCGCCCAGGGCCTTGCGCCGCGGGTGCGCGTGAACGCGATCGGCCCCGGACCGACGCTTCAGGGCGACCGTCAATCGGCCAAGCATTTCGCGCGCCAGCGCGCGGCCACGGTGCTGGAGCGCGGCGCCAATCCCGAGGATATCACCGGCGCGCTGGGCTATTTCCTGGATGCGCCCGCCGTGACGGGGCAGCTTTTGTGCATCGACGGGGGCCAGCATCTGGCCTGGCAAACGCCGGATGTACTGGGCGTGGAATAGGCCCGAAACACGCGGATTGGGCGCATGTTTCGGGGCACAGGCCCATTGATCGGAGCAGAGTTGTGCACCTGGGGCGAGACCGTCACGAAACCGTTACGGAAACGTCAATATTTTCAAGCATTTGTCTGCGCTGTACTTTTTTGTAAATATATTTCAATTAGTTAGTTTGGTGCCCAAAAATTGGGCAAATCAACCAAGTTGCATGGAAACAAGGGAAATTTGCCGCTGCCCCATTCTTATCCGCCGAGTTATCCACAGATTCCGTGGATGCAATCAAGCTTGAAGACACGCGCCAATCGGTGCAGCCCATGTGGGAATCATATCTGATTGATCCATGACCCAGTCCGACGCCCCTGATCCCCTGACGGGACACGCCTGTATCCAGTCCTACCTGCGCACGCTCGATGCGTCGCCGGGCGTCTACCGGATGCTCGATGCTCAGTCGCGCGTGCTCTACGTGGGCAAGGCCCGGAACCTGCGCGCGCGGGTGTCGAACTACGCCCGCCCCTCGGGGCACAGCCCGCGCATCGCCCGGATGATCCGGGAAACCGCGTCGATGATGTTCCTGACCACGCGCACCGAGACCGAAGCGCTTCTGCTCGAACAGAACCTCATCAAGCAGCTCAAGCCGCGCTACAACGTGCTTTTGCGCGACGACAAGTCGTTCCCGAACATCCTGGTCACGGCGCATGATTTCCCGATGATCAAGAAGCACCGCGGCGCCAAGCGTGAAAAGGGCCAGTATTTCGGCCCCTTCGCCAGCGCGGGCGCAGTGAACCGGACGCTCAACCAGTTTCAGCGCGCGTTTCAGCTGCGCAATTGCACCGACACGCAGTTCGAGACCCGCACGCGTCCTTGCCTGCAATACCAGATCAAGCGCTGCACTGCGCCCTGCGTGGGCAAGATCAGCAAAGCCGATTATGCCGCCCAGGTGGCCGATGCACAGCGCTACCTGTCGGGCAAATCGACCGAGATACAGGAAAAACTCGCCACCGAGATGCAGGCGGCCAGCGACGCGATGGAGTTCGAGCGCGCCGCGGCGCTGCGCGACCGCATCCGCGCGCTCACCCAGGTGCAGACGGCCCAAGGCATCAACCCGCGCAGCGTGTCCGAGGCCGATGTGATTGCCCTGCACATGGAGAACGGGCAGGCCTGCGTGCAGGTCTTTTTCATCCGTGCCAACCAGAACTGGGGCAACCGCGATTTCTATCCCCGGGTGGGCGCCGATGTGGATGCGGCCGAGGTGCTCGAGGCGTTCATCGGCCAGTTCTACGACACCAAGGAGCCGCCCCGTCAGCTGATCCTGTCCCATGGGATCGAGAACGCCGACCTCATGCAAGAGGCGCTGACCGGCAAGCTGGGCCGCAAGGTCGAGATCGTGGTGCCCCAGCGCGGCGAAAAGGCCGAGCTGGTGGACGGCGCGCTGCGCAACGCGCGCGAGGCGCTGGCGCGCCATATGGCCGAGACGGCGACCCAGACCAAGCTACTGGCCGGTCTGGCCGAGGCCTTTGCCCTCGACGCCCCGCCCCAGCGTATCGAGGTCTATGACAACAGCCATATACAGGGCACCAATGCCGTGGGCGCGATGATCGTCGCGGGCCCAGACGGGTTCATGAAAAACCAGTATCGCAAGTTCAACATCAAGGGGGATGACCTCGTCGCGGGCGACGATTTCGGCATGATGAAAGAGGTGCTGACCCGCCGCTTCAAACGCCTGCTCAAGGAAGACCCAGACCGGGACAAGGGGCTTTGGCCCGATCTGCTGTTGATCGACGGGGGTGCCGGACAGGTCAGCGCGGTGGCCCAGATCATGGAAGAACACGGCGTGCAGGACATCCCCATGGTGGGCGTGGCCAAGGGTGTGGACCGCGACGCGGGCAAGGAAGAGTTCCACCGCGCAGGTCAACGCCCCTTTGCTCTGCGCCACAACGACCCGGTGCTCTATTTCGTGCAGCGGCTTCGGGACGAGGCGCACCGCTTTGCCATCGGTACGCACCGCGCCAAGCGGGCCAAGGCGGTGGGAGCCACCCCGCTCGACGAGGTGCCGGGCGTGGGCGCGACCCGCAAACGCGCGCTTCTGGCCCATTTCGGATCGGCCAAGGCCGTAAGCCGCGCGAACCTCGCCGATCTCAAGGCGGTGGAGGGCATCTCGGACAGCTTGGCCGAGACGATCTACGCCTTCTTCCACGATCGGGGGTAGAGGAAGGCGTCTTGATGCAACTTGAAAGCGGCGTCGACGCCGCTTGGCAAGGGCTTTCGAAAGCCCTTGGTCCCCGGCTCAGTCGAAGGTGCCCGCCACCCGACCGAGGAGCATGAAGGCCCGCGCGGTGCGGGTTTCCGACAGGGCCGAGATATCCGCATCGCTTGCGGTTTCGGCGAAGCGGGCAAAGCTCTTGTCGAAACGGCGCAGGAAGTGGTGCGCGGCGTCGCGGAAGATCGGGTCCTGCTTCATCCGCGCGGCACTCAACGCCAGGGACGAGCGGTCGCGGATGCCGCCCAGGGCCGCGATCGTGCGTCCGCGCGCGCCTTCGGCGAACTTGCGCCAGACTTCGGGGCGGGCCATGTCCGGGCGCAGATCGTCCATGTAGATGCCGTCCTGGCTGAGCAGCGTCAGCACGTCCTGCGCGGCCTGGATCAGCTCCTTGGCCTGCCGGTCCTTGAGCGCGCGGCGCAAAGCGGCAAAGCCCTCCTCGTCCTCCGCCGTTTCCGGGAAATTCAGCGCGCGGATGAAATCGTCGGTGGGCAGGGGCGGGGCAAGGTCTTCGGCCGGGGTGCCCAGCGCAAGGCTCGCCTGGTCGAAGCCTTCGGCCTGCGGGGCCGCGGCCGGGGCCAGGGTCGGGCGCGGCGGGGCCACTTCCAGCCGCGAGGTGGCGAAGGTCGCCAACGCCGTCTCGGTCTTCTTCGTGGCCGCCGCGATTTCGTCGAGCTTGCGGGTGACCGACGGTTCGTTGACCAGCGGCCGTCCCTGGCTTTGCGCCACATAGGCCTGCCGGATCGCGTCGATGGCCATCTGCAGCCGCTGGCTTTCCTCGCGCATCACCCGGCTGGCGCGCGCGGCGGTGGCTGCGACCCAGATCACCGCGACCGGCAGGAACACCACCAGGAGCGTCAGCAGGAACGTGCTGCCCTCGATCCCGTCGCCGCTGTCCAGCACGACGAAGAACAGCACGGACGCCGCCAGCCAAACAAGGCTCAGCCCGATGGCCACCAGCTCAATGCCGGTCACGCGCGGGTTGCGTGGCCGGTCATAGATGCCCAGTGGCGTGGGCTTGGCGTCCTGGCTGTCCGGCATGGCGGGCGGCCTTTCACACGTAGTCGATCTTGACGATCTCGTAGGACCGCTCGCCCCCCGGCGTGCGCACCTCGACGCTGTCGCCGTCTTCCTTGCCGATAAGGGCACGGGCGAGGGGCGATTTGATGTTCAGCAGACCCTTTTCGATATTGGCCTCGTGTTCGCCCACGATCTGCCAGGTCTTTTCCTCGTCCGTATCCTCGTCGACAAGCGTCACGGTCGCGCCGAACTTGATCGCGCCCGACAGGGTCTTGGGGTCGATCACCTCGGCAAGCGACAGGATGCCCTCGATCTCCTTGATGCGGCCCTCGATGAAGCTCTGCTTTTCGCGGGCCGAGTGATATTCGGCGTTTTCCGACAGGTCGCCATGTTCGCGCGCCTCGGAGATGGCCTGGATGATCGCGGGCCGCTCCACGCTCTTGAGTTGTTTCAGTTCCGCCTCGAGCGCGGCATGCCCCGCGCGGGTCATCGGTATCTTTTCCATCGGTCTTTCCCGGAAATGCCGGGCGGCCCGGTGCCGCCCGTCCTCGTTAAGCCTGATCGTTCTGCGTGTGCCGGTCGTGGCAACACTGCCCTTTGGGGCGTCGCCTATGTAATAGGCCAGAGGCCCGGACAACGCAATTCTGCGGCCTGCCCGCCGAAACCGTGCGCAGATGGGCCGACGGGCGGGCAATTTGTCCCCTCGCTACGCCGGGTCGCGATTGACCGGCCCGGTCCCGGTCGCTACGTCAGTTTGGAACTGAAAAACACCCTCGGAGACATGCAAGCGATGGCCGAAATCGAACGCGAAGCAATGGAATACGACGTGGTGATCGTGGGGGCGGGCCCGGCGGGCCTGTCGGCGGCGATCCGGCTCAAGCAGCTCGATTCCGACCTGGATGTCGTGGTTCTCGAGAAAGGCTCCGAGGTCGGCGCACATATCCTGTCGGGCGCGGTGCTGGACCCTGTGGGCCTCGATGCGCTGATCCCCGACTGGAAGGAAAAGGGCGCGCCCCTGAACGTGCCCGTGACCGAAGACAATTTCTACATGCTGGGCGAGGCTGGGCGCATCCGCGTGCCCAACTGGCCGATGCCGCCGCTCATGAACAACCACGGCAATTATATCGTGTCGATGGGCAATGTCTGCCGCTGGATGGCCGAACAAGCCGAGGCGCTGGGCGTCGAGATCTTTCCGGGCATGGCCTGTTCACAGATCGTCTACGGCGACGATGGCGAGGTCAAAGGCGTGGTCGCCGGTGAGTTCGGTCTGAACCCCGATGGCACGCCCGGCGACGGCTACGAGCCGGGCATGGAACTGCACGGCAAATACGTCTTCCTTGGCGAAGGCGTGCGCGGATCGCTGTCCAAGGAGGTGATCGAGAAGTTCGACCTGTCCAAGGGCAAGGAGCCGCAGAAATTCGGCCTCGGCATGAAGGAAATCTGGGAGATCGACCCCGAAAAGCACCGCGAAGGCACGGTGACCCACACCATGGGCTGGCCCCTGGGCAGCAACGCGGGCGGCGGGTCGTTCATCTATCACCTGGAGAACAACCAGGTCTATGTGGGCTTCGTGGTGCACCTGAACTACGAAAACCCGCACCTGTATCCTTACATGGAGTTCCAGCGCTTCAAGCATCACCCGATGGTGGCCGAGCTTTTGAAGGGCGGCAAACGCGTGGCCTATGGCGCGCGGGCGATTTCCGAGGGCGGATACCAGTCCATGCCCAAGATGGTGGCGCCGGGCGTCGCGCTCCTGGGCTGTTCGGTCGGCATGGTCAACGTGCCGCGGATCAAGGGCAATCACAACGCCATGCTGTCGGGCAAGGCTGCGGCCGAGGCCGCCCATGCGGCCATCAAGGCGGGCCGTGCGTCTGACGAACTGACCGCCTACGAGACCGAGGTGCGCGACGGCGCCATCGGCAAGGACCTCAAGAAGGTGCGCAACGTCAAACCGCTCTGGTCCAAATACGGCCTGACCGCCTCGCTCACCCTGGGCGGGTTCGACATGTGGACCAACACGCTGGGCTTTTCGCTGTTCGGCACCGTGGGTCACGGCAAATCCGATGCCGAGGCCACGGGCAAGGCCAAGGATCACAAGCCCATCGACTACCCCAAGCCCGATGGCAAGCTGAGCTTTGACCGGCTGACCAATGTCAGCTTTGCCATGACCAATCACGAGGAAAGCCAGCCCGCGCATCTGAAGCTCAAGGACCCGTCGGTCCCGGTATCGGTGAACCTGCCCAAATACGCGGGTCCTTCGGCCCGCTATTGCCCGGCCGGCGTCTACGAGTTTGTCGAGGAAGAGGGCAAGGACGCGCGGTTTGTCATCAACTTCCAGAACTGCGTGCACTGCAAGACCTGTGACATCAAGGATCCCAGCCAGAACATCGTCTGGACCACGCCCCAGGGGGGCGACGGACCGAATTATCCAAACATGTGATCGCCGGGGCGGCAGCACCCTTCACAAAACTGGCATTTCCCTGCGCGGGGTGGCGTAAATCGTCGCCCCGCATTGCACCCGTGTGCCATGGCGACTAGCCTTTCGTGCAACAGGTGAGAGGAGATGTGCGTGGCTACGGGACTTCGCAGAATTCTGATATCCGCCGCGCTGAGCGCGGTGCTGGCCGCGCCGGTGGCGGCGCAGGGTCTGGCCGGGGCCTATCTGGCCGCCCGGCAGGCCGGGTTCCAGGGCGATTACCTCGCCATGGCGCGGTATTACACGCAGGCGCTGGTCCGCGACCCCGGCAATCCGCAGCTTCTGGAAAACGCCGTTCTGGCGCAGTTGTCGCTGGGGCAACTCGACCGGGCCGTTCCCATCGCCCAGAAGATCGAGGCACAGGGTCTGCGCAGCCAGGTGGCGCAGATGGTGCTCATGGCGTCCGATGTCGAGGCCGAGAACTACGCCGCGATCCGTGACCGGACCGAAGAAGGGACCGGCGTCGGCCCGCTGGTCGATGGGCTGGTGCGGGCCTGGGCTGCCCTGGGCGAAGGGCGCATGTCCGTCGCGCTGGATGAATTCGACGCAATGGCAAACGAACCGGGCCTGCGGGGCTTTTCGCTCTATCACAAGGCGTTGGCTCTGGCCTCGGTCGGGGATTTCGAAAGCGCCGAAGCCATTCTGGGCGGGCCCGACGCTGGTGCGATGCAGCTGACACGGCGCGGCGCCATGGCCCGGGCCGAAGTGCTGAGCCAGCTCGAGCGCAATGAAGATGCCATCGACCTGATCGACCGCAGCTTCGGCACCGATCTGGACCCGGGCCTGCGCGACATGCGCGCGGCACTCGTGGCGGGCGAGCGTCTGCCCTTTACCCATGTGCGCAATGCCCGCGACGGAATGGCCGAGGTGTTCTATTCGGTCGCCGGCGCGCTTCAGAACGAAGCGACGGACGATTACACGCTGCTGTATACCCGGCTGGCCGAGACATTGCGGCCCGATCACGTGGACGCGATCCTGGCGTCGGCGGATCTGCTGGACCGCATGCAGCAATACGATCTTGCGGTCGCCACCTTCCGACGGGTGCCGTCGGACCACAGCGCCTATCACGCCGCCGAAATGGGCCGCGCCGACGCGCTGCGCAAAAGCGGCAAGCCCGATGCAGCCATTGAAGTGTTGCAGAAGCTGACCGAGACCCATGGCGATCTGCCCATCGTGCACACCACCCTGGGCGATACCTACCGGTCGCAAAAGGACTACGCCAGCGCGGCCCAGGCGTATGACGATGCCATCGCGCTGATCGACGAGGCCGATGACAGCCAGTGGTTCGTCTTCTACGCCCGCGGCATCTGCCATGAACGTCTGGACCAGTGGGACCAGGCCGAGGCCGATTTTCGCCGCGCGCTCGAAATCCGTCCCGACCAGCCACAGGTCCTGAATTACCTGGGCTACTCGCTGGTCATCAAGAACATGAAGCTGGACGAGGCGCTCGACATGATCGAACGCGCCGCCGCCGCACGGCCCGACAGCGGCTATATCATCGACAGCCTGGGCTGGGTGCTGTTCCAGTTGGGCCGCTTCGAGGAAGCGGTCGAGCATATGGAACGCGCGGCCGAGCTTATGCCGGTGGATCCGGTGGTCAACGACCATCTGGGCGATGTCTACTGGGCTGTGGGCCGCACGCTCGAGGCCCAGTTCCAGTGGAAACGCGCGCTGTCCTTCGTCGATCCCGACGATCCCGATGGCGAGGCCGACCCGGACCGCATCCGCCGCAAGCTCGAAGTCGGTCTTGACGAGGTCCGGGCCGAGGAGGGCGCGCCGCCGCTGCGGGTCGCCAATGACGACGGTTGAGGTCTGGGCCCCGGCCAAGATCAACCTGACGCTTCATGTGACAGGCCAGCGCGCCGACGGCTACCACCTGCTCGACTCGCTCGTGGCTTTCGCCTCCGTCGGTGACCGGATCCGCATCTGCCCCGCCGATGCCC
>PR_CR_10_Liq_1_inCRDRAFT_1001760_pt1 | contig 11798 bp, 6 predicted proteins | sample PRCRCaboRojoPR_3_FD_10241 | JGI IMG/M metagenome (IMG submission 10241) | reverse complement strand
CGTGGCGCGTCGAGCCCGCCGGCGCAGGCCAGGACGACGGCTTCGATCAGGGCGGCGAGCAGCCGCCCATGTTCGACGACGCGCCGCCGTTCTGACGCGCTGGGCTCGTTCTGAGCGCACTGCGCCGGTGGTCGCGGCGGGTCTGTCCTCCTGCGCAGGAGATGCTGCTGGGACAGGCCCGGCAACGCCTCGCCAACACCGGCGCCGGCATCCCGCCCGTGTCCGGGGCGCCACAGTGACGCATCCCGGGCAACCCACCGCGGAGCCGCCACCCCGCGCGGGCCGGCTCCGCCACCAGGAGTCCGTATGATGCGCCAGCCACCGCGACTGACCATCCTCTTCGACAACGTTCCCGGGCTGGCCGGGCTCGAGAGCCTTTGGGGCTTCGCCGCGCTCATCGAGACCGGTGGGCAGCGCATCCTGTTCGACAGCGGGAGCAATGGCCGGGTGCTGCTGCGCAACATGGCGGTGCTCGGCGTGGACCCGGCGGCGTTGGACCTGCTGTTCCTGTCGCATCCGCATTGGGACCACATGGGCGGGCTGGACTCGGTGCTGGAGTGCAACCCCGGTCTGACCCTGGTGCTGCACGAGGGCTTCTCCAGGCATCTCATCGCCGACCTGCGCGGGCAGTGCCGGGAGCTGGTGGTGGTGGGCGCGGAGCCCCGGGCGCTGGTGCCCGGGCTGCTCAGCACCGGCATGCTGAGCGGGCGCTCGACCCAGCAGGACCCGCCGGAGCAGGGGCTGGTGCTGGATGCGGCCCTGGCGGACGGGGTGGCGGTGAGCGCCGTCATCAGCGGCTGCGCCCACCCCGGCATGGAACGGATGGTGGAGCGGGGTACTGCGATGCTCGCACGGCCCATCGACTGGGCCATCGGCGGCTTTCATCTGATGTACGCCGGGAGCTCGGAGATCGCCCGCTGCGTGCGCGCCCTGGCGGAGCTGGATGTCGCCTATGTGGTGCCTACGCACTGCACCGGCGACGCCGCCCGCGAGGCCTTTGCGCGGGCCTACGGCGAGCGCTGTCTCCCGGGTGGACCGGGGCGGGAGCTCCGGCTGCGGCCCCGGCCCGGCTCAGACGACCGTCCCGACATGCCGGGGCCAGACGCGCACTAGGGTGCATGCGGTTTCGGACCGGTTGCCGCATCGATCTCGACAGCGCCTGCGATGGTGGCTCGCCCGGTCGCGATGGGTCCGGGGCTCAGAGCGTCCCGTCGCCTCGCGCTGATCCCGGTTCCGATCCCGAGCCCGATTCCGATCCCGACAAGGCACACGCGGGCCGCGCCGCCTGCTAGTGCAGCGCGCCGAGCTGCGCGAGCAGGTCTGGGTCGAGCACCCGCTGCGCCGTCTCGAACAGCGTTGCTTCCTCGAAGCGGATGTGTGCGGTCAACGCCTCTGCAAACCGCTCCGCGACCGTCGCGGCCGGACCGCGGATCAGTCGGCGCAGCTCGGCGTGCTCGGCCAGCGTGCGCTCCACCAGCGCGTCTTCCCCGGCGGCACGCAGGGCCGGCAGCAGCCCCTGTTCTTCGAGCTGGAAGTGCGGCTCCAGCGCGTCGGCGAAGCGGGCCTGTGCCTCGGTCCAGGCGGCGTCCCGCCGGGCGGCGTCGGCAGCCGACAGCTCGCGTATGCGCTTGGCCAGCACCAGGCCCGTGTGATGGTCCCGTGAGAGTCGGCGGAGGTTCGGATCGCGTCGCATGGGAGACTCCTGTTGGTGGGGCGTAGGATGGGAACAGCGAAGCGAAACCCATCCCCCGGGGCGCAGCTTCTTTTGAAACGCGGTGCTACAGCGCCTGGGTCAATTCGCGCCGGGCCAGCCTTGCCTATACTGCCGGTAACCGCGCCCCAGTGCCCGCAATCGCCCCAGCGCCCGCAACCGCCGCCGAGCCCGCCCGCAGCCATGGGACACCTTCTCAGCGCCAAATCCGAGCTGGTGCCGCTCATCGACCGCCTGAACCGCCATCCGGTGGGGCTGGTGGACAACGCCAAGCTGCGCGAGATCCTGTCGCTGCTGTTCGATGCGCGGGAGGCGCAGGTGGCCGCCGGCTTCCCGCTCATGGAGGCGACGCTCGGGGAGCTTGCCGAGGCCACGGGCATCCCGGCGTCGGAGCTGGACGGCATCCTCGAGTCCATGGCCAACAAGGGCCTGGTGATGGACCTGCCCTATGCCGGCGAGACCTACTACATGCTGATGCCTGGGCTCATCGGCTTCTTCGAGCTCACCTTCATGCGCCGGCGCACGGACCTGCCCGTGGCGCGGGTCGCCGAGCTGATGACCGAGTACCTGCGCGAGCGGGCCGGCGACGGGAGCGGCCAGGCCAAAGAGTTCTTCGGCAGCCCCACACCCATTGTCCGCGCCGTGGTGGACGAGCAGCAGATCCCCGTCACCTCCCGCATCACGCCCTATGAAGACGCCCGGGAGATCATCCGCAATGCGAGCTTCCGGGCCGTCACCATGTGCTATTGCCGGCACAAGAAGGAGCACCTGGGCCAGTCCTGCCAAAAGGGCGCGCCGGTGGACGGCATCTGCATGGTGCTGGGGGAGGGCGCGCGCTTTCTGGTGCGCCGGGGCCTCGCCGAAGAGAAGACCATCGACGCGATGCTGGAGACGCTCGATCACGCCCGCGACTTGGGCCTCACCCACGTCACGGACAACGTCCGCGAGCAGCCGTCCTTCCTCTGCAACTGCTGCCGCTGCTGCTGCGAGCTGATGGCCGGCGTGCAGCACGGCTACCCGGACGGCCTCGGCAAGACACCCTTTATCGCCGAGGTGGACCCGGAGCACTGCGACTATTGCGGCGAATGCCTGCGCGCCTGCAATGCCAAGTGCATCGGGCTCGGTGCCGGCGCCCGCCAGCATGCCAACAAAGATGCCCGCCAGCATGCCATCGAAGATGCCCGCCAGCATGCCGTCAAAGGCGCCCGCCGGCGGACCGGGGACGGCGAGCGCCGGCGCTGGGCCGAGGTGGACGCGCACATCTGCCTCGGCTGCGGTGTCTGCGTCCCCACCTGCGAGCGCGGCGCCATCACCCTGAAGCCCCGCCACGGCTACCGCAAGCCGCCGGCGCGGCCCGTCTCCCTCTACGCCCGCATGCTTTGGGAGAAGGGCCGGCTCTGGCCCTACCTCGGCGCCGCCCTCAAGCGCCACCTGCGGCTGCCGCTGCTCTGGCGCGGCTGAGCGCCGCCACTGCCGCTGCCTATACTCCCTGAAGGCGCCCGTGTGCGGCGCCGACGCTTCCGCGGCGCGCGCCGCGACCCCTGATCTCCGGTCCGGGAGGACGTTCCATGAATACGTCGGTACAGAGCGACAGCCCCTTCACGCAGCTTCGGAAATTCGTCTGGTACTCGCTGCTGCGGGTGCCCTGGCTCATCGGCTACAACCTCGGCGGTGCGCTGGTGCTGGTGGGGTTCTTCGGCCTCACTTCGCAGGGGCAGGACATGCTCCGGATCAGTGCGGAGCGGGGCTTCGGTCTGGACGACAACGGCCTGCTGTGGAACCTGCTGCTGCTGGTCGGCACCTTCGCGGCGTCGCTCACCTTCTGGTACACCTCGCGGCTGCTGCTGGCGCGGGACTACGCGAGCTATCCGCTGCCGTCGCCCTACGCCGACCTCGGCCGGCGCTGGTGGCCACGGCTGGTGGGCACTGCGGTGCCGCTCGCCATCGCCTGGACCTTCAACGGGGTCGGCGCGGATGGTCCGGCGCTTGCGGTCACGCTCTCGCGGGCGTACCTCGCCATGGCCATCCTGCTGCTCGCGTTCTACGTGCTGCGCCGCAGCCTGTTCAGCATCTCCCGGGAGTACATGATCGCTGAGCGGCTGGAGGAGGTGCCGGAAGCCCATCGCAGGCGTGCCCGCGCGCTGCTCCTCAGCGCCTTCGTGCTGCTGGTGGCCTTCATCGCCGTGCCCGTGTACCTGCCGCAAGGGCTCGGGGCGCCTGCCATCGCCGTGCTCGGCGTCATGGGTGTTGCGCTGTTCGGCACCGCCGTCCTGACCTACCTGCCCATGTCCAAGGGCGGCCCGGCCGCGACCTTGACCGCGCTGCTGCTGGCGGTGCTCTTCGGCTTCTGGAACCACAATCATCCCATCCGGCTGGCCGATGAGACCGGTGGCGATGCCGTCAGGGCCCTGTGGCGTCCGGCGCCCGCCGAGCGTTTCAGGGCTGTGACGGGGCCCGCGGGCGGGGCGGAGCCGGTGGTGTTCGTCACCGCTGCCGGCGGCGGCATCCGCGCCGCGTACTGGACCGCCTCGGTGCTGGCAGCGCTGGAGGCAGAGCTGGGGGAGGCCTTCAGCGAGCGCCTTTTCGCCATCAGNGGTGTCTCCGGCGGCAGCGTCGGCGCCGCGGCCTATGTCACGCTGAAGCGCGCGCAGCTGAACGCCGGCGAAGACGGCCCGCTGCTGGACCCCGTGCGCAGGGTCCTCGGCAACGATTTCCTGTCGCCGGTGGTGGCCGGGCTGCTGTTCCCGGATCTGGCGCAGCGCTTCTTCCCATTTCCGGTGAGCCTCGCCGACCGGCAGCGCTTCCTGGAGCGCTCCTTCGAGCTCGCCTTCCACGGCGACGCCCGCCGGCTCTTCAGCGGCCCCTTCCAGAACCTCTACGCCGGTGCGGCCGGTGAGGAGCTGCCGAGCCTGCTGCTCAACACCACCGTGGTGGAGACCGGTCAGCGCGCGGTGCTGTCGGACCTGAAGGTCGGCGGCCTGCCGGGGGTCGTGGACCTGTTCGAGAGCCGCTACCAGCTGGCCGCCATCCGCACCAGCGCCGCCGCCGGCGCCAGCGCCCGCTTTACCTACGTGAGCCCGGCGGGCAGGGTGGACATCGCCGACGACGACCACATCCGGCTCGTGGACGGCGGCTACTTCGAGAACTCCGGCGCCGCCACCATGGGCGACCTCATCGCCCTGCTCGATGACAGCCTCCGCAACGGCTCCCGCGACAGCGACCCGCCGTTCCGCCCCCTGCTCATCGTCATCAACAACGACCCGACAGCCCCGGCCCTCTGTCGCCGCGACAACGGCGCCGACGACCAGCTCCAGGGCGACCGCTTCAACGCCGCCGTCAGCGAGGTCGCCGCCCCCATCCGCGCCCTGTTCGAGACCCGCGGCGCCCGCCAGCAGATCGCCGAGGTCAAGGCCGCACGGCTGGTGGAGGCCATGGGCGGCGGCGTGGTGGAAATGCCGCTCGCCGCAGTGCTCGACGTGCGCCTCGCGGCGGCGCGGGCGGCTGCCACCGAGCCCCTCACCGACGCAGACGTAGCCGAGATCCGCCGCAAATACCTGGAGCCGCCGCTGGGCTGGTCCATGTCCCAGGAAGTCCGCGACGGCATGGACGCCACCCTCGATGCGCCACCCCCCGACCTGGCCAAGCAGATCGAGTACCTCGCCAGGGCACTCGGCGGCGGGACCATACCGCCGTGTGACCCGATGTAGCCGCCGCGACGCTCCGCCCCTGGGGGCGCCGAGCTCCGCTCGGCACCCGCCACAACGCGCTCCAGCCCACGCAAACGCCGCGGGTGCGCCACTGGGGCCGCCGAGCTCCGCTCGGCAAATCTCGCCCGCCCCCGTCTCAATCCCCTTCATAACGGGTCATCGGTCGGACACGGGGAGGAGTGCTATTGGGCATTGGAGACAATGTCTCAATCCCCTTCATACCGGGTCATCGGTCGGACCGTCCGCCGCTGCGCATTCGTGCGTGGGGGTGGGGTCTCAATCCCCTTCATAACGGGTCATCGGTCGGACAGTTCACTACCGAGACGGCGACACCGTCCTGGAGGTAGCAATCCCCTTCATAACGGGTCATCGGTCGGACACAGAACGGCCGAAAGCGGTCGTCGTCGCTCTCGTCTCAATCCCCTTCATAACGGGTCATCGGTCGGACGCTTCCATAGCGACGGTGCCATCCACTTCGACCGTCTCAATCCCCTTCATAACGGGTCATCGGTCGGACCAAGGGATTGGAGACGCTCGTACGCTGGGCATCGTCTCAATCCCCTTCATAACGGGTCATCGGTCGGACATTGCGAAGCAGGTGTGGCAACGGCTGACCGGCAGTCTCAATCCCCTTCATAACGGGTCATCGGTCGGACCGAGGAAAGGGGTTTTCTCGTGTAGCCGCAGACAGTCTCAATCCCCTTCATAACGGGTCATCGGTCGGACGAATCGGAGGCGGATATGCACGAAATCATCAGTCGTCTCAATCCCCTTCATAACGGGTCATCGGTCGGACCGCATGCCAGGGCTACCCCCCCCCTTCCCCTTATGGGTCTCAATCCCCTTCATAACGGGTCATCGGTCGGACTCTACCTCCGGGGTGAGGACGGCAACGTCCTCGCGTCTCAATCCCCTTCATAACGGGTCATCGGTCGGACTTGGTGTTCTGGTACACCACGCTCGTGCGCCCGGGTCTCAATCCCCTTCATAACGGGTCATCGGTCGGACCACAATAAGTGGGGTAATCACCCCACTTTCACCGTTTCAATCCCCTTCATAACGGGTCATCGGTCGGACAACTGCGTGCGGGGATCTGGGAGATTCCTCCCCGGTCTCAATCCCCTTCATAACGGGTCATCGGTCGGACAAAAAAAATGAGGAGGTTACGCGATGAAATCGCGTCTCAATCCCCTTCATAACGGGTCATCGGTCGGACCTTTGGAGCGAGAGTAAGGAGCCCGCGTTGTTCTCGTCTCAATCCCCTTCATAACGGGTCATCGGTCGGACGGCAGCTGACGCGCCCTCGCCCACAGATAGCGGGTCTCAATCCCCTTCATAACGGGTCATCGGTCGGACCACCTGTGCGACTACTGCTACTGCTGCTGCTGCTGTCTCAATCCCCTTCATAACGGGTCATCGGTCGGACTCCTGAAACAGGAAATCCAGCCTGGAGTCTGGAAGTCTCAATCCCCTTCATAACGGGTCATCGGTCGGACCGTGCTTGCGGGATGGGTGGCCCCTTTTCGGGAGGTCTCAATCCCCTTCATAACGGGTCATCGGTCGGACGAAGAGGACAAGGAGGTCGCTCGCTTGAACCTCGTCTCAATCCCCTTCATAACGGGTCATCGGTCGGACAAAAAGGAGAGGCGCGGTGCACCGCATTGCCAAGTCTCAATCCCCTTCATAACGGGTCATCGGTCGGACACGACGCCGACGAGAACGAGCGCATCGCCGCCATGTCTCAATCCCCTTCATAACGGGTCATCGGTCGGACCCAAATTCCCGGGGTCGACCTCCTGTTGGGCAGGGTCTCAATCCCCTTCATAACGGGTCATCGGTCGGACGAGGCACTTAGTCAGGTTGTATTGCCGACGGACGGTCTCAATCCCCTTCATAACGGGTCATCGGTCGGACGACTTGGGAGGGAGAATCCAATGCACGAATTCAAGTCTCAATCCCCTTCATAACGGGTCATCGGTCGGACGGGATCGCCTGATCAAGGGATTCTGCGACGTCGGTCTCAATCCCCTTCATAACGGGTCATCGGTCGGACTTTTGCCGCGGCGGTGCTATCCGCACTCAGCGGTCTCAATCCCCTTCATAACGGGTCATCGGTCGGACCCACCACCCCACCCCGAGCGGGGCGGTCGACGTCGTCTCAATCCCCTTCATAACGGGTCATCGGTCGGACTGATGGCGGTTGACGCGCTCTCCTTTTAGTCTCGTCTCAATCCCCTTCATAACGGGTCATCGGTCGGACAACGACCCACTTCACACTTATCGACAGAGTGCGTGTCTCAATCCCCTTCATAACGGGTCATCGGTCGGACGGCGGGAAACCGCCGCGTCTTTCAACCGCCGGCGGTCTCAATCCCCTTCATAACGGGTCATCGGTCGGACCGGGCTGGCTAGATTCGGTCACCAGCGCAAAAAAGTCTCAATCCCCTTCATAACGGGTCATCGGTCGGACTTTGTCACGTGGCTCAGTCCACGCCTCTGGTGGGGTCTCAATCCCCTTCATAACGGGTCATCGGTCGGACTCAAAATCCACGACGGCCACAACGTCGAACATGCGTCTCAATCCCCTTCATAACGGGTCATCGGTCGGACTCAGCAAAACGGTGGGGCGGTATTTGGTAACCGTGTCTCAATCCCCTTCATAACGGGTCATCGGTCGGACTAATAAGAATGTCATAATTGAGCTCGTACACTGGTCTCAATCCCCTTCATAACGGGTCATCGGTCGGACATCGAGCGCGTGCCGCGTAAGCCGAGGCCATAAAGTCTCAATCCCCTTCATAACGGGTCATCGGTCGGACGCCATTATCGGGTGGGTGCTCTTTTTTTTGCAGTCTCAATCCCCTTCATAACGGGTCATCGGTCGGACGCAAGTGCCCTGCTGAGCGGACTTCGTGCCAACGGTCTCAATCCCCTTCATAACGGGTCATCGGTCGGACGCAAGGTGGAAAGACCTCCTTGTCCCAACACTTCTGTCTCAATCCCCTTCATAACGGGTCATCGGTCGGACGGCATGAAGGGATGATGGAATAAAGGATTTCCATGTCTCAATCCCCTTCATAACGGGTCATCGGTCGGACCCGCTTGTTTTGCTCGGCTGGATGGCGGGGCCGAGTCTCAATCCCCTTCATAACGGGTCATCGGTCGGACCTCCCACTGAGTCATCTGCGCGGCCGCCGGGAAGTCTCAATCCCCTTCATAACGGGTCATCGGTCGGACAGCTGCGCAGCGACGAGTCCAACGCGATCCCCGTGTCTCAATCCCCTTCATAACGGGTCATCGGTCGGACTGCCTGTGTTGGATCGGATGTTTGTCGCATGCTGTCTCAATCCCCTTCATAACGGGTCATCGGTCGGACCGCATGGAGGTATAACGGCACCCGTCAGGAGGCGGTCTCAATCCCCTTCATAACGGGTCATCGGTCGGACAAAAAAAAAGGGTATAGGGTCGGGGAAGAAATGTCTCAATCCCCTTCATAACGGGTCATCGGTCGGACGCAAAGGTCGTTCTACATGTGGACGAGCACCAGGTCTCAATCCCCTTCATAACGGGTCATCGGTCGGACATTTCGCTCGTGAAACGAGCACCGAATGGCTCGGGTCTCAATCCCCTTCATAACGGGTCATCGGTCGGACGAACACGAGCGCCGTGAGTTGGCCGAGCGCACCGTCTCAATCCCCTTCATAACGGGTCATCGGTCGGACGGATGCGGAAACCGCGGTCTCCGCGTGCGACGTCGTCTCAATCCCCTTCATAACGGGTCATCGGTCGGACCTTATAGGCTCGTTTCGGCCTATAAGTTGCCTATGTCTCAATCCCCTTCATAACGGGTCATCGGTCGGACCCCCTTCCGTGCAGCAAATCTTCAGCGTTTTCCGAAGGTTGCGGCGTCCCGTGGAGCGTCGAAGCCTGGCCGAAAAAAGTTAGCTGCAGATTTGTCACGAATCGCTGTCGGTTTGGACAGTGAAATTGGTAGGTGCCGATGCTCAGTGTAGCTGCTTGACGGGAGGCTGCAACCCCTGTGCGGGTTGGCTCAGCGTCGGTTGCGCGGCTGTTTTGGCTGAGGCGGGTGTTGGGGGTGCCGTGCCCTGCGCGTGCCGCTGCGGTGGTGGTCTGTTTTGAGTGCCTTGCCGGGCGGCGGGGGGCGTTGGGCTTTGGGTCTGGTGCCGGCGGCCCGGGCGTGGGGCGGCTTGCGGCGCGTCGGGGCTTTGGTCGGCAGCGGGTTGGCGGTATTCGCGTCCGGCAGGCGTTGGCCGAGGAATTCGACTTGCGGGTGGCTGCGGACCACGCGGGTCTTCTGCGGGTGCAGGTCGAGGTCGAGTCCGCGCAAGGCCTGCTCGGCGACGACGAGGGCGGCCTGGGCTTGGGCTTCGGTCTCGGTGAAGAGCAGGAAGTCGTCGGCGTAGCGCACGAAGGGGATGTGCCTGTCGGCGAGGGCTGCGTCGAAGGGGTGGAGGTAGAGATTGCAGCAGAGTGGGCTGAGGATGGCGCCTTGGGGGATACCGCGGGCCTTGCCGAGCAGGCTGGTGTGGGCGGCGCCGGCGTCGATCCATTGGTGGATCAGCGCGGTGAGGGGCTTGTCGCGCACGAAGCGCTCGATGCAGCGCTTGAGGGGGCCGTGTGGGATGTTGTCGAAGAAGCCGTGGATGTCGGCGTCCACCAGCCAGTGCAGGCCGCAGCGGATGCGCTCGCGGGTGCGCTCCAGGGCCATGTCAACGTTGCGGCGCGGCCGGTAGGCATAGCTGTCGTGGTGGAACAGGCGCTCTGCCCGCGGTTCCAGCACCAGCTGCACGGCCTTTTGAAGGAGCTTGTCGCGCAGACACAGGGCGGTGAGCACACGCCGGCGGCCGTCGGCCTTGGCGATACTGAAGCGGCGCAGCGGCGCCGGGCGGTAGCGACCGAAGGCGACCTCGTCGCGCAGGGTCAGGATGTGGCGCAGGGCGTCGCGCTCCATGTCGGCGCGGGGGATGCCGGCGTCCCAGACGGCATGGTCGGTGGACAGGGCTTTCCAGGCACGGTTCAGGGTGTCGGGTGCCAGCACCTGCTGGAAGAGGGGCTGCTTCATGCGGATCGATCCTCCCGTGGTCAGTCGCCGGCGCGCAGGTGCGGGCGGAGCCATTCGCGCAGGGCCTCCACGCGCCAGCGGCACTGGCGCGGTAGGCTGTGGTCCTGCGGCTCGGCGGTGGTGGGTGCGGTGGTCGCGTCGGTGTCGGCTGCCTGGGTGGGCGGTGCCGGTTGGGATCGCGCCGGGGCCGGCGGCGGCAGCAGCTGCGGCCAGTCTCCGCGGGCCAAGGCCCAGCGCTGATAGAAGACGCCGCGGGCGGGCTTGGCGAGGCGGCAGCCTTCCGCCGGGCTGTTGCTGAAGTCGGTCCGGTCCAGCCAGTCGAAGAGGAGGCCGATGGCAACCAGGTCCACGGCGGGGCGCAGTGCCTCCATCAGGTCCAGCACCAGGGATTCGCGGCCGGGCACGGTGCCGTGCAGGAAGCCGCGCGCCGGGTCCAGGCCGGCCTGCTGCACGGCGCCGAGCACCTCGCCGGCGAGGAGCGTATAGCCCAGCGAGAGGAGGGCGTTCAGCGGGTCGCGCGGTGGCCGCCGGTTGCGGCCACCGAAGCCCCAGTCCGTCGGCAGCCAGGCGGCGAGCCAGCGGTACCAGGCCGCGGCGGCGGCGCCCTCAGCGCCCATGAGTGCGGCTGGGGTGCGGGCGCGGTCGATGCGGTCCTGGCCGTCGTTGAGGGCGCGCTCCAGGGGGCTGAGGTCGGCGGCGGTCGGCAGCGGCGGCGGCAGACCGCTCAGGTGTCGGGCGGCCTGCATCTGGGCGCGCAGCTTGGCGCGCAGCAGATGTGCGCTGATGCGCAGGGCGGCGGCGGGGTCGTCGGCGGCGCGGTGCTGGGCAGCGCGCAGCTCGATGGTGCCGCCGAGTGCAGCGCCGATCATGGCGGTGGCGCCGCGGCCGCGGCCCGGCTGCAGCACTGCCGGCACGCCGCGCTCGGCCAGGGCGCGCCAGACGTCACAGCTGACGCGCGGTGCGCCGTGGACGATGACCTGGCCGACGACGCCGAGGGGAATGTGCGCCGGCGGTGCATCGCCGTGCTTGACGCGCAATGCGCGGCCATCGAGTCGGACGTCGGTGTCGCGGCGGTCCAGGACCAGGATGAGGTCGGTGGGCATGTGGTGCTCTCCAGGCTGTGGGCGCGCGGCCGTCGGCGCGCTGCACCAGGCGCGTTGCGCCTGGTGTGCGTCGGGGTGATTCCGGCTTGTGTCGCCGCACTGACAGGCTGGGCGGCGGCGCCTGCCTCTGTTCCGGGCTGGGCCGAGCAGGCTTGGGCCGCTCCGGCAGTGGCCGGCGCCGCCGGGCTCATTGC
>PR_CR_10_Liq_1_inCRDRAFT_1001759_pt1 | contig 11800 bp, 11 predicted proteins | sample PRCRCaboRojoPR_3_FD_10241 | JGI IMG/M metagenome (IMG submission 10241) | reverse complement strand
ACGAGGCGGTCTACACCCTCTACGAGGGCGTCGGCAGCGTGCAGTCGATCGACCGCTCGATGAAGCTCGGCGCGAACCACCCGATGGGGCCGCTGGAGCTCGCCGATTTCATCGGGCTCGACACCTGCCTCGCCATCATGAACGTGCTGCACGACGGGCTCGCGGACACGAAGTATCGCCCCTGTCCGCTGCTGACGAAATACGTCGAGGCGGGCTGGCTCGGCCGCAAGACCGGGCGCGGCTTCTACGACTACCGCGGCGAGACGCCGGTGCCCACGCGCTGAGCGGCGCGCTCTTCGCCCCTGACGGGGCGCATCGCGCGGACCCGGCGAGGACGCCCGTCAGGGCGGAGGAGCCGCTCAGCCCGCGCCCAGCGCCAGCGTCCGCTCCCGCAGCCAGGCGGCGAAGCCGCGGGGGTTCGGCGCCCAGCTCTCGATCTCGGCGCGCTCGATCGGCGCGCCCACCACCGGCGCCTGCGGCTTGTTCAGCGCATGCGCGACCTCGTGCAGCAGCAGCCCCTGGCGCAGCGTCGGCGAGATGCGGTTGGCGATCTGGTACCAGCGCGAGTTCGCGCCGGGGAAATGGATCGGCACCACCCGCGCGCCGGAGCGCTGGATCATCTTGGCGGTGAAGGGGTTCCACTCCGCCTCGATCGCCGGGCCGAACATGCTGCGGGCGGCGGCGACCACGCCGGAGGGGAAGAGCACGATCGCGCCGCCGCCCTTCAGATGCGTCATCGCGCGCCGGCGCATGTCGAGGTTGCGCTCCAGCGCGTCCGCCTCGTGCGCGAAGGGCACGGGGATCATGAACTGCTCGATCTCGGCGACGCCGGTCAGGAGCGAGCGCGTCAGGATCTTGTAGTCGGTGCGCCGCCGGCCGACGAGCTCGGCGAGCACCATCCCGTCCACCAGCCCGTGCGGATGGTTGGCGACCACGACGAGCGGCCCCTCGGCGGGGATGCGCGCGATCTGCTCGGCGGGCGTGACGAGGTCGATGCCCATGACGTCGAGCGCCTGGCGCCAGAAGGGCTGGCCCACCGGCACGCCCATCGCCTCGAACCGGCGGATCAGCCGCAGGAGCTTCAGCTTGCCCGTGGCGAGCTCCATCGCCTGGATGGTCCTGACCTTCAGCGGATTGGTGAAGGTGTTGGCGTAGCTCAGCCGCCGCCGGTCGTAGGGGCGCGCCTCGAGCGGGGTGCCGTCGCCCTGCCCCGCGAGCGCGGGCGCCGCGCCCTGCATCATCGCGGTCCGGTGCTGGGAGCTTTCGACCAAGGGGGGCCTCCGGTGCCGTTCGGGCTCACGTCTCCTCGCCGAAGCGGTTCTCCACAAGCGCCTCCACCGCGTCGGCGAGCGCCGCCGCGTCCGGTCCGGACGCTTGCAGTTCAATAGTGCTTCCCTTGGAAGCTGCCAACATCAAAAGCCCCATGATCGAGTCGCCCGACGCGGTGAGGCCGTCGCGGCTGATCTCGGCGGTGGCGTCGAAGCCCTCGACCACCTCCACGAGCTTGGCGGAGGCCCGTGCGTGCAGCCCCTTCTCGTTGGTGATCTTCAGGTGTCGCTGAATGGTGTCGGCCGGCATCGAAATCCGTCAATCCGTGGAAACGCTCTGGCTGTCAATATACTTGCGCCCGGCCTCGAGCGCGCTGCGCACGGCCTCGGCCACCGGCTTGTCGCGGCTCTTCGCCAGCTTGATCAGGAGCGGCAGGTTCGCGCCGTAGAGAATGCGCCGGTTCGCCGCCGCGCAGGCGCGCAGGCTGAGGTTCGACGGCGAGCCGCCGAACATGTCGGTGACCACCACGACGCCGTCGCCCTGATCGACCGCGTCGGCGGCGGCGCTGATCTCGGCCTGCTTGGCGGCGCGGTCGTGCTCGGGCTCGATGGCGACGGCGCGGATCGCGCGCTGGGGGCCCATGACGTGCTCGATCGCGGCGAGGTACTCGTGCGCGAGCCCGCCGTGCGCGACGATGACGATCCCGATCAAGCCGGGCTCCCCGGGCGGGCGTCGCCGCCGCCGGCCGGGTCGCCGCCCCGGTCGAGTTCCCGGTGGCGCAGCGCGACCTGCCAGCCGTCCGCGGCCAGCGCGGGGGCGAGGCGCTCGGCCACGCGACGGAGCGGTGCTTGCCGCCGGTGCAGCCGAAGCCGAGGCCGAAGTGGCTCTTGCCCTCCTCCGCGTAGGCCGGGAGCACGAAGCGGACGAGGTCGAGCACCCGATCGAAGAAGGGCGCGAAGCGCGCGTCGGCGGCGACATGCGCCTGAACGGCCGGGTCGCGCCCGTCGCGGTCGCGCAGCTCGGCGCGCCAGTACGGATTGTCGAGAAAACGCACGTCGAGCACCATGTCGAGGCCGCGCGGCAGCCCGCGCTTGTAGCTGAAGGACTGGATCGACAGGACGAGCCCCACCCCGTTCGCCGGCGCGACGAGGCGCGCGATCTCGGTGCGCAGGTCGTGGGGCGTCAGCTCCGAGGTGTCGATCAGGATGCCGGCGCGGGCGCGGACGGGGCGCATCAGGTCGATCTCGCGGGCGATGCCGGTCTCGGGCGATTCGGCCGGCGCGAGCGGATGGCGGCGCCGCGTCTCGGAAAAGCGGCGTTGCAGCACCTCGGCGCGGCAGTCGAGATAGACGAGCTCGACCGTCACCTCCGGCAGCGCGTTCAGCGCGTCCATCAGGTCGAGCAGCACGTCCGGCGCGAAATCCCGGTTGCGCACGTCGAGGCCCAGCGCCAGCGGCCGCTCCAGCGGCCCGGCCGACAGCAGCCGCGGCACGAGGCCGAGGGGGATGTTGTCGATCGCCTCGAAGCCGCGATCCTCCAGCGCGGCGATCGCGGTGGCCCGTCCGGCGCCCGAAGGGCCGGTGACCAGCACCGCGCGCTGCTGCGTGTCGCACTCCGATGTCATCCGTCCGCCCTCAGGCAAACCGCCCTCGTGACAAGTAAAGCAGGATCGCGGCGGGGAAAGCCCGCGTCGCCGGATCGTGACAGAGCGGGACGGCGACGTCGAGAAAGCTTTCGCTGCGCCGCGGCGGCAGGCGCGCATCTTCCCGCTTTTCGAGAGTCACGGCGAGCGCGACCGGCACGGCCCCGTGGGTCGCCGGCGCATGCAGGAGCCCGACGCCGCGCGCCTCGATCACTCCGGCGTGGCGCGTCGGCGGCAGGGCGAGCAGCCGCGCGCCGGCGCGGCGCAGGCGCACCCGGTCGTCCGCGATCAGCCGCGCGCCGCGCGCGAGGCATTCGAGCGCCAGGGACGACTTGCCGGCGCCCGACGGGCCGAGGATCAGCGCCGCGCGCCCCGCGTGCGCGATGGCGGTCGCGTGCAGCTCGGTCGTGTCCGGTGTCGGGGACATCGCGCCGGCGCATCCGCTCAGAGCGGCAGGCCCACGACGAAGCGCGCGCCGAGCGGCTCCGAGGTCGGGTCGGCCTCGGTCGGGCGGATGTTCTCGGCCCAGATGACGCCGCCGTGGGCGTGCACGATCTGCTCCGAGATGGCGAGGCCGAGGCCGGAGTTGTTGCCGAACTCGTCGGCCGGGCGCTCGGAGTAGAACCGCTTGAAGATCTTCTTCTCGGCGCCCTCGGGGATGCCGGGCCCCGTGTCCTCCACCACGACGAGCACGCGGTTCTCGCGCTTGCGCGCCCAGAGGCGGATGGCGTCGCCGTCCTCGCAGAAGCTGATGGCGTTGGTGACGAGGTTGACCACCACCTGCGCGAGGCGCGGCTCGAGGCCGTGCACCACGACCGGCTCGCGCGGCAGGTCGGTGATGAACTCGACGCCCTTCTCGCGGGCCTGCTGCGCGAGGTGCTCGGCGAGCGTGTCGAGCATCTTGCGCAGGTCGAAGCTTTCCTCGTCCTCCTTGACGAGCTCGCTGTCGAGGCGCGAGGCGTTCGAGATGTCGCTCACCAGCCGGTCGAGACGGCGCACGTCGTGGTCGATCACGTCGAGCAGGCGCGCGCGGTGCTCGGCGCGGTCGGCCACGCGCAGCGTGCCGACGGCGGAGCGGAGCGAGGCGAGCGGGTTCTTGATCTCGTGCGCGACGTCGGCGGCGAACTGCTCGTTCGCCTCGATCCGGTCGTAGAGCGCCGAGACCATGCCCCGGAGCGCGCCGGAGAGCTGCCCGATCTCGTCGGGGCGCGCGGTCAGGTCGGGGATGCGGATGCGGCCGGGCCGGCCGAAGCGGCCCCGGTGGCGGTCGCGCCCGATCTCGGCGGCGGTGGCGAGCTGCGCGATCGGGTTGGAGATCGTCGAGGCGAGCACGAGGCTCAGCCCGACCGAGACGAGGATCGCGATCACGAACATCTGCAGCACGCGCTCGCGCTCGGCGCGCACCATCTGATCGATCTCTCCGGCGGCGGAGGTGACGGCGACGACGCCGAGGGTGCGCCCGTCGCGCATGATCGGCGTGGTGGCCGAGATGACCGTGCCGCCCGCGGCGTCGACGCCGGTCTCGACGGTCGGCGTGCCCGCCAGCGCGCGGCCGATCTGCGGCACGATCCGNTCCTCGAGCGGGCGGGGGGTNGTGCCGGCGANCGCCTCGACCCCGCTTTCGACGGNGCCCCACGCGCGGGCGAGCGCGTCGGTGATCACGGTGCGCGGCGGCGTCTCGCGCAGCTGCGCGAGCTCCGCCGGCGCCTTCTCCCCGGTCTGGCGGGCGACGACGCGGCGCTCCGTGTCGAAGACGAGCACCTCGATGCCGCGGCGCAGGTCGAGGCCGTCGAGCGTGCGCTGCGACGGCCCCGGGGTCATGTCCGGCGCGGCGCGCGCCTCGAAGACGTCGGCGATGAGCTCCGCCTCGCCGGCGAGGCCGGTGGCGCGCTGCAGNGCGAGGCTGTCGCGGGAGCCGTCGAGGTAGAAGATCCCCGCGACGAGGATGTTGAGCGCGATCAGGTTGAAGATGATGATCTTGCGGGTCAGCGGCGAGCGCCGCCAGGCGAACAGGCCGCGGCGCGCGCGCGCCGCTTCGCCCTCCGCCTCGGCGTCGGGCTCCGGCGACACCCAGTCGTCGCCCAGCACGAGATCCGGCTCGCGCCGCGGGGGCGGGCGGGGCGTCGCGCTGTCCTCCGCCATGGCCATGGCTATTCTTCGTTGTAGCGGTAACCGATGCCGTAGAGCGTCTCGATCGCCGAGAACTCGGGGTCGACGCTGCGCATCTTCTTGCGGAGCCGCTTGATGTGGCTGTCGATGGTCCGGTCGTCCACGTAGACCTGATCGTCGTAGGCGACGTCCATCAGCTGATCGCGGCTCTTGACGAAGCCCGGGCGCTGCGCGAGCGCCTGCAGCAGCAGGAACTCGGTCACGGTGAGGGTGACGTCCTGCTCCTTCCAGGTGACGGCGTGGCGCAGCGGGTCCATCGTCAGGTGCCCGCGCACCATGATCTTCGACTCCTCGGGCGTGCCGGCGGCGTCGCCGGCCTCGGCCTCCTGCCGGCGCAGGAGCGCGCGGATGCGTTCGACGAGGAGGCGCTGCGAGAACGGCTTCTTGACGTAGTCGTCGGCCCCCATGCGCAGGCCGAGCACCTCGTCGATCTCGTCGTCCTTGGAGGTCAGGAAGATCACGGGCATCGACGTCTTTTGACGCAGGCGCTGCAGGAGATCCATGCCGTCGAGCCGCGGCATCTTGATGTCGAGCACGGCCATGTCGGGCAGTTTCCGGTTGAACGCGTCGAGCGCGGACTGCCCGTCGTTGTAGGTGTCGACCTCGAAGCCCTCGGCCTCGAGCGTCATGGAGACGGACGTCAGAATGTTCCTGTCATCGTCCACCAGGGCGATACGGGACATGGGATTGGTCCTTGTGCTGCTCTCGTGCCTGCCGTCTTTTGACACTTCATCTCCATTTCGGCCCTTGCAATCAATCCCAAACCGCGACTCGGCCGGTGTATGCGGCCCGATTCCGGCCACAATTCCTGAAAGAATGGCTAATTTGCCTCACCCTGCGTCAGGTTTTCCCGTCTTGGTTGCGCTAACGGGTGTCTGGTTGCGCTAACGGGTATCTGGTTGCGCTAACACCCGGCCGCGCGGCTGTTCAGGTCGGCGCGCCCCGTGGTAAGGCCGCACGGCGCCCCGGACAGCGCGCGGCCCCGCGGGCGGCCCGCCGCGTCGTCCCGGGCCGAAAACGGACAGGCGAGACCGCGCCGTTGCGGCCAGAGGAGCAAGGCACCATGACCATCGGACGGGTGAACCCGGAGTTCCGGCTCGAGCATCAGGGAATCGAGGGCCTCGGGGCGGTTCACTACAACCTGATCGAGCCTGCGCTGATCGAGGCGGGCGTCAAGCGCGGCGAGGGCCGGATCGGACAGGGCGGCACCTTCCTCGTCTCGACGGGCAAGTTCACCGGGCGCTCGCCCAAGGACAAGCACGTCGTGCGCACCCCGGACGTGGCCGAGCACATCTGGTGGGACAACAACGCCGCCATGTCGCCCGAGGGCTTCGAGGCGCTCTACGACGACATGCGCGCGCACATGAAGGACCGCGAGCTCTTCGTGCAGGACCTCGTGGCCGGGGCGGACCCGGCCTATTCCATCGACGTGCGCGTGGTCACCGAGCTCGCATGGCACGGGCTCTTCATCCGCCACCTCCTGCGCCGGCCCGAGCGCGCGGCGCTCGACCGCTTCACCGCCGATTACACGGTGATCAACCTGCCGTCCTTCCGCGCCGATCCGGAGCGCCACGACTGCCGCTCCGAGACCGTGATCGCGATGAACTTCGAGCGGAAGATGATCCTGATCGGCGGCACCGAATACGCGGGCGAGAACAAGAAATCCGTGTTCACGCTGCTCAACTACATCCTGCCGGAGAAGGGCATCATGCCGATGCACTGCTCGGCCAACCACGCGCCGGGCAACCCGGTGGACACGGCGGTGTTCTTCGGCCTCTCGGGCACCGGCAAGACGACGCTCTCGGCCGACCCCGGGCGCGTGCTCATCGGCGACGACGAGCACGGCTGGTCCGACCGCGGCAGCTTCAACTTCGAGGGCGGCTGCTACGCCAAGACGATCAACCTCGACCCCGAGGCGGAGCCGGAGATCTACGCGACGACGGGCAAGTTCGGCACCGTGATCGAGAACATGGTCTACGACGAGGAGACGCGCGCGCTCGACTTCGACGACGACTCGCTGACGGCGAACATGCGCTGCGCCTATCCGCTCGAGTACATCTCGAACGCCTCCGAGACGGGGCTCGGCGGGCATCCGAAGAACATCATCATGCTGACCTGCGACGCCTTCGGGGTGCTGCCGCCGATCGCGCGGCTGTCGCCGGCGCAGGCGATGTATCACTTCCTCTCGGGCTTCACCGCCAAGGTCGCGGGCACCGAGCGCGGCGTGACCGAGCCGCAGCCGACCTTCTCCACCTGCTTCGGCGCGCCCTTCATGCCGCGCCGGCCGGAGGTCTACGGCAATCTCCTGCGCGAGAAGATCGCGCGCCACGGCGCGACCTGCTGGCTCGTCAACACCGGCTGGACGGGCGGCGCCCACGGCACAGGCTCGCGCATGCCGATCAAGGCGACGCGCGCGCTGCTGTCGGCGGCGCTCGACGGTTCGCTCGCCGAGGCGGAGTTCCGCAAGGACCCGAACTTCGGCTTCGAGGTGCCCGTCGCCGTGCAGGGCGTGCCGGAGGTGCTGCTCGACCCGCGCCGCACCTGGGCCGACCCGGAGGCCTACGACGCGCAGGCGCGCAAGCTGGTGTCGATGTTCGCCGAGAACTTCGAGCAGTACGTGCCCTACATCGACGACGACGTGAAGGCGGCGGCGATCGGGTGAGCGGGACGGTCGCCGGGGTGGATGGCTGCCCCGGCGGGTGGCTCGTCGTGGTGGTCGGCCGCGCCGGGCCGCCGGCGGCGGCGGCCACGATCGTGCCCGACTTGCCCGCGCTCCTCGCGCTCGATGCGGACGTTCTGGCCATCGACATGCCGATCGGGCTCATGGATATGCCGGGCGNCCCGCGTCCCGCAGATCGTGGGGCGCGCGCCTTTCTGTCCGACCGCAACACGGACGGGGTTCGGGCGCCGGGGTCGCGCGTGTTCGCCTCGCCCGCGCGCGCGCATCTGGAGGTGATCCGCGCGGGCGGTGGCTACCGCGACCTCCTCGGGAGCTTTCCGCCGGGACAGCGCCTGTCGAAGCAGTGCTTCAACATATGCGACCGCATCGTCGCGCTCGACGACCTCGGCCCCGAAACGCACGACGACCGGATCCGGGAAGTCCACCCGGAGGTCTCCTTCGCTGCGCTGGCAGGGCGCACGCTCGCCCCGAAGAAATCAGCAGAGGGGCGGCGCAGTCGGCAGACGGCACTCGCCGGGCTGGGCTTCGATCTGGAGACGTTGACGACATCCCTCGGCCCGCGATCCCGCCGTTGGAACCCCGACGATCTGCTCGACGCCTGCGCGGCGGCGTGGTCGGCGGACCGTGTCGCGCGGAGCCGGCACGCGACCCTCCCCCATCCACCGGAGCGGGACAGCCGCGGGCACCGCATGGCGATCCATTACTAGCCCATGACCCCGCGCCGGATCAGGTTCAGCCCGGCCAGCAGCAGCACCGCCAGCGTCGCCCGGCGGAAGGCCGCCTGATCGATGCGGTCCTGCAGGCGGTAGCCGATCCACATCCCGGCGAGCGCGGCGGGCACCAGCGCCGCGGAGAAGGCCATGCTCGCCGGCGTCACCACGCCGGAGCCCGTGTGCGCCGCCACCAGCGCGATCGAGCCCAGCAGGTAGAGCACGCCCTGAATGCGCATCTGTTCGGCCTTGGGCGTGCCGAGCGCGGTGAGATAGACCACCACCGGCGGCCCCCAGACCCCCGAGAGCCCGCCGAGCGACCCGCCGAGCACCGCCATCGCCACCTCGATCCGCCGGCTCGCCTCGCGCAGGGTGACGGGCTGGCCCAGAAGCTGCCAGATCGCGAAGACGACGAGCGGCGCGCCGATCACCGTCAGGAGAACGCCCGCGGGCAGGATGCCGACGAGCTGCGCCGAGGCGAAGAGACAGACGGCGCCCACCACGAGGAACAGCCGGAAGCGCCCGAGGCTCGCCATCGCGGCGCGGGGCCCGTCGCGCAGCCCCTGCCAGAGGTTCGTCGTCAGCGTCGGCAGCATCAGCCCCGCGAGCGCGAGCTCGGGCGAAAGAAAGCTGCCGAGCCCCGAGATCAGGATCATCGGCATGGCGAAACCCACCATGCCCTTCACGACCCCCGCGAGGCTCGCCACGAGCAGCGCGAGGGCTAGGTTTTCCGGGGTGAGGATGGAGAACGTCAGCATGGCGCCGCCCTTAGCACCGCGCGACGGCGCGTGCAGCCCGGAAACAATCGCGCAACATTCGGTCGAAACGCCGCATCTTGGGGTATTTTCGTTGCGCTGCACCTGCAAAGGCACTAAGTCGGCGCTCAGGTTCAGGAGGGATTCATAGATGGCTCACGACGGACAGGATCTGAGCGCCGCGCAGGGCGTGGTGCTTCCCGACCTTCTGCGGCTGACCGGCGCCGCGGTCGCGCCCGCCGAGACGGTGCTCGAAAAGGCGACCGAGCGCCTGCGCGCCGAGGTCACCGCCGACGGCCGCGTCTCCGGCCGGCTGGTGGAGGCGAACCAGACCGCGGCGCACGGCCTCGCCTGGCTCGCGACCTACGTCGAATCGCTGCGCCAGATGCACCGCTGGGCCGAGCGGCTCGACGGCGAGGGGCGCTTCACCGAGGTCGAGCAGCTGATCCTGCAGATCGCCTTCGGCGAATACCTCTGGCAGCTGCGCGGCGGCCTGCAGATGAGCCAGGGCGAGATCCTGCGCCTTCAGGACCTCGGCCTCGGCGAGGAGGAGACCCGCGCGCTCACCGCGCCCGAGGTGATGACGCTCACGCAGCAGGGCAACACGCAGGGCGCGCGCACGCGCCTCGTGGAGCTGATGCAGGAGCGCGCGGCGGAGGTCACCGTCGGCGCCTCGGGCCTCGACGACGAGCTCGAGATGATCCGCGAGCAGTTCCGCCGCTTCGTCGTGGACAAGGTGCAGCCCCACGCCCACGAGTGGCACCTGAAGGACGAGCTCATCCCGATGGAGGTCATCACCGAGCTCGCCGAGATGGGCGTCTTCGGCCTGACCATCCCGGAGGAATACGGCGGCCTCGGCCTTTCGAAGGCGTCGATGTGCGTCGTCTCGGAGGAGCTCTCGCGCGGCTACATCGGCGTCGGCTCCCTCGGCACGCGGTCCGAGATCGCGGCCGAGCTGATCATCGGCGGCGGGACGCAAGCGCAGAAGGAGAAATGGCTTCCCGGCCTCGCCTCGGCCGAGGTGCTGCCGACGGCGGTCTTCACCGAGCCCAACACCGGCTCCGACCTNGGAAGCCTGCGCACGCGCGCGGTGAAGGACGACGCGGGCGACTGGCGGATCACCGGCAACAAGACCTGGATCACCCACGCCTCGCGCACGCAGGTGATGACGCTGCTGGCGCGCACGGACCCCGAGACGACCGACTACCGCGGCCTCTCGATGTTCCTCGCCGAGAAGACGCCGGGCACCGACGACCACCCCTTCCCCGATGAGGGCATCTCCGGCGGCGAGATCGAGGTGCTCGGCTACCGCGGCATGAAGGAATACGAGATCGCCTTCGACGACTTCCGCGTGGCCGGCGACAACCTGCTCGGCGGCGAGGAGGGGCAGGGCTTCAAGCAGCTCATGGCCACCTTCGAGAGCGCGCGCATCCAGACCGCGGCCCGCGCCGTGGGCGTCGCGCAGTCCGCGCTCGACGTCTCGATGCGCTACGCGCAGGACCGCAAGCAGTTCGGCAAGCCGCTGATCGCCTTCCCGCGCGTCTCCGGCAAGCTCGCCATGATGGCGGTGGAGACGATGATCGCCCGCCAGCTCACCTATTTCTCGGCCTTCGAGAAGGACGGCGGCCGGCGCTGCGATCTCGAGGCGGGGATGGCCAAGCTCCTCGGCGCGCGCGTCGCCTGGGCGGCGGCCGACAACGGCCTGCAGATCCACGGCGGCAACGGCTTCGCGCTGGAGTACGACATCAGCCGCATCCTCTGCGATGCGCGCATCCTCAACATCTTCGAGGGCGCGGCGGAGATCCAGGCGCAGGTCATCGCGCGCCGCCTGCTCGGCTGAGCCACGCCTGCGCCGCGCCCGCGAGGGGCCCGGCGCAGGCGGCCTCCGGCGGGGATATTTCCGCCAAGAAGAAGGGCGGTCGCGGCCCCCGGCCCTGCGCTGTTGCCGCGGGGCGGGGTGGGCGGCCCCCTTCGCGTCACCGTGTGCGGCGGGCCATGGTCAACGCGCGCCGAGGGGACTATGACTGCGCCCCGCAGTCACGGGAGGCGCGCATGGCAGACGAAGAGCAGCCGCAGATCTATCTCGTCACGCCGCCGGAGGTCGCGCTCGCGGAGTTCGCGCCGCGGCTCGAGGCGGTGCTCGACGCGCATCCGGTCGCCTGTCTGCGCCTCGAGCTCGCCACGCGCGACGCGGACGCGGTGGCGCGCGTGGCCGACGGCCTGCGCGAGATCGCGCACGCCCGCGACGTGCCGCTGGTGGTCGCCGAGCATCTGGCGCTCGTGGAGCGGCTGGGCCTCGACGGGGTGCATCTGACGGACGGGGCGCGCTCGGTGCGCAAGGCGCGCGAGATGCTCGGCGCGGAGGCGATCGTCGGCGCCTTCTGCGGCACCTCGCGGCATCAGGGGATGTCCGCCGGCGAGGCGGGGGCCGACTACATCGCCTTCGGGCCGGTGGCCGACACGGGCCTCGGCGCGGGACCGGTAGGGGAGCCGCCGGCGAGGCGGGGGCCGACTACATCGCCTTCGGGCCGGTGGCCGACACGGGCCTCGGCGACGGGACGGTGGCGCCGCGCGA
>PR_CR_10_Liq_1_inCRDRAFT_1001757_pt1 | contig 11803 bp, 13 predicted proteins | sample PRCRCaboRojoPR_3_FD_10241 | JGI IMG/M metagenome (IMG submission 10241) | reverse complement strand
GGTGATTCGCGAGCGCGATTTTTCATGTGTGCGAGCAAGGCAAAAGTCAGGCTCGCTATGTTCCGAAAGGTAACAAATGCCCAGAAAGTATAGAGGACAAACAGTCGGCAAGCGGGAGATAGCCCAGATTTTTGGCGTGGCTGAAAGCACCGTCAACGAGTGGATTCGCCGCGGTTGCCCGGTTTTGGACCGTGGCGGCAAGGGAATCGCCTGGCAGATCAACACCGCCGAGGTTTCCGAGTGGCTGAAAAAGCGAGCGGTCGAGGATGTTGCGGGCGACACGCTGGCGGATGAGTCTGAGCTCAAGCGCCGGAAGCTGGCCGCCGATACCGCGAAGGCCGAGCTGGAGCTCGCGAAGGTTAAGGGCGAGGTGGTGCCGCTCAAACAGCTAGAGCGAGCGCTGGCCAATACTTTTGCCGAAGTGAAGACCAACATCCGCAACGTGCCCAGCCGCGTGAGCACCACGCTCATTGGCGAGACCAGCGAGACGCGGATCAAGGAGGTCGTTCTGGAGGAAATTGATCTGGCGCTTGAGGCCATGGATGAGTTCGATATCCATGATGAGGATGTTGGCGATGACGAGTGACCAGTTCCTTGAGAAGTTTCGTAACACTGAAGGCTTGAGGAAGGCGATCAACAACGCCGCGCATCATTTGCAGCCGCCGCCGAATCTCAAGCCGTCCGAGTGGGCCGAGCAGAACATCCGCATTCCGATCGGCAACGCCGTGCCGGGCCTTATTCGATTCGATCATGCGCCTTACCAGCGGGAGCCGTTGGACATGACGGCCAACCCGTTTTGCAATCGGATCACGCTCATGTGGTCCGCTCAGGTCGGCAAGACCACGCTGGCGCTTTGCGCCCAGGCATTTAAGATCGGACAGGACCCGCAGTCTCAGATCATGATGCAGCCAAGCCAGGGCGATCTTGGCACTTGGTTGGAGACCAAATTCAATCCGCTGGTGGCATCGAATGACGAGCTTGAGCGGCTCATCGCGAAGCCGCGAGGTCGGGAAGGCGTGAACAACCAACGGATGAAATCTTATCCTGGCGGGTTTTTGATGTTCTCCTGGTCGGGGTCGGCGAAGACGATGCGCGGGCGAAGCGCTCCGTTTATTGTCTGCGATGAAGTGGACGGTTATGACAAAAGCACAGAAGGCCATCCGGTTTCCTTGCTCTGGCAGCGGGCGGCGACGTTTGGAGATCGGAGAAAGCTGCTAGAGATCAGCACGCCGACGATCAAGGGGGCGAGCTGGATTGAATCGGCCTTCGAGGCTGGCGATCGCCGATACTTTCATGTGCCTTGTCCGCATTGCGGTGACAGCCAGACGCTTCGCTGGTCGAATGTCATCTGGGATGAAGGCAAGCCGGACACTGCCAAATACGCTTGTAATTCCTGCGGCGTTTTGTGGAATGACGGCGAGAGGATTGCGGCCATCCGAAAGGGTGAGTGGGTGGCAACCGATGAATTTACCGGTCATCAGCTATCACCTGAACGAGATGTATAGCTGTTTCAGGAAACTAGGCGATATCGCCCAGAGCTTTTTGGATAAAAAACACACAAATGACTTGCAGACTTTTGTCAACGTATCACTCGCTGAAACATGGGAAGAACAAGGAGAGGGGGTCGAGGAACATGTCATTAAGCAAAGAGCTGAGGACTGGGGCGACAAAGTGCCTGAACAGGTTGCGGTCTTGGTGGCTGGTGTTGACGTTCAGGATGATCGTCTGGAGGTTGAGATTCTTGGTGTGGGCCGCGACTTGGAGCAATGGAGTGTTGACTACCAAACGCTCCAGGGCGATCCGTCGAGCCCGGCGGTCTGGGAGCACCTAGATTCCGTGCTGTTCGCCGAGTATGAAACGCATGATGGTCGGCTTCTGAACATCCGCTCGACGGCCATCGACACCGGCGGCCATCATACCCAGGCGACTTATCGATACATAAAGGCGCGAGAAGGGCGTCGGGTTTTCGGCATCAAGGGCATTGGCGGTGAGGGCAAGCCGCTGGTCGGGAGGCCATCCAGGAATAACATCGGGAAGATTCATCTTTTTCCGGTCGGATCGGACACGGCAAAGGAAGCGGTTTTCGGTCACCTGCGGATCACCGATCCGGGGCCTGGTTATTGTCACTTCCCGATTGACCGGCCCGATGAATACTTTGAGCAGCTAACAGCCGAGCGCCGCGTCACTCGATACGTTCGGGGTCATGCCAAACGGCAGTGGGTTAAGAAGCGGGCACGAAATGAAGCGCTCGACGTTCGATGCTATGCTTTGGCTGCACTGTCGATATCTGGTATCAATGTCAATACAATAGCGGATAAAATGCTGGCACAATCTAAAGCCGAGAAAACTGAATCCGGCGAGCAGACGCAGGACGTGCGGCGAAGAATGCAGAGAAAGCGGCCTGGCGGCTTTGTGAATAATTGGAGAGTTTAATGGCGAACGCATTTGACACCGCATCCGCGCCACAGGGTGAGCCGACCGAAATCATTGCTGGCGATCTTGTTATCTGGCGGCGCGATGATCTCGCCGTAAACTATCCGACCGACTCTTTCTCTCTTTCCTATTCGTTTCAGTCGATCAAGCAGTCTTCAGAAAGCGGCAACAATTTCGAGATCACGGCCAGCAAGGATGCTGGCGGTTTTTATGCGGAAATTGATTCAGCGACCGCGTTGGCGCTTACCGATTTTGGGGAATATGGCTGGCAAGCGTATATCACTCGCGACAGCGATTCGGCGAGAGTTACTGTCGGGCAAGGCCGACTGACGATCAAAACCGACTTCGATTCTCTTAATCAGGACCCGCGCACTCACGCCGAGGTTATGGTTGCGAAGATTGAATCAATCCTCGAAGGCCGTGCTGATTCGGATGTGGCGAATTACTCTATCAATGGCCGCACTCTCACGAAGATCGCCATTGAGGATTTGATGAAGTGGCGCGATTACTATCGCTCTGAAGTCACGCGGCTAAAGCGTGAGGAAGATATCAAGCTGGGGCGCTCCGTGCCTTCAACGGTCAAGGTGAGATTCTAAGTTATGGGAATGCTCGATATATTCAAGCGCAATCAGAAGCCGGTTAAGAAGCGCGGCTATGATGGTGTGAATGCGGGGCGTCTTTTTTCTGACTTTGTGACTTCGCAGAAGTCGGCTGACGCTGAGCTCCGTTACAGTCTGAGGGCGCTGCGGGATCGGTGCCGTGAGCTGTCGAGGAACAACGAATACGCTCGGCGGTATATCAACCTGCTCAAGACTAACGTAGTCGGCGAGCGTGGCGCGACGCTTCAGGTCAAGGCCGTGAATGCTGACGGCAGCATGGACCAGATCGGCAACCGAATCATCGAACAGGAATGGAAGCGTTGGGGGCGCACCGGGAATTGCACGGTCGATGGTCGGTATTCTTTCGCCGATGCTCAGGCGATGGTGATGGAGTCGCTGGCGCGGGATGGTGAGTGCCTGGTCCGCATGGTCAACTACGAAGGGAACCGCGACCGCTTCGCCCTGGAGTTTCTTGAGCCCGATGTTCTCTATGAGGAAAAGAACGAGAAGCTCCCGAACGGGAATCAGATTCGCATGGGCGTCGAGATGGACCGCTATCGGCGGCCCGTCGCCTATCATGTGCTGACCGAACATCCAGGCGATGTGACATACAGCACTTATGCCCGGCGTACTCAGCGCATCCCGGCGGAGCAGGTTTTGCATCTTTATCTCCCGGAGCGGGCGCAACAGACACGCGGCGTTCCGTGGATGAGCACCGCGATTAGCGCTTTGAAGATGCTCCACGGATATCGTGAGGCCGAGCTGGTTGCGGCCCGGACCGCGGCATCCAAGATGGGCTTTTTCGTTTCTCGCGCTGGCGATGGGTTCCAGGCCGATGACTATGAGGGCGAGATTCCGATCATGGAGGCCGAGCCCGGCAGTTTTCCACCAGCTACCGCAGGGCGTGGATTTCCAGCAGTTCGATCCGCAGCACCCGACTTCGGCTTTCTCTGATTTCGAAAAGTCGATTTTGCGCGGCATCGCTTCCGGTCTGGGTATTTCTTACCATTCCCTGGCGAATGATCTGACGCAGACTTCGTACTCATCGATCCGCCAGGGCACGATCGAAGATCGCGATTTCTATCGTTATCTTCAGCACTTCATGATCGAGCACTTTCTGATTCCGGTTTATCGGCAGTGGCTATCGCGGGCGATGACCATCGGCGTAGTCAACTTGCCGATCAACAAATTCGACAAGTTCGCCGATGCGGCGATGTTCCGTCCGCGTGGGTTCCAGTGGGTCGATCCTCAGAAAGAGATCAGCGCCAACGTGATTGCGCTTAACAACGGAATCATCTCGCTTCAGGACGTGGCGAATAATTATGGCCGCGATCTTGATGACTTGATGGCGACCATCGCTCAAGACAAGCAAACCGCTGAGAAGTACGGATTGCAGTTCGCGCATGAGCCGTTCGGCGGTGGTCAGGGGCCATACGGCCCGGCCAAGGTTAATTTGCAGACCGGTGAGCCGTTCAACGATATGGCACCAGAGGAGCCGACCGATGGCGACTGATTTCCCGTCTCAGGGCGACGATTTCAAAATCACGCTTCGCAACAGCGAATATCCTCAGTTCGATCGGGATTTTGCTGAGAACATTCAGGAGTTTAATACCGAAATCTGGGGCGCTGGCGGCAATATCCGCGGCAACGAGGCTTTCGAGCTTTGGGGCCAGGCTCGCGATGGTTCAGAAGACCCGGAAGTTTTGGACTGGATCAAAGAGCGCGAGGCTTGGGCTGCTCGGCATTTCGACAACGGCGCTCAGTTTGAGAGCGGCGATCTTGAGCCGAATATGTCAAACGTTGGCGGCATTGTCTCGCAGATGAAGTGGGGCGTTATCGGAACGCTTGGCGAGCAGGGTATGAAAGACGTCATTCTTGAGCTTGTCAAAAAGCAGGAAGGTCGAAAGGAAGACCGCCAGCTATCCGATGAGGTCGAGAAAGGGCTCGCCAATAAACGCGATGAGCACAATGAGGAAGTCGGAGACGACGAGCTGCGCCGGGTGACGATCTCAATGCTCCGCGAAGTGTTCGAGCGCGGCGTTGGCGCTTATGAAACCAATCCGGCGTCGGTCCGCCCTGGCGTTTCCAGTCCTGAGCAGTGGGCTTATGCGCGAGTGAATTCTTTTCTTTTTGCCATGCGAAATGATCGTTTTCAGGGCGGCCCGCATGACACCGATCTATTTCCTGAAGGCCATCCGCTGGCGAGTGAGGACCGTATGAAGCACGACGAAGAAAGGCCATATCCAAACGAGCACGCCGCTCGGATCAAAGATCCAGACAAATATGAGATGTTCCGTCGAGATGCGAATGCTGGCGGGGATGGCATTGATTTCATTTATGGTATCTTCGAGGAAAATGGCGAGCGGTTATCCGAAATTCAAAGCGTGCGATTCGATGCCGATCGTTATACGATGGAAGAATCAATGCAGTGGTTGGCGGATCACGATATGGAACCGATGAAATTTGAGGAAGCTGTTGGCGAGCGCTCTGATGAGGCGCAGACCAAACGTCACATTGTCGAGATCACTGAGGACGAAGATGCGATCCTCATCAAGTTCGGCAAAGGAATGGAGTTTGAGGGCATTAACGTAATGCCCGAGGAAGTCCAGGACGACGAAGAATCTGACGAGGAAATGGAGCTCGAAGTCTCGCGTTTCTCGAAAACTGAGACTTTGCATCGAGCCGAGACCATGGAGCCCGAAGCGGTTGATGATCGCCGGGTTCGCATGTCAGTGAGCTCTGAGATGCCGGTCGAACGTGGCTATGGCAAGGAGGTCCTCGACCACAGCCGCGCCAGCGTCGATCTGGAATTCATGAATTCAGGCCGTGCGCCGCTTTTGATGGATCACGATCCAGAGCGGCAGATCGGCGTTGTCGAATCTGTAACCCTCGACGAGCAAGCCGGGCGTCTCCGTGCTGTGGTGCGTTTTAGTCGAAACGCGCTGGCGAGTGAGGTTTACGATGATGTGGTGGATGGTATCCGCGGCAATGTGTCGATTGGATATCGTGTCACCAAAATGGACCGCGATGAAGGGAACATGGATGTGTTCCGCGCAACTTCATGGCAGCCGCTCGAAGTCTCGATTGTTTCAATCCCAGCCGACCAGTCAGTCGGTGTGGGGCGGGCGCACGAGAGTTCACCTGAAACCGAAACCGAAAGTACAGTTCCAACCGTGGAGGTAAACGAAATGGAACAGTCAAAAGATACGGTGCGTCAGGAAGCACTTTCTGCGTACCAGAAGGAAGTCGGCGAGATCATCGATCTCGGCGTTCGTCACAACCAGCGCGCTCTCGCTGATGATGCAATCCGCAAGGGCCTCGGCCTGGCTCAGTTCCGCGGCCTTCTCCTGGAGAAGATCGCTGACAAGCCGCTCGATGCTCCTGAGATTGATATGTCAGAGAAAGAGCAGCGTCAGTATTCGCTGATGAATGCGATTCGCTCCGCCGCAATGGGCCGTCTCGACGGCTTTGAGGCTGAGGTCTCGCAGGAATTGGCCCGTCACTATGGGAAAGAGGCTCGCGGCTTTTATGTTCCGACTTCGATCTTCAAGCGTGACATTCTGACGACTTCTCCGGCCAACGGCTCCAACCTGGTGCCCGAGGATCATCTGGCGGGTGAGTTCATCGACGCGCTGCGCTCCAACCTGGTCATCTCCGGCCTGGGCGCTCGCATGATGCAGGGCCTCAAGGGTGACGTTGCCATCCCGGCGCTCAACAGCAAGACCACGGTCGGCTTTGTGAGCGAGAACGCTGCTCCTGGCTCCGAGGGTGCACCGGATTTCCGTCAGGTCACCATGAGCCCGAAAGAGCTTCGTCAGTACGTCGATATCAGCCGCAAGCTGATGATGCAGTCCGATCCTTCGGTCGAGCAGATCATCCGCGATGATCTGACCCGTCAGTTCGCCGCGAAGATCGACGAAGTGGCCATCGAAGGCGGTGGTTCGGGTGAGCCCACGGGCATCCTCGAAACCAACGGCATCGGCTCTGTTGCTCTGGGTGCAAACGGCGGCGCGATCACTTACGCATCGCTGGTTGATCTTGAGCGCGAGGTTGCAATCGACAACGCTCTGGCTGGCAGCCTGGCCTATCTCACCAACCCGAAGGTTGTTGGTGCTATGCGTCAGACTCCGCGTCAGACCAGCGGCGTCGAAGGCAACTTCATCCTGAACGACAACAACACTGTCCTGGGCTACGATGTGGCCAGCACCACGCTGGTTCCGTCCGATCTCACCAAGGGCACCACGTCAAACGCTTGCAGTGCCGTTATCTTCGGCAACTTCAACGATCTGATGATCGGTATGTTTGGCGGCCTGGACGTGCTGGTCGATCCCTACAGTGGCTCCGACAAGGGTGCCACCCGGATCGCCATGTACCAGGATGTGGACGTTGCTGTTCGGCATGCCGAGAGCTTCGCCGCCATCAAGGATGTCACCACCGCGTGATATCTGTGAGGACGGGGGCCTTCGGGCCCCCGTTTTTTTATGCCTAGAATTGATCAATTCGAGGATCACCACAAAGGCGAGATCGCTGCTATCTGCGGCGGTGGCGTCAACCTTCCAAAAGATTTGCGCGAGATTGATGCGGTCGATCGCATCATTGGCGTGAATCAGCACTCTCTTATTCTGCCGCTTGATTATCTGGTTTTCCTGGATCGGCACATGTGGCCGCTGGTTAAGGATTATCGAGATATCAAGCTGGTCACTCACTTAACCAAATTCGCCAACGGTGGTAAGCATGTCATTCATGCGAACATCGCCCCGCCAGTCGGATTTTCTGGGCTGCTTGCTATCTGGGTGGCGGATTATTTTGGATTCGATAGGATTCACGTTTGCGGCATGGATCAGTACGATTCGAGAAAGGATGCGAGGGAATACTGGTGGCAAGGGCCGCAGACGGGTACAGTATCAAAACATGAGCAAGGAAAATCCGATCTGGATTCTGTCAAAAGATTTATTGATGAGCTTCAACATCCAGAACGGGTATTCTTTACGTCAGGGCGACTGAAGGAATTGCACCAATGAACGTAAGACTAAAATCTTCAATTCTGTGGAACGGTCAGCATAAAAGTGCTGGCGAGGTTTTGGACGTTTCTGAGACTGAGGCATACAACTTAATCAGCCGAGGCCGTGCGGTTAAGCACACCGAGCCGGAGCCCAGCAAGCCGCAGACCAATCGATCCGTTGGGCTTGAGAGCTCAGAGGAAACCCAGAACGTAGTGAAGCGCGCTTACAAGCGCAAGACGAAGGCTTCTGACTAGCATGGCCGTTGAAACCGATTTGGAGCGGGCCGTATTTTTTGAGGCCAACGACTTCGGCGTTTCTGCGATTTACACGCCAGCCGGTGGCGATCCAGTGACAATCGAAGGAATCTTCGATGATCGTCACGAGGAAGTGGATGCCGGTGGCGGGGTGCCTTTCTCGATCACTAGCCCGCAGTTTCACACCAGGACGGCGGATGTTCCTGGTGCGCTTGAGGGCGATACGCTTGAGATCGGCGGAATTGTTTATACTATCCGCGTGGTCATGCCTGATGGCACTGGCCTTACGATGCTGCAACTTGAGGCACCCTGATGGCACACGCAAGGCAGGGAATCCGAGACAATATCGTCACGACGCTTACTGGCCTGGCGGCAACGGGGTCGAGAGTTTTCCGCAATCGCGTCTATCCAATTGCTCAGGATAAATTGCCTGGGCTTTTGATTTACACCGAATCAGAAGAAATCGAACCATCGACAATGACTCCGCCCAGGACTCAAATGCGGCGGCTTATTGTTGTCGTTGAGGCCTATGTCAAGGCTGTGTCAAACTACGATGAAACGCTTGATACAATTAGCGAGCAGGTTGAGGAAGCGCTGGCCGTTGATGTAACCAGAAATGGTTTGGCAAAGGATACTCGGATCACGTCATTTGAATCTGAGTTTTCAGGAGAAGGCGACCAGCCGGTGGCGGTCGGTAGGATCAGCGTCGAAGTGGTTTATGTGACGCTGGAAAATGCAGTAAACCAGAGCGTTTAGGGAGGCTATAATGCCCAAAAGAATTCAGGTTTGGCCGCCAAGCGGCGGGAAACCGATCGAAATCTGGGAATCGGACAAGGGCCGTTTCCTGGCAAAAGGGTGGTTGGAGGCTAATCCGACTGCCGTTGTTAAACCGGCGGCAGAGACCGCAACCATTTCTGACATAGAGGAAACTGAAAATGGCGACGATTACCGGAAACGGCGGAACCGTAAAAGTCGGGACTGACGCAATCGCTGAGATTCGTTCGTTCAGCGTGGATGAGACGATGGACACCATCGAGGATTCCGCAATGGGCGATACTTATCGCACGTTCAAGACTTCGCTTCGCTCCTGGAACGGAAGTGTCGATGTGTTTTTTGATGACACCGACACGTCTGGCCAGGGCGCTTTGGCGGTGGGCTCAGAGGTCACAATCAACTTCCAGGTTGAAGGCGACGAGTCTGGCGACCATCTCCTGAGCGGTACTGCTCTGGTCACGGGGCGCACGATCAATTCGTCATTCGACGGCATGGTCGAGGCTTCGCTGACTCTCCAGGGCAGCGGCGAGCTTACTGAGACAACCGTAGGGGCCTAATTATGCCTGCGAAGAAAACGGGCGCGTCCATCATTGGGCGCGCCACGGATCACTACAAAGAGAAGCCGCTGAAGCGGATCGAAATCCCGGAGTGGGGTGATGATGAAGGGCCGCTTGTTGTTTACTCCGAGCCGTTCACTCTCCGCGACCAGGGTAAGATCGCGACAGTGACAAAGAACCAGCCGGAATCTGAGGTGCTGGCCGAGCTCCTGGTCATGAAGCTGATTGACGAGGATGGCAACAAAATCTTCACCGTTGAGGATAAGGCTGCGCTCCGCACTTCCGTTGACGCTCAGGTTGTCGCAAGAATTGCGACGCAGATCATGGGCGTTGATGAGGGAGAGCTGGAAAAAAACTAAGGGAATCGACTGACAGGCGATTCAAGTTCATGCTGGCGGAAAAGCTGTGCATGACCGTTCAACAGCTAGAGCTTGAAATGTCAGTCGATGAATTCATTGAGTGGTCGATTTACTTGACCATTCAGGCTGAAGAACAAGATAAGCAGAGAAAGGCGGCAGCTAATGGCACAGGGTCGAATCCAGTACGAAATCACGGCAAAGGATCGGTCGGCAGCCGCGCTCAAAGCAGTCCGAGGAAATCTCGGGCAGGTTCAAACCGCGGTCGGTAGCCTAACCAAGCTGTTAGCGCCGCTGGCTGCGGCTTTTTCTGTTGGGGCCATCGGCTCGAATCTTGTTCGCACCAACCGTGAGTTTCAGTCTCTCAAGGCGTCGCTGATTACCTTCACCGGTTCGGTGGAGAACGCCGACAGGGCCTTCAAAATCATTCGGCGATTTGCTGCTGATACGCCGTTTGCCGTTTCTGATGTTGTCAGCTCATTCAATACTCTTATTGCTCAAGGCATTGATCCGACTGTCGCCCAGCTAAAGGCGTTCGGCGATATAGCTTCGGGCTCAGGTAAATCTTTCCAACAGTTAGCAGAGGCCGTTGCCGATGCTGCTGTTGGCGAATTCCAGAGACTCAAAGAATTCGGCATCCTCGCCAGAAAAGAGAATGACAAAATTACATTCTCAATAGGGAATACAACTAGAGTCGTTCGCAATGATGCCGAAGAAATAACCAACGCTCTGGCAGAAATTGCCGGTGTTCAATTCGCTGGCGCGACTGAGCGACAGGCGGCTACGCTGAACGGCGCGTTCTCTAATCTTGGCGACTCGGTGGACAATCTTTTCTTTTCCATTGGCGAGGCGGGCCTATCCGCTGAGATCGCCAGGGTGACGCGACGGATCACCGGGGCAATCGGTGAGACCGACACATTCGCCAGGACAATTTCGAACATTTTGGTTGGCGCTATCAGGACGACCGAAAGGGCGTTCGAGTTCCTGGGCGACAATATCAACAACATCATTTTTGGCTTTAGCGTGGTTTTCGGGGCGAAACTGATTCGCAACGTGGCGAGAACCGTGTCGGCGATTGTTGGATTTACGAAAGCCGTCGCATCTGCATCGGTGACGACGACGCTGTTCTCGACGGTCTCACGGCTTTTGGGCAAGAACCTGGCGCTTACCGCCGCGACGATCGGCACCGCCGGGGCCGCCGCTGTTTTGTTCAAAGATGAAATCCAGGAGCTTGTCAGCAAGTTCTCAGAACAGATTGATGTTGGGGAGACGGTAAACACCATTCTCGACGCGCTTGGATTCACCATTAACGACACAAGCGGAGAAGTCGAAAGTCTGGCTGATGAGGTTGAGACTTTAGGCCGTCGACTTTCTATCGGTGGAGGTAATTCTGACGATCTAACGAGCGCTCAGCGTAGACTCAAGCGGGAGATCGAATCGCTACAAGGAGAGACCAGTAGCTTCTCCAATACGCTCACGACGCTGAATCAGTTAGTCGATAGAGGCGAGGTAAAGACTGAAAACCTTTCTGATATCACTCAACAGCTCGCTCTCGACTACGCTGGGCTACAGAATCCAACGAGAACCGCTCGGACTGAGCAGGTTCGGTTACAGGAAGCGATCGACGCGGTTACTGCTGCTGGCGGTGACAATGCCGAGGTGCTTTCATTGCTGCGCCGCCGCCAGATTGATCTTCGCGCTGAAACCGAAAAGACTTATGGTGCTGGCGCGATTAAGGGTGTCAAGGACTACTACGAATCAATCTCTGATAATGCGAAAAACGCGGCTGACTTTGTTGGCAACGCTTTCAATTCGCTTGAGGATGAT
>PR_CR_10_Liq_1_inCRDRAFT_1001756_pt1 | contig 11805 bp, 11 predicted proteins | sample PRCRCaboRojoPR_3_FD_10241 | JGI IMG/M metagenome (IMG submission 10241) | reverse complement strand
CCGAGCCTCCAGCCCCGGGGCCGGTGGCGACCGATCAACCGCCCGCCGGCGGCCGCCTCGCCCAGGCCATCGCCGAGCGCGCCGACCGGCAACAGGAGGGCGAGGCGGGGCGGAGCTTCTTCCGCGGCCTGCGCAACGGCCTGGCCCGCACCCGTGAGGTGCTGAACGCCGACATCGCCGAGCTGGTCACCGGCCGCAAGGAGATCGACGAAGACCTGCTGGAAGAGCTGGAAATGCTGCTGGTGTCCGCCGACGTGGGCATGCCGGCCACCACGCGCATCATCGAAGACCTGGCCTACCGCGTGAAGCTGCGGGAGGTCTCGGACCCGCAGGGCCTGCTGGAGGCCGTGCGCCGCCAGCTGGCGGACATCCTGCACCGCGCGGACGCCCCGGTGCGCCAGCCGGCCGCCGGCCGCCCGCAGGTGATCCTGATGGTGGGCGTCAACGGCGTCGGCAAGACCACAACCATCGGCAAGCTCACCAAGCAGCTCCAGGCGGAGGGCAACAAGGTCATGCTGGCGGCCGGGGACACCTTCCGGGCGGCCGCCGTGGAGCAGCTCCAGGCCTGGGGCGAGCGCAACGATGTGCCCGTCATTGCCCAGCATACGGGTGCAGACCCGGCCTCGGTGATCTACGACGCCCTGCAGGCGGCCACCGCCCGCGGCTTCGATGTGCTCATCGCCGACACCGCCGGGCGGCTGCACACCAAGTCCAATCTCATGGAGGAGCTCAAGAAAATCGTCCGGGTGATGAAGAAGATCGACCCCGACGCCCCGCATGAAGTCATGCTCGTGGTGGACGCCACCACCGGACAGAACGCGTTGCACCAGGCGGTGCAGTTCAACGCGGCCGTGCCCATCACCGGCATCACCCTCACCAAGCTCGACGGCACCGCCAANGGCGGCATCCTGTTCGCCATCGCCGAGCGCCTGGAGGTCCCGTTCCGGTTCATCGGCGTCGGCGAGNAGNTCGAAGACCTCAAGCACTTCGAGGCGGACATCTTCCTCGATGCACTGATGAAGCCNTGAANTGCGACGGGCGAGGAGCGAGGACATGCAGCCGATCTGTNGCGACGGAATCAGCCTGACTCGTTAAGCGCCCCTCGACCCTTGACCCTCGAAACCAGAAGCTTCCCCGTCTTGATCGAATTCGAGCACGTCAGCAAGCGCTACCCCGAGCGGGGCGATGCGCTCAAGGACCTGAGCTTCCGGCTGGACGCGGGTGAGATGGCCTTTCTCACCGGCCACTCCGGCGCCGGCAAGAGCACGCTGCTGAAGCTCATCGGCCTGCTGGAGCGCCCGAGCCGCGGCAGCGTGCGGGTGGGCGGCGATGACCTGGCGCGCCTGCCGCGGCGGCGCATCCCGGCCCACCGCCGGCGCATCGGCATGGTGTTCCAGGATCACCGCCTGCTCGCCGAGCGCAGCGTATTCGACAACGTGGCCCTGCCCCTGGTGAGCGCCGGTATGCACCGCCAGGAGATCGGCAAGCGGGTGCGCGCGGCGCTCGATCAGGTGGGACTGCTCAAGCTCGAGCGCGCGCTGCCGCTGACCCTCTCCAGCGGCGAGCAGCAGCGCGTCGGCATCGCCCGCGCCGTGGTGGGCCGCCCGGAGGTGATCCTCGCCGACGAGCCCACCGGCAACCTGGACCCGGATCTGTCCCGAGAGATCTTCCGGCTCTTCGAGCGCTTCGTGGAGGTGGGCGTGAGCCTGCTCATCGCCACCCATGACCTGGACCTGATCCAGTCCCTGGGCCACCGCACCCTGGTGCTCAAGCAGGGCCGGCTGGTGGCCGATGCCATTCCGCGCCCGCCGACCCCGGAGCCCGAGCCGGAGCCCGAGCCGGAGCCCGCACCATGATCCGGCCGACGCGACGGCGGCCATGAGCGCGCGCCGGCCCCGCTGGCTGCGTCGCCTCGGCACCTGGGTCGGAGATCACCGCCGCGCGGCGACAGACACCCTGGACCGACTCATTCGCGCGCCCCTGGCGACGCTGATGACCGTCGCGGCCATCGCCATCGCCCTGGCACTGCCGGCGACCCTGCTGGCGATCACCGACAACCTGGAGCGCCTCGCCGGGGACTGGCGCCGCGGGGCAGCGCTGTCGCTGTTCCTGGCGCCGGGGCTCGACGAGGCCGCCGGCGGGCGCCTGGCGGCGGCGCTGCGCACGCGCATCGACATCGGGCGGGTGGACCTGGTCTCCCGTGCCGCCGGGCTCGCGGAGCTGCGCGAGTACAGCGGCCTGGGCGGCGCCCTGGACCAGCTGCCGGACAACCCGCTGCCCGTGGTGCTCGCCGTCTACCCCGCCCCTGACCTGACGGCCGAGGCCGACGTGGACGCACTGCTCACCGGTCTCGCGGCCCTGCCCGGCGTGGACTTCGCCCAGGCCGACGCCCAGTGGGTCAAGCGCCTCCAGGCCATTCTGTCACTGCTGCGCGAAGGCACCTGGCTGCTCGGCGGCATGCTCGCCCTGGGGGTCGTGCTGGTGGTTGGAAACACCATTCGACTGGAGATCGAGAACCGGCGCGACGAGATCCTGGTCATGGACCTGGTGGGGGCCACGGGCGCCTTCATCCGCCGCCCCTTCCTCTACGCCGGCGCCTGGTACGGCCTCCTCGGCGGCATCCTGGCCTGGGCGCTGGTGGACACGGCCGTTTGGCTGCTGCAGCGGCCCGTGGACCGCGTTGCCGCCCTCTATGAAGCGCAACTGCGGCTCATCGGCCTCGACCTGCACCAGTCCGTGGCCCTGCTCGGCCTCGGCACCCTGCTCGGCATGGTCGGCAGCCGCATCGCCGTGGGCCGGCACCTCAAGCGGCTCCGGCCGGTGTGAGGCGGCATCGCCCTCAAGCCCTGCTCAAAACCGCCGGCAGCACCCGGGCAGCATCGGCAACCAAACCGAGCCGCAGCCCCGGCCCATGGGCGCAGGCAAGGCGCTCATGCGCTGCGGCGTGGACGGCAGCACAGCGGGCCGACCCATCGGCGCCGGCCCTGTGCATGGAGCGGGCGCCGGCTGCGGGGCGCAGGCGCTGCCGGCGCGCGTCTGGAATCGACGCGCATGGTGGCTCAGCCAGCGCACCAGCGCTGCATCGGCCGGCGCGGCGACGGCCAGCACCGGCGTGCGCCCAGCTACGACCTGCGCAGGTGCGGCGGCCACCAGCGCGCGGGGAATGACGCTGACCCTGCCCCAGCGCGGCAGCGTGGCATAGTCGATGAATGCGGCCGGCGTCTCCAGCCAGACATGGGGCGCAATGGCGTGTGCAGCGTCACTGCCCGGGCGATACACCACCCGCCCCACCCGAAGCCGCGCCGGGATGCCGTGCTCCGCCAGCAGCGCCTGCCCCGCAAGGGCGTAGTAGAGACAGGCGCGCTTCATGGGCCAGTGCTGCGGGCGTGTCAACGCCACCTGGTCTTCGACGGCCGGCGCCAGGCTGACCACCAGGGACGCCGCGGGTACCTCGCTCGCCCGCACCGCGGCCAGGCTTGCCAACGCCCAGATCAGCGCCCAGAGCAGCAACGCTGCCACCATGACCTTGCGCCACTGCTGCCCCATGTTGGCCTGACCGATACGACGCCATCGCTGTGGGAGCGGAGCCCAGGGCGGATGGCAAACACCTGTGCCCGGTCTTCAGTGTAGCGCCCCGCAGCGTGGCGGAGTCTTCAGTCGGCCGAAACACAAAACCCCGGCAGGGTTGCCGGGGTCTTGGCCGCGCCGGCCCAGGCTGGGCGCGCGTCACTGCAAACGCGTGGCCGGCGTGGGCGACGGCAACCGCGATCAGTTGTTCTGGATGACGATGCGCGGGAACTTGGCGGCGTAGTCCTTGGCCTGGAGGGAGAGCTTGGCCGCGGTCTTGCGGGCGATCTCGCGATACATCTGGGAGATGCGGCCCTCGGGGTCGGCGACGACGCTCGGCTTGCCGGAGTCGGTCTCCTCGCGGATGTGGATGTCGAGCGGCAGCGAGCCCAGGAGCTGGATGCCGTACTGCTCGGCCATGGACGCACCGCCGCCCTCGCCGAAGATGTGCTCCTCGTGGCCGCACTTGGAGCAGATGTGGATGCTCATGTTCTCCACCACACCGAGCACCGGCACCTCCACCTTCTGGAACATCTTGAGGCCCTTGCGGGCGTCCAGCAGGGCGATGTCCTGGGGGGTGGTGACGATGACCGCGCCGGACACGGGCACCTTCTGCGCCAGCGTCAGCTGGGTGTCGCCGGTGCCGGGCGGCAGGTCGATGACCAGATAGTCGAGATCGGACCAGTTGGTGTCGTTCAGCAGCTGCTCCAGGGCCTGGGTGACCATGGGGCCGCGCCAGATCATCGGCGTCTCCTCCTCGATGAGGAAGCCGATGGACATGGTCTGGAGGTCGTAGCTGGTCATGGGCTCCAGGCTGTTGCCGTCCTTGGACTCGGGCTTGCCCGAGACGCCCAGCATGCGCGGCTGCGAGGGGCCGTAGATGTCCGCGTCCAGGATGCCGACCTTGGCGCCCTCGGCAGCGAGGGCGAGTGCCAGGTTCACCGCCGTGGTGGACTTACCGACACCGCCCTTGCCGGAGGCCACTGCGATGATGTTCTTGATGTTGTCGATGGGCTTCAGGGACTTCTGCACGGAGTGGGAGCGGATCTCCCAGTCCACGTCCACCTGCGCTGCGGAGACGCCGTCGATGCCCTCCACCGCCTCCTTCACGGCCGCAGCGACGGCGTCGGCGGCGCCCTTGGCCGGGAAGCCCAGGGTGACCTTGACCTTGACCTGGTCGCCTTCGATGTCGATGGACTTGATGGACTTGGTGCTGACGAGGTCGCGGCCGAGGTGCGGCTCGATGTAGCCTTTGAGGGCGGCCTCGACGGTCTCGTTGGTGGGTGCGGACATGGTTAACTCCGTTGTCTGGGTGGCCGCGCGGCTCAGCGCTCGGCCTTGATCTCTGTGTCTGCGGCGCGCGGCGCCGTCGCTGCGGCGCTGGGCGATGTCGCGGGTGCGCCGTCGGTGCCCGCTCAACTGGTATCAGTGGTTGCTAATTCAAGGCGTCGGCCGGCGCGCCCGGTGCCTGGGGCCGATGGCTTCTGCACTGGGCGTCTGCGAATGCAGCGTTGCCGGGTCACTAGGCCGCCAACGCCTCCCCGAGATTGCCCGGCCTGTTGCATAATGAAGGGCTTGGTCGGTCCCGCTTGCACGCCGGCTTTCGCCATGCCGCCGCACGCGCCGAGCCACTGCCGTATCCCGCCACCACTGCGCAGTCATCATGCCCACCCGTGCTGCCGCCAAGCCGCCCCGAGACGGGCAACCGCCTTTGACCTCGGCAGAGCGCCCGCCGCGGCGCCGTCGTGGCGGCCGGCTGGAGACTGCCGGGCTCTTCGGCGGCAGCGCCCTGCTGGTGGTTCTGGCCTTCTGGCTCGCCGGGCAGTTCGTGCAGCCGGCGCCGCCGCACACCATCACCATGGCGGCGGGCCAGCCGGAAGGCGCCTACATGCGCTATGCGGAGCGCTACCGCGACGCCCTCGCCGCCTACGACATCACCCTGGAGATCGAGGCAACCCAGGGCAGTGTGGACAACCTCGGGCGGCTTCTGCGCGAGGCGGACCCGGTGGACCTCGCGCTGGTGCAGGGCGGTGTCGCCCGGCCCAGGCAGCGCGAGCAGCTGAGCGGCCTCGGCAGCATGTTCTACGAGCCCCTGTGGCTGGTAGTGCCGGCCGCGGCGCCGACCCGCGCGCTGAACGAGCTGGACGGCCTGCGCATCGCCGTCGGTGGCGAGGGCAGCGGCACCCGAGCGCTGGTGCAGCAACTGCTGGCGCTGAACGGCATCGACGCGGATACCGCGACCCTGGTGAGTCAGTCGGCGGAGGACTCGGACCGGGACCTCATCGCCGGCGAGCTGGATCTGCTATTCAACGTCGCTTCGCCGGATTCCCCAATGCTCCAGCAGCTGCTCGACAACCCGGCGGTGCGGCTCCAGACCCTGCCGCGGGCCGCGGCCTATGCGCGCATCAACCGGGCGCTGACCCGGCTTGAGCTGCCGCGCGGTGCGCTGAATCCGGCAGAAGACATCCCGCCGCTGCCGCTCGCCCTGGTGGCACCGACCGCCAATCTGGTGGCCCGCCCGGACATTCACCCGGCGCTGGTGGACCTGCTCATCCAGGCCGCAAAGCAGGTCCACGGCGACGGCTCGCTGCTGGCGGCGCCCGGCAGCTTCCCGACGCCGCAGCACTCGGACTTCCCGCTCAGCGCGGATGCCGAGCGCCACTACGCGCACGGGCCGCCCTTCCTGCAGCGCTATCTGCCGTTCTGGGCGGCCACCTGGATCGACCGCACCAAGGTGATGCTGCTGCCGCTGGTGGCGCTGCTGTTGCCGCTCATCAAGATCCTGCCGCCGGTGTATGCCTGGCGGGTGCGTCGGCGCATCCTGCGCTGGTACGTGCAGCTGCGCCGCATCGACCTGGAGATCGAGACCCGGGACATCGCCCCCGACGAGGCCCCGGCGCTGCGCGAGCGCCTGGCGCAGATCGAAGCCGAGGCGGCGCAGATCGATGTGCCGCTCGGCTACACCGATCAACTGTACAATCTGCGCCTGCACATCCGTCTGCTGGAAGAGAAGCTGGAAAGCGTCGGCAGCGACGCACCGACGCAATGATCAAGCTCCGGACCTACATCTACATCGACTCCCTGCAGCCCCAGCTGGCCGAATACATGGCCACGGTGTCGCAGGGCTTCCTGCCCATCCCCGGTGATGCGTGCCTCTGGGTGGAAGTCTCTCCCGGCATGGCCATCCACCGGCTCACGGACATCGCACTCAAGGCCACCCGCGTGCACCTGGCCCAGCAGGTGGTGGAGCGTGCCTTCGGCTCCATGGTCATCCATCAGCGCGACCAGAGCGATGTGCTGGAAGCAGGCCGCATCCTGCTTGAGAACCTGGGTGCCGAGCAGGACGACCGGCAGAAATGCCGGGTGGCGTGGAAGGAGATCATCCGCGCCATGACGCCGGATCACACCGTGCTCATCAACCGCCAGAACCGGCGCGGCTCCATGATCCTGCCGGGCCAGAGCATGTTCATCCTGGAGACAGAGCCGGCCGGCTACATCGTCTATGCCGCCAATCAGGCGGAGAAGGCGGCCAACATCACCATCATCGACGTCCGCGCCGTCGGCGCCTTCGGGCGGCTGACGCTGTCGGGCACCGAAGCCGACGTGGACGAGGCCGGCGCCGCGGCCGTGGCGGCGGTGGAGAGCCTCTCCGGGCAGGAGCGGCCCGTCATCGCCCACGGCCATTGAGCACGGCAGGGGGCTGCGCTTCGCTCACCTGCTGCCCAGCGCATGCCCACAGCGCATACCTGGCGGCGCGCGGTGGGCAGGGGCGGCGTCGCTCAGCAGGCCTCGCAGAGCTCGATCTCGGCGGCAACGGGCCTGTCGGCGGTCTGCGCCCATTCCATCATGGAGCCGTCGTAGAGCCGGGCCTCTTCGTTGCCCAGCACGGCATAGGCGGCGAACCAGCTGAGCGCCGCCCGGTTGCCGCTGTGGCAGAAATGCACCTGCGCCTTGCCGGGGTCGATGCCCCGGGCCTCGAACAGCTGCGTGAGCGCGCCGGCGCTGCGCAGCCGGGCGCCACCGTCCGCCGCCACCCAGTCATAGGGCAGGTGCTTGGCGCCGGGGATGGTGCCGGGGCGCTCGTCGCGGTCGCCGGTGTAGATGCCGACGTACTCGCCCTCGCTGCGGGCGTCCACCAGCTGCACGCCCTCGGCACGCGCGGCGGCCACGGCTTCGGCATCCGGCACCAGCTCAAGCCGCGGCTCGGCGGTGAAGCTCGCAGCCGGGCGCTGCGACGGCCCACGGGCGAGGCGCCCGCCGGCATCGGCGTAGGCCACCAGACCGCCGTCCAGCACACTCACGGCGTCGTGCCCCAGCACCTTGAAGGTCCAGAACACCCGTGCCGCTGCAGCCATGTCGCCGGCGCCGCGGCCGGTGGCGGTGATGACCACGTGATCGTCGTTGCCGATGCCGGCCTCCCCCAGCATCGCCTCCAGCTCGGCGATGTCCGGCAGCATGGACTCCAGCAGCGCCGGGTCCTTATTGTCCTTGGGGGCGCTGGTGCGCCACTTGTCGTAGGGCAGGCTCGCGGCGCCCGGTGCGTGGAAGCGCTGGAAGGCCTTGGGCTCCTGGAGGTCCACCACCACCACCTCGTCGAGATGCGCCTTGAGCCAGGCGGCGTCCACCAGGGCGGGCGCCGGCCCGGTGTCCGTTGCGTCGGCCGCCGGCTTGGCAACGGTTTGGGGTGCCGCGGCAACGACCACGGCGGCGAGCAGCAGGTGTTTCAGCATGAGGGACTCCGGGCCGTGCGGCCGGTGAGGTTCGGATGCCGGCAAGTGGTGGCCGCAACCGCACCGATTCAACCGGGGCACGGGTTTTCCGGGGTGTTGTGCTGCAAGCACGCGCCATCTTGGCCCGCGCTGTCTTGACCCGTGCTGGAGGCGCTTCGCTGGTCCGCCCGACTCCACCCTGGGTCGGCGCGGCCGGCTCGCCATGCTGACCGGGCCGGGTCGCCGGCGCCGACTGCGATCAGCCAGGCGCCGGCGTCAGGCGTCGTCGTCGCCCTTGCCTGTGCCCCTGGGGCTGGCGCCAAGGCCGGCGGCGAAGAGCTGCTGCATCATGTCCATACCCTTGAGGCTGCTGGCCAGGTAGGGCTGGAAGAGCCGGAGCGGGTCATAGCCCTCCGCGCCCGCCTGCATGCGCTCGCGGATGTCGTCCAGCAGCTGCTGCTGGAAGGCCTCCACGTCCGGCAGGCCCATGAGCCTGCGCATTTCCACGGCGCTGATGTCGAGGTCGATGTGGATCTTCATGGCGGCGGTGGCGGCTCCCGGCGGGTGGCGACAGGTGGACGGGGACAGCAGCGCTGCGCTGCTGTTGACGGGTGGGCGGCGCAGGCCTGCACTCAGTGGCGGCTCGCCCTCGGCGGCAGCTCCTGCGGCAGCGGCTCCTCCACGGCGAGGCCCCGGCGCACCCGGCGCCCCAGCAGCACACAGGCGCGCTCAAAGGTGCGCTCGGCCTCCTGCAAATGCCAGTTCCAGTCGAGCGGCGGTGCGTTGGTGCGCACGGAGAAGTGTCCCGTGGTGACCACACGGCCGATGCGCACCTCCACGGCCCAATCGTGCCAGACGGCATCCGGCTCCGCCTCATCGGCAAACTCCTGCTCCACCAGCCGCACCGCGGCACCGCCTGTGTCGTCCATGACCACGAGCTCGGAGAGCAGCGCGGACTCATCCACGCAGCTCTCCCAGCCGGTGTGCACGCCGGAGGCATTCTCCATCAGCGCATGCACCAGCAGGGCCGGCGTAATGCGCAGGCTGAGCGGCATGTCCCAGTCGGGGTCCGCGGTTTCGGAGAAGGCGGCGGGGGTGTTCTCGGTCATCGGCAGGGTTGGATCGTGAGACTCGGGATGCGGCACGCGAGGCCTTAGCTTAAACTGCAATGGGTGGCGCTGTCGTGCACAGGCCGCCCCTGCCGGCCCACAAAGTCGTCCAGCCGCCGCTACCCGCCGACGCATCGTGGCGACCTGCGCGGGCGTTGCCATCGCCGTCTCCGCCACGCCTGCGCTCGGCCCCTCAGACCATCAGCCTCCGGCCATCAACCCATTGGGAGCAGTCGCAATGAAGGTCGCCGTGTTCTCCGACGTGCAGGCGGTGCTGCCCGCACTCGACGCTGTCATCGAGCACATCGACGCCTGGCGCCCGGACCTGGTGGTGATGGCCGGCGACCTCGTGAACCGGGGTCCGGACAGCGCCGGCTGCCTCGCACGGTTCGACAGTCTGCGCCGCGAGCAGGGCTGGCTGCCCGTCAACGGCAACCACGAGGTCTGGGTGCTGCGCTGCGGGGCGCAGGCGCCGGCCTCCGACGGCGAGCGCGAGATCCGCCGCTTCACGGACTGGGCCTGGCAGCAGGTGGCCGACCAGGCGGAGGGTCTGCGCGGCTGGCCGGATCACCTGTGTCTGCACCCCCCCGGCGCGGACGCCTGGCTGCACGTGACGCACGGCACCATGGCGGGCAACCGCGACGGCATCACCCCGGGCCGCAGCGATGAATCCCTGGTGGGCCGGCTGCCGGAGGGCGTCGCGCTGTTCGTCTCGGGTCACACCCATCGCACGCACCAGCGCCACACGCAGGGCATGGACGTGGTCAACGTCGGCTCCGCGGGCTCGCCCTTCGACGGTGACGTGCGCGGCAGCTACGGCCGCTTCACCTGGCGCGGCGGGCGCTGGCGCACCGAGCTCGTACGCTTTCCCTACGACCGGGTGCGGGCAGCGCACGACTTCGAGGACTCCGGCTTTCTCGACCACGGCGGGCCGCTGGCGCGGCTCGTGTTCGAGGAATGGCGGCGCGCCGAGCTGCTCATGGGCGGCTGGCGGCAGCAGTTCGAGGCCGCCGTGCTGCGCGGCGAGCTGGAGCTGCAGGACTCCGTGGACCGTTACCTGCGTGCGCAGCGCTGACGGTCGGGCGCGGCGCTGCGCACTGCGGTCAATGGGTCAGTTCCAGCCCACCACATCGTAGCCGCGCTCGCGCAGGCAGCGGTTGACGTAGTTCTTGAAGGTGCTGCTCGGCTCGCTGCTGCGGGTGACGCCGCGCACCAGCCCCACCGCGGCACCGGCGGCCGCGCCGGCGGCGGCGCGGTTGCCGACATCGTCGTAGCCGCGCACGGCGCCGTAGATGCCGGTGGCGGCACCGCCCGCGGCGGCACCCACGGCGGTGTCGCGGGCGATGCGGCTGCCGTCCGTACCGGCACCGGCCTCCCGCGCCAGACGCCGACATTCGTCGATGTCCGCCTGGGCGACACGGGTACCGCCGTAGACCACCGGCTGGGAGGTGCAGCCCACGAGCCCCGCGGCGAGCACGAGTGCCAGCCCGAGCAGGATCGGAAGCAGACTGAAAGCAGGCCAATGCAGCGGCGCTGCATTGAGCCACAGCGGGCGCGTTGTCATCATGCGCATGGGAGGTCTCCTGTATCGATCCGCGGTTGCGCCGAGCAGACCCGGCGCGTCGATGTGCTTTGATCATAGCCCGTCCGCGCACCGACTGAGGCACGCCCACCGGCACAATCGCCGGGCGCGCTGCATCCACGGACCAGCTCCATCACAACGGGCAAGCCAGCTCGGGCAGCCCCCTATTGCACCAGCGCGGCCGATGCGTTGTCATCAAACCGCATCCAGAACAGGTCATTCCGGTGCGGGAGCCACGCGCCCATGCCGGCGGCCGTCACCGCAACCATCCGCTGGCCGGGTCTGACCCGGCGGGAGCATCAAGCCCATGGCCACGGCACAGAGTCAGCATCCGCACGCAGGCTCGCCGGCAGGCGACCTCGCCCTGGCGGCCCACGCAGGCGCCGCGTCCACGGCACCACCAAAGCTGTTCGAGCGGCTGCTGGAGCCCACCGACGTGCGCATCAACGGCAGCCGCCCCTGGGACATCCAGGTGCGCGACCCGAGCGTCTACCAGCGTACCCTGCGCGACGGCTCCCTCGGCCTCGGCGAGGCCTACATGGCGGGTGCCTGGGACAGCGCGCAGCTGGACGAGACCTTCGCCCGGCTCCTGCGCCACGACCTCGACACGGCGCTCAACCATGCAGCGAAGCTGCACTTCGCCCTGCACTGGCTCAAAGACCGGCTCATCAACCGCCAGTCGCGCGCGCGCGCCTTCACCGTCGGCGAGCGGCACTACGACATCGGCAACGATGTCTATCGGGCCATGCTGGACCCGACCATGAGCTACAGCTGCGGCTACTGGCGGGATGCCACGACGCTGGAGGAGGCCCAGCTCGCCAAGCTGGAGCTGACCTGC
>PR_CR_10_Liq_1_inCRDRAFT_1001755_pt1 | contig 11805 bp, 12 predicted proteins | sample PRCRCaboRojoPR_3_FD_10241 | JGI IMG/M metagenome (IMG submission 10241) | reverse complement strand
CGCTTGCCGGAAATCGTCGAATGGTCCGATCACCCGTGGTTCATCGGCGTGCAGTTCCACCCCGAACTCAAATCCAAACCCTTTGACCCGCACCCGCTTTTTGCCGATTTCGTAAGGGCTGCGCTGGAGACCTCGCGGCTGGTCTAAGGGCAGGGGCGAGACACCTCATCAGATGAGCTAGCAACGACAAATAACTTTTTTCGCAAAGCCCTCCCACACCTTATAGTTGCAACACCCTTTGTCTTTCCCATAGATATCTTCAGGGCGGTCTCGCCGACCTATGTGAAAGTGCCCTAACGGGGCAAAACAAAAGGGCACGATATGCGGCGTAGGGTTTTGCTTGTTGGCTGCGTGATGGTTATCGGCATACTCTGGATGCTCTGGCCCTTGCACGATCCGAACCCACAGCTCCATCCCCCCATCAGACACCCAGATGGGACAACGGAATATCGCCTGATCAACTCTGGCCAAGACCGAAAGGATGGCACTTCCGATGATCAGCACTGGGTTCTGCGCCTTCCGGCGGGCCTTTGGTTTCACACCATGGATGAGGACCGGACCGAACAGCAGAAGAAAGACAATCCCGACTACCCTTATAATACACAGTTCTCATTCATCGTCGGGCTTCCGGAGTTCGAGTTCGTCCAAGACCCCTATGAAGGATCACTGACCGACAATCTGAGGGTCTCCGTCGCCTCCCGCATCCTCCGCTATGGCACGGGAAAGTTCGAAGGCCGCGCCGATCTTACCTTTTCATCGCAGCATGATTTGAAGGCGAATTTCAACTGCCGAAAAGCCGCCGAGATTGGCCCCGGTGTGTTCCGTTTGCGCAAACCAACGGATGCCGAGGTGCGTCAGATGGGCGAGACCTATGGCACCGACCCCCACCGCCCCCCAAGCAAGTATTTCTTCCCTCCCAAATGCGGCTCGGTGGACCTTTATGGGAACCCACGCGACCTTTATGCAGTCTATGACCACACAAACAGGCCAATTGGCCACGGTCGCTGTTCAGCTTCGAAACAATCGGCGCCCTCCAAGTGCACCTTTTGGTTCTGGATGCAGTTTGACAAGGAATTGCAATTCAGCCTCAGCGCCGCACATGTGCCGCAGCTTCAGTCAATTTACACCCAAGTGACCGACCTGCTTTTGACCGCGACAGATACCGCCAAATCCAGAAACCTCGTCGGCGCGCATCGCCATTCAACGGCCGGTCGCACCTCCTCTCCATAGGTTTGGGCCCGCCTCGCTGTGTCGCGCAACACGCCCCAAGCCGCGCATACCGTCGAACCACCCCGTAGGGTGCGCATTCACTGCGCACCACGCCCCAAGCCGCGCCCACTGACCGGCAGGCGATTGTTGCAATCGCCGAGAGGTGGGCCGCGGTACGGCGATCCCACGCGTGGTCTATGGCACTTTGTCCAAGAAGCTGGCGCGTCACCTCCAACTTAAGCACCCATCCCAATCGTCACCTCAAGTGTGACGCCCCAAGCCGCGCCTCGACGGGCCGCGGTACGGCGATGCAACCCGTGGTCTATAGAACTTTATCCCAACCACTGGCGCGTAACCTCAAATCGACGCACCCAGCCCAACCCAATCGCCGTGCCGGGGGGCGGCCCGGCGATGCGCGGCGGCGCTCCGCGCCTTGATTCCGCGCGGGGGTCTTAAAGAGGTATCGGTGATTGCAGAAATTGTGAACACGTTTAGATTGAAGCCTAAGTCACTTGAGCCCAAAGAGGTCAAACATCTGGATGGAAGAATATACACCCTTTCTGCAAAAACAGTTCCCTGAACTTTGCACCCGTGATCTCGAAAATCTTAGAACAGTCAATGAAGGTTGGTACGTTGAGTATAAGAGTGAAGTGAGCAATCCAAAGACCATTGCAAAGTCTGTCTCTTCTTTTGCTAATACTTATGGTGGTTGGGTTTTTTACGGAGTTCACGAAAAGGGCAATGGTGACAATTCAGCTGGCCAGTTCGTTGGAATTCCAAAGAGCGAGATGGATGCTGCTCTTCAGAAAATTAGACAAAGTGTTGCCAGCAATCTCAATCCAATACCTCACTTTGAAACTAAAGTTTTTTCCGGGCCAGCGGAAGGCATCAATCTACCCGAGGACAGGGTAGTAATCTGTATACGTGTTCCAATCAGTTATCTTGCCCCTCATATTCATTCCAATGGATGCATCTACAGACGGGTTGCTGATAGTTCAGAGCCGAAGCCAGAGTCTGATCGGCATCAGCTAGATGTTTTGTGGCGACGTAGAGAAAAAATTGATAGCGAATATGCAGACTGGATTAAGCGGGCACCTGAAAGAACAAGGGGCGAGGCTGAGAGACCTTACTTAAGACTGCTCCTCGACGCAGACATTTGCCAGCTGGAAGAAGATTTTTGGCAGCTTTCGGTTAATGATGTGATGGGCGTATTTAATGATAGTAATAACGGTCTTGGTATCCCAGTTGACTCTTGTTACCCTTCTCATCGCGGTATCGTTGCACGTCAGACCAGTAGTCTTACGAACCATGCTGATTTCGGTCTAACGTGGATAATCGGTAAAGGTTTGCGCAGCGAGGTTTGGATTCCTTTAAACGTCCACGCCACAAACGGGAAAGAGCCATTCGTTCAAGAATTCGCTAAATATCAAAATACAGATTTTTTCTATGAACTCCTCGAAACATCTAAAGTGACTGATGGAAAAATCGTTGACCTGAACCAATTGTTCCAAATTTTGGTCGCTGTTCTTAATCAATTTGATCGCTTGCTCGACAAAAATGGAACATCAAAGCGACGCATTCACGGGAAGATTATCTTAAGTGGAATTTGGCACCTAGCGCCATTTATTGATGCGGAGATCATTTTAACAAGAATGAAGTTCTACGGTTTGCCGCTTTGCTTGAACGCTGAAGGAGCGGTTCCTGAAGGCTTTGGCGCAGATAGTTTTTACGAGTTCGTGCTTGGCGAGCAAACTGAAAATCCGTCCGAACGCAGTGTCATTCCAAGTGTGCATTTGATGGACTTGGTTTGTCAGGCATTTGGGGTCCAAACTTTCCTTGGGTCCACAAAAGATGAAATAAATCAAGTTACACATCAATTGTTGGACGCGGCCAACAGAGTAAAGCAAGTGAATGACCGCTGAATATATGAGGTCTGACACCGCTTAGAACCTCTTTCCTTTCACAGCGTTGCCATGGTCTCTTTTCAAGTCTTGGGACCTTTGGGATCTGCTAGGGCATCGTCATTTCCCCATTATCAAGGATGCCGAATTTGCACCTTTATTCGTGTTGCAATCGTTCGTCTCAAGTCAGCTTAAGAACACACGGTTCAAGCTGCCGCTTCGTCCTCTCGCAAACCACACCCCTCCCAAAATCCACCTCACCCATCCCCACACCACCAACCCTCCCACAAACCCGTTAACACCACCTTGCGCCACCGGTCGCCCCCCCAACGGCGCGGCCTTCTGTACAGTCTGTACATCCCGCCTCGGCCACCCCCGGATTTCTGTACAAAACCCACGTACAGACTGTGCAATCCGTACAATTTTCGTACGACTCGTACGAAGGCGCCGCCGGATCCGCCGAGTTTCGTACGAAAACCGGGGGTTCGTCGTACGACTCGTACGGAAATCCCATTGCATCTTGCCCTCGGCCCCCTGCGCCCCTAACAACAATTCATGAGACTTTTATTTCTAGGCGATGTCGTGGGCCGCGCGGGCCGTCGTGCGATTACAGAAAACCTCGCAACCCTGCGAAAAGACTGGCGTTTGGACTTTGTCGTGGTCAATGGCGAGAACGCCTCGGGCGGCATGGGCCTCACCGGCGCGCATGCCAAGGGCTTCTTCGAGGCGGGCGCCGATGTGGTCACCCTTGGCGATCACGCCTTTGACCAAAAGGACATGTTGCAATCCATCGAGTCCGAACCGCGCTTGGTCCGGCCCCTGAATTACGCCAAGGAGGCTCCGGGCCGTGGCGCGCGGGTGTTCTCGGACGCGCGGGGGCGAAAAGTGCTTGTAACTCAAGTGCTTGGGCAGGTTTTCATGAAGCGCTGTTTTGACGATCCCTTCTCGGCCATGGACGCGGTTTTGCGTGCTCACCCCTTGGGCGGCGCGGTACAAGCCAGCCTTGTCGACGTCCACTGCGAAGCCACCAGCGAGAAGATGGCCATGGGCCATTTCTGCGATGGCCGCGCCAGTGTGGTGGTCGGCACCCATACCCACGTGCCCACCGGCGATGCGCAAATCCTGCCTGGCGGCACTGCGTACCTCACCGATGCGGGGATGTGCGGAGATTACAACTCGATCATCGGAATGGAGCGCGCCGAACCCATGCGCCGCTTTATCACCGGCATGGCCAAAGGCCGTTTTCAACCCGCCATGGGCGATGTCACCCTGTCGGGGCTGTTCGTTGAAACCGATGACCGCAGCGGCAAGGCCACCACGGTCAAGATGATCCGCCAAGGCGGACGGCTTGAGGCGGCAAGCCCGTGACAGGGCGGCTGGCGCTTATCGGCGTTTTGCTGCTGGTCGGCGCGGGCTGGGGCCTGACCACGCCCTTGTCGAAAATCGCGGTCAGTGAAGGCTATCGGCAGTTTGGTCTGATTTTCTGGCAACTTCTTGTTTCTGCTGTCCTTTTGCAGGGCATTGCTTGGATGCGGGGCATGGCGCTACCAAGAACCGCGCCACAATGGCGGCTGTGCCTGATCGTCGCCCTGTTGGGCACGATCCTGCCGGGGGCGGCCTCCTACACGGCGGCGGTATACCTGCCGGGTGGTATCCTTGCGATCCTGTTGTCCACCGTGCCGCTCATGGCCTTTCCCATTGCCGTCCTGCTTGGCACAGACCGTTTTGACTGGGTGCGGTGTCTTGGCCTCGGTTTCGGCCTTCTCTGTGTTATCCTGATCGCCGCACCTAAAACCAGCCTGCCGGATGCCGCGCTTGCTGCATTCATCCCTGTGGCCCTGATCGCGCCGTTTTTCTACGCGGTCGAGGGCAATGTGGTCGCCCGATGGGGGACCTTCGGAATGGACCCGATCCAAATCCTTGCAGCAGCCTCTCTTCTGGGGGTGCCGATTTCCCTGATCCTCGCGCTGGCGCTTGGCCAATGGATTGACCCGCGTGGCCCTTGGGGGGCACCGGACTGGGCCTTGCTCATTTCGGCGGTGATCCATGCCGTGGTTTATACCAGCTATGTCTGGTTGATCGGACAGGGGGGCGCGGTCTTCGCCGCGCAGGTGGCTTATCTGGTCACGGGATTTGGCGTGGCTTGGTCCATTTGGCTTTTGCAGGAACGCTACCCGCCTACGGTTTGGGCGGCTTTGGGGGCAATGTTGTTCGGCATATTCTTGGTACAGCCCCGGCGGCCAATGCCGCTTGCCCCTATCCCAGCCTTGGGCAACAATGACGCAGAAGACCAAAGTAACGAGCAGACGTGATGCAATTTCTGGAGCTTTCACAAACCGGTCAGGCGGTGATTACGTTACTTGTGGTCTTGGGCATGTTTATCTTGTTCATCCGCGAGGTCTACCCGACCGAAGTTGTGGCGATTTCCGGCGCGGCCGTCCTGCTGGCGCTTGGGGTTTTACCCTATGAAGCAGCGCTCAATGTGCTCTCCAACCCGGCCCCCTGGACAATTGCGGGGCTGTTCATTGTCATGGGCGCGCTTGTACGCACCGGAGCCCTGGATGCCTTTACCACGCTGGCCGACCAACAGGCGAAGGTGAACCCTAGGGTTGCGATTGCGATGCTGATGGGGTTTGTCGTCATCGGTTCGGCCTTCATGAACAATACGCCCGTGGTTGTGGTGATGATCCCGGTTTTCGTGCAATTGGCGCGCACACTTGGCATCACCGCCAGCAAATTACTGATCCCGTTGAGCTATGGCGCGATCTTGGGGGGAACGCTCACGCTGATCGGAACATCCACGAACCTGCTTGTGGATGGCGTGGCGCGATCCAAGGGGTTGGAGCCTTTCACGATTTTCGAGGTGACACCGCTTGCTGTGGTGCTTGTCGCGTGGGGCATGATTTATCTATACTTTATCGCACCTTATCTTCTTCCGGACCGCGAGAGCATGGCAGACATGCTGTCGGATCGCTCGAAAATGAAATTCTTCACCGAGGCGGTGATCCCACCGGAATCCAACCTCATCGGGCGCGAGGTAACAGGCGTTCAATTGTTTAAACGCGATGGCGTGCGCCTGATCGACGTGGTGCGCGGCGATACCTCGCTGCGGCGCAATCTCAAGGGGGTGACCCTTCAGGTCGGTGATCGGGTCGTGCTGCGGACGCAGATGACCGAACTGCTCAGCCTGCAACGCAACAAAAGCCTGAAGCGTGTTGACCAGGTCTCAGCGGTCGAAACGACGACGGTTGAAGTGCTGATTACCCCAGGCTGCAAAATGGTGGCCAAATCGCTTGGTCAATTGCGCCTCCGGCGGCGCTATGGCGTCTATCCGCTGGCCGTGCACCGCCGGAACCAGAATATCGGCCGGCAGTTGGACGATCTTGTCGTGCGGGTCGGAGACACCCTGCTGTTGGAGGGCGCGCCCGAAGATATCCAACGCCTGTCCCGTGACATGGATCTTGTCGATGTCTCTCAGCCTTCGGCGCGGGCGTTCCGGCGCGGACATGCCCCATTGGCGCTGGCGTCTTTGGCTGGGATCGTGATCCTGGCGGCCCTCGGCGTGGCCCCGATCCTGGCCTTGGCGGTGATCGCTGTCGCGGCTGTCTTGATAACCCGCTGTATCGACGCCGACGAGGCGTTTTCCTTCATCGAAGGGAGATTGCTGGCGCTGATTTTCGCAATGCTGGCGGTGGGAGCGGCGCTTGAGGCCTCGGGAGCGGTGCGCCTTATCGTGGGTTGGATCGCGCCGGTCTTGATGCTCTTGCCGGGGGTCTTGGTGATCTGGACCATGTATCTTCTGACCTCGGTTTTGACCGAACTGGTCAGCAACAACGCCGTAGCGGTTGTCGTGACGCCGATTGCCATCGGTTTGGCCGATGCCATGGGAATCGACGCGCGCCCCTTGGTGGTCGCGGTCATGGTGGCCGCAAGCGCCAGCTTTGCCACGCCGATCGGCTACCAGACAAACACCTTGGTCTATGGCCCTGGGGGCTACCGTTTCACCGATTTCATGAAGGTGGGTATCCCGCTCAACCTTAGCGTCGGGCTCTTGGCCAGTGCCATTATTCCCTTGATCTGGCCGCTTTAATCCTCGGGGGTGCCTTCAAGCACGGCCAAATGACGCGCGCCCCGGTCGGCCAATGGGCCGATGCCATCCTTCCATCGGCGGTGTATCCAGAACCATTGTCCCATATGCTGCCGGATCATCGCCTCCAGCCGCGCGTTGAATTCACGCGTCATGGTGGCAGCATCGGTCGCGGGAATTTCATCTTCCACGATGATCCGAAAATCCAGACCATTGGCCTCGCGAATGGCCCAGACTGGTACCAGCGGCGTGTTGTATTTCAAGGCCATTTCCGCCGTGGCAAGCGAGGTGAGGGCAGGCTTCCCGAAAAATTCGAGCGGCACACCGTCATGGGCGTTGAGATCGGTCAGGATACCGACACTGCCACCGGAGCGCAGGCGCTTGACCATTTGCAGCATTCCGCGGCGGCCTTGTTCATAGAGGGGTTCGCTGATCCGGGCCATGGCCTCGACGTAATGCGCGTTGAACGGGCGGTTGACCATCGGCCGATAGAAGACCCCCATGGGAAAGCCCATTTCGATCATTGCCACGCGGGTCGCGTTGATCGACCCGAAATGCCCTGTGACAAACAGGATTGGCCGGCCTTCAGCACGGGCCTTTTCGATCAACGGCAGGCCTGGGCCTTCGACAGGCGTCTGGCGCACGTGTTCGCGGAATTCCGGGCTGTAAAGCTCCATCATGTTGCGGCCTGCGTTGTTGGTGACCTCAAGGCTCAGGCGCTTTGCCTGCTGTTTGTCGATCTCGGGGCAGGCATAGGCCAGGTTCTGACGCACACGCTTGTTGTATCCGGCCAGTGGCGCAAGAACACGCGAGGTCAGCCAGCCCGCCGCAGGAATGCGCCAGCGATAGGGCAAGGCACGCGACAGCCGGATCGGTGCATATAGCGCCGCGCCGGTCAGGCGTTCGCGCAGCGGGATGCGCTCGGTCTGGCTTGGGTCGCTCATTGAGGGCCTAGGATTGCTTGCTTTGGAGGTGACATACGCCGCGTGGGGGCGGCGTACAAGCCTGTCAGGGCTGCTTGGGCAGGCCGGTTCCGATCATCGAGTCGCGGGTGACAAGCGCGGCAAGATCGGCCTCGCTTAGGTTGTCGGTGCCGTCGGGGCGCGCAGGCAGCACGATATAGCGCATGTCGGCGGTGCTGTCGTGAACCCGAATTTGTGTTTCTTTGGAGAGAGATAGGCCAAATTCTTCAAGCACTTTGCGCGGCTCGCGAACAGCGCGCGAACGATAGGCGCGGGTCTTGTACCAATCGGGCGGCAGGCCAAGCAGGTTGCGCGGGTAGCAAGAGCATAAAGTACAGACGATAAGATTATGAATTTCCTTGGTATTTTCGACTGCGATGAGGTGTAGTGGCCCGATGTCAAATCCCATTTCGCGGCTGGCGGCAGAGGCATCCTGCAAAAGCCGCGCCTTGAAGTCCGGATCAACCCAAGCCCGGGCCACCACGGCGGCGCCGTTGGCGGGGCTACGGGCATCCATCGCCTCTATCTGCGCGGTGATCTGGGCCGGGGTCAGGACGCCCTTTTCGACAAGCAATTCACGAACGGCGATTTCCATTGTTTGCCAATAGGTTAGCGGGTGATCATCATCCTTGCGATAGGGGTGGCCCGAGGGGCTGAGGTGATCATGTGGCATGTCGTTACAGCCTTTCCAGCCAGTGTGCGTAAATCTCGGCGTCCAAGGTATCGGTTGGGCATTCGGCCTGATCGCCCCAAACCTCACCCATGGTAAAGCGCACGCGGTAGAGCGGTTTTTCATCTGCGGGCAGGCCATAGGCCAGTTGTTCTGGGTTCTTGAAGCGGCCAAGCGTGCGTTCGATCACCCCTTCTTTTCCGCGCAAATAGGTAGGGGTCCGCACATGCCCCGGTGGCATCATCGTCTTGACGCGTACCCGGTCAGCCATCCTGCGCCTCGCCGTAGGTGGGGCCACGGCGGGCGACCTCCTCCATTCGTGCGCCAAGCTCTTCTAGGCTGTAGGTGCCTGATTCCAATAGGTTTTGGTTGATGGCCGCGATCCAGCGTTCGTAGTAGCTCATGGTTTCAAACGCCTCTTCGCCCATGTCCTCGAGCGCGCGGCGCAACCCATCGACGGTGAACAGCCCCGTGTTGCCGCAGAGCACCATGAGGGCATCGACGCGCTTTTCCCAAAGCGCGAAATCGTGATCATCCTGGCACACCGGGCCGGCGGGGGTGCCGCCCATGTCGTGCCAGCGTTTTCCATTGGGGTAAGTCATGCGGAAAGACTAGGCGGGAAGGTCAGGGCCTGTCCAGAGGGTCAGGGATAAAGCCGCAAATCAGCCACCGCGACATCAGCGGTAAATGCCTTTCCGATTGCCACAATTCCTATTCTTCTCAATGATTTGAGGTCCAAAGGTGATGTAATTCTATGGGCCTCGAAATCCTTAAAGGGCAGTTTAAGGGTGGTCCAGTCTGACGGCGCGGTGAAGCTGGCGCGGTAGGATTGCCAAGGCCGGGTGACATCCGCGGTGCGCAGGTGGATGTTGTAAACCTCGCCATTGCCCAAGACATCGAGTTCAAGGCCGGTATAGCCGCTGGCATCCATGCCTTGGCCTTCACCAAGATCCCGCGCCATTTGCAAAAAACCACCGTTATTCTCGGTACTTACAAGGCCGGTCAGGCGCAGGGCCATGCGCCCGCGCAGCGCCTCATGCGCCAGTGTTCCATCCGATACGCCGCCCATCACCTGATCCGAGACCATCTCCCAATCGCTGTGTGTTTCGGAGAAATCATCAAGCGTTAGGGGGCTATTGGTCATGGGCTAGGCCTTTCGCGGATTTTCGTACGAGTCGTACGAAGAGATGGCGGTTTTCGTACGAAAATCCAGCCATATGCCACGGTCATCGTACGACTCGTACGATCCAGGCAGTGTTCGCAGGTTAGGCGTGCCGCTTATCAGGCCTTGCGGCCTTCTTCGCGATGCGATCCGAATTCAGGATTCTTCGTCCTCATCGGGGGTGATCAATGTGATCTCACCGGCGGCTTCCAACTGTCGGATGGCGTTGACCACTTGGGTCATCGCCTCTTCCCCGTCGCGGGGTTTGACGGCGCCCAGTTCGCCCATCTCCTCGCGCAGGGCTTCGGCCATGCGTTTCGACATGTTGTCGAGGATGAAATCGGCCGCCGGGGCGAGATCGCCAGCCGAGGCCGAGGCCAAGGCGGTGACCAGCACCGCCTGATCCACCTCGCGGGCGAGTTTGGGAACATCCACCGGGTTCACCCGGTCGGGGATATGTACGAAGGTGAAAATTGCCTTGCGCACCAGCCGCGCGAAGTCCTCGTCGGTTTCTTCAAGACCGGTCAGAACCTCGTCACGGGTGGCGGCCGGGGAGTAGTTGAGGATTTCTCCCACCCGTTGCACCGGCCCGTCGGCAAAGGCCGTATCGGGCACGTCGTGCAGTTGCGCGGCCAAGGCAAGGCCGATGCGATCGACGGCGTCGGGGGTGACCGCCTCGGTTTGTGACACGGCATAGGTGATGCGGCGCGCGGTGTCGCCGGGCAGTTTGCCGAGTAGTTCGGCGGCGCGGGCGACATCGAGCTTGGACAGCATGACCGCCGCAATCTCGGTGCTTTCGCGTTGCAGGATGGTCAAAAGGTCTTCGGGCTTGGCGGTGCGTACCTGTTCCCACGGGTCGCCGAATTGGCGCACGCCGGCCTCTTTCTTCAGGCGGGCGGCGGTTTGCGGGCTGATCCGCCCATCGAGCGCCGAAAGCGCCCCAGCCACGCCATTGGGAAAGGTCAGGCCCATGGCCTCAAGCTCACCTGCGAACTCGCCGACCACCTCCGCCAGTGTGTTGCGATCGACGTATCGCATCGACCCCATCTGCGTGGTCAGTGATTCCTGTAGGGGTTCCGGTAATTCGGTAAGCGGCACATCGGCACCTTCACTCAGCAGGAAGCGCACGATAATGGCAGCCTTCTGACGGCGCGTCAGGCGCGCCGCGCTGTGCGAGGGCGGCGAAAGCCGGGCGATTTGCGTCTGTTCGGTCATCCCATCCCCTTGCTGGCGGTATTACGCGCAGCATAGGCGGGGAAGGGTGAAGAAATGTCTAAACCCGGCCCGAAAGCCGGGTTCGGAATTTAAAGCGTCCTGCCTTTAACCTGACACATCACATAGAGGCAGGGCGCGTGCAACATTCATATGTTGTACTGCGTTCGGCCCAAAGCTGTGATTCAGGTTTTGGGTCGAACGCTTTAGCTTGTGGTTTGCGGCACGCAGCTATGGCTGTCGGCGTCATAGGTCATGCCTTCGCCGCAGGACATGGCGTGTTCTTTGTCTGCGCACATGGCAAAAGCGCCAGCGGCGGAGGCCATGGTCAGGGCGGCGGCGGTGAGAATCGTTTTGAAGGTCATCCCGTCTCTCCTGTTGATTGAGGGCTAAAGGATAGCACGGGTGCCGCGTTTTTCAAAAAACCAAAGCGCGGTTAGGGGTCAACTGCCTGATTTTTGTGCACGGGCGGCCATGACATCGCGGCCAAGGTGCAGGGTATAGGCCTCAAGCGCGTGCAGGGCATGATCGGCCTTGGCGGCATCTTGCGCCTCGACCGCGTCGGTCAGGCGGCTGTGGATGCCGACGATTTCCTCGCGCGA
>PR_CR_10_Liq_1_inCRDRAFT_1001754_pt1 | contig 11813 bp, 10 predicted proteins | sample PRCRCaboRojoPR_3_FD_10241 | JGI IMG/M metagenome (IMG submission 10241) | reverse complement strand
AGCGCGCCGGAGAGGCGCTGCTGGAGGGCGTCGAACATCGTCGCTCCGTGACGGTCGCCGGGCGGCGGAGGCTACCGCTGGCGCTNCNCACCGACCGTGCCGTGCACGTGCGCNGNCGCGCGCGGTGGCGGTCAGTCGCCGAGCAGCCCGTCGACGTACGCGTCGGGGTCGAACGCCTGCAGGTCGGCGACACCCTCGCCCAGCCCCACGAGCTTGACGGGCAGGCCCAGCTGGCGCTGCACGGCGACGACGACGCCACCACGGGAGGAGCCGTCGAGCTTGGTGATCGCGACGCCGCTGACGTCGACGGCGGCGTGGAACGCCTCCGCCTGGGCGATGCCGTTCTGCCCGACGGTGCCGTCGAGCACGAGCAGCGTCTCGTCGATACCGCCCGCGCGGCCGGCCAGGACGCGGGCGACCTTGCCGAGCTCGTCCATCAGCTCGCGCCGGTTCTGCAGCCGACCCGCCGTGTCGACGATCAGCAGGTCGGCGGCGCTCGCGAGGGCGGCGTCCACCCCGGCGTAGGCGACCGACGCGGGGTCGGCGCCCTCCTCGCCGCGGACGAGCTCCGCGCCGGTCCGCTCCGCCCAGATGCCGAGCTGCTCGGCGGCCGCGGCTCGGAACGTGTCGGCCGCGGCGAGCACGACCCGCCGACCGTCGGCGACCTCGCGGGCGGCGAGCTTCCCGATCGTCGTCGTCTTCCCCGCGCCGTTGACACCGGTGACGAACCACACGGTCGGCCCGCCGGCCGCGCGACGACCGAGCGCCCGCGTCCCTGCCGACAGCTCCCCGACGAGCGCGGTGCGCAGCAGCCCGCGCACACCGTCGACGTCCCGCACCCCCTGCTCGCGGGCGAGTCGGCGCACGTCGGCGACGACGGCGGTGGTGGCCTGGACGCCGACGTCGGCGGCGAGCAGCCCCTCCTCGAGACGCTCCCAGGCGGCGTCGTCGAGTCCGGCGCCGACCAGGTCGGCGAGGGCCGAGGTGAGCAGCGTGCGCGTCCGGGCGAGGCGACCCGCGACGCCGGCCGGCTCCGGGACGACCTGCGGCGCCGGCACGTCCGGCGCCACGGGCTCGGGCGGCACGTCCGGCGCCACGGGCTCCGGCGGCACGTCGGGCGGCACGTCGCGGCGCGACCCACGTCGTCCCCGCAGCGCCAGCCCGACCCCGGACGCGAGCACCGCCGCGATCAGCGCGACGAGTGCAGGACCCTCGAGCAGGGCCTCCACGGTCAGGCGGACCGGGCGGACGCCGAGGCGGCGTCCTGCTCGTCGGCGAGCGCCTCCGTCGGTGCCTGCGAGGCGCGGTCGTCGAGCGCAGCGACGGCACGGCGATCGCGCAGCCGTTCGGAGACCACCTTCGTGATGGCGTCCGGTCCCATCGTGATGCCGTAGAGGAGGTCGGCGATCTCCATCGACCGCTTCTGGTGGGTGACCATGATCACCTGCGCGTGGCCGCGGAACGAGCGCACGACCTTCAGCAGCCGCTGCAGGTTCACGTCGTCGAGGGCCGCATCGACCTCGTCGAGCACGTAGAACGGCGACGGCCGGGCACGGAAGATCGCGAACACGAACGCGAGGACGGTCAGGGACCGCTCACCGCCGCTGAGCAGCGACAGCCGCTGCACGCGCTTGCCGGGCGGCCGCGCCTCGACCTCGACGCCGGCGGTGAGCAGGTCGTCGGCCCCGGTGAGGACGAGCCGGCCCTTCCCACCCGGGAACATCGTCTCGAACGTCGCCTGGAACTCCTCGGCGACGTCGTCGAACGCCTCCTTGAACACGACGCGGATGCGCTCGTCGACCGCCGCGATGACCTCCTCGAGGTCCTTGCGGGAACGGCGCAGGTCGTCGAGCTGGTCGGACAGGAACCGGTGCCGCTCCTCGAGCGCCTCGAACTCCTCGAGCGCGAGCGGGTTGACGCGTCCGAGCAGGCCGATGCGGCGCACCAGCACGTCCTCACGTTCCACCAGCCGCGCGTCGTCGAGCTCGGCCGCGTCCGGCTGTTCGCTGCGGACCTCGTCGAGGTCGAGGGCGAGCTCGGTCCGCACCCGCGCCGCGAGCGCACCCAGCCGGGCGTCGACGTCGGCACGGGCGAGCTCGCTGCGGTGACGGTCCTCCCGGTGCTGCTCCAGCCGGCGCGACGCCTCGACGGTCGCCTCACGGGCGGCGTCGAGCTCGTCCCGCAGCCGGTCACGCTCGGCGAGGCGGGAGGCCCGGGCCTCGTCGGCCTCCACCAGCGCACGTTCGAGGACGGTGCGGGCCTGCGCCGCCACCCGCTCGAGCGCGTCGCACCGCACCACGCCCTCCCGTCGTGCCTCCCGGCGGGCCAGGGCACGTGCGTGCGCGGCGTCGATGGCGTCGGCCTCGCCCTGCAGGCGCACGACCTCGGCGGCGGCGCGGTCCCGGGCGTCCTCCGCCCGCTGCAGGGCGATGCGGGCCTCGAAGGCGGCCTCGCGGGCCGCGTCGAGGGCCGCGTCGAGCTCGGCGGCCCGCGCGTCCCCGTCGGGCTCGGGCTGCGCGTCGTCGTCGGGGTCCTCCGCCTCCTCCGCGGTGAGCGCGGCGAGCGTCCGCCGGTCCTCCTCGAGGACCTCGACGCTCTCGTCCCGCTGGGTGGCGAGACCCGCCCGCTGCTCCGCGAGGAGCCGCCGCTCCTCCTCCAGCCGCTCGAGCCGCTCGGCGGCGCCGGTCAGTCGGGCGTCGGAGTCCTGCAGCGCCGCCTGCGCGGCGTCCCGCTCCGCGGTCCGGGCCGCCACCTCGGCGCGCAGCTCCTCGGCGCGCGCATCGAGCGCCGCCAGCCGCTCCTCGAGCGCGACGACCGCCTCCTCGGCCTGCTCGGCCGCTGCCCGGGCCAGGGCGGGGCCGCCCGTCCCGACCGTCCCGATCCGGTAGCCGAGCGGCCCGGCGACGTCGCCCGCGCGGGTGACGACGGTGACGTGCGGCAGCCGGGCGTGCAGCCGCACGGCCGTGTCCCAGCCGTCGACGATGACGGTCGTCGCGAGGGCGCTGGCGACGGCGCGGACGACCCGCCCGGCGACCTCGCCGCCGCCGGCGGCACGGACCGCGTCCCCGACGGTGCGCGCGCCGACCTCGGCGAGGAGCGCGCGGGCGTCCGCGTCGAGGGCGTCGGCGTCACGCCCGCCGTCCGCCACGAGCAGGGTCGCGCCGCCCTCCGCGTCGCGCAGCCAGTCGACGGCACGTCCGAGGCCGGCGTCACCGTCGACGGCGACGGCCGGACCGAGCGGTCCGAGCGCGGTCGCCACGGCGACCCGGTCGTCCTCGTCGACCTCGAGCAGGTCGACGACGGCCGCGTGCACGCCGGTGAGTCCCGCGTCGACGAGCGCGTCCGCGGTGCGCGCGGCGTCCGCCGCCGTGGCGCGCAGCGCCTCGGCCCGCGCGAGCTGGGCGGCGCGCTCCGACCCGGCGGTCCGCGCCTCCTCGTGCACCTCGTCGAGCCGGACCTCGGTGGAGCGCAGCTTCGCCTCGGCGACGTCGAGCCGTTCGGTCAGCTCCGCCTCGCCGGCGTCCAGCCGGTGGATGTCGTCACGGAGGCGGGCGACGTCGTCGCTGAGGGCGGCCTCCCGCTGCTCCACCTCGGTGAGGCGTGCCGCCGTCCGGGCGCGCTCCGCCTCCCGGTCGTCGATGCGCCGCTCGAGCGCGGCGATGTCGGCGCGTCGCCGGGAGCGCCGCTCGCGGGCGACGGCCCGGGCACGCTCGTCGGCCGCACGCGCGTCGGCGTGCGCCTCACGTTCGCGCTCCGCGGTGCGCAGGGCGGTGCGGGCGGCCGCGTCGGCCGCCTCGGCGGCGGTGACCGCCTCCTCGAGCGCCGGACGCCCCTCCTCGAGCTGCGCGGCCTCGGCCCGCAGCGTGTCCCCGGAACGGTCGAGGACGGGCTCCTCGACGGCGTCGGCCAGCCGTCGGCGCGTCGCGGCGATCAGGTCGCCGGTGCCGCGGAGCCGCTCCGACAGGCGTGACAGGGCGTGGAACCGTTCGTCGCCCGCGCCGCCCTCACGCGACGCGTCCTCCAGCCGGCGGCCCAGGGTCCGCTCGTCCTCACGGGCGCCGTCGAGCGCCTGCTCGAGCAGCAGCTCACGGTCCCGCGCGTCGGCCTCGTCCCGTCCGGCGTCGAGGGCGGCGCGGTCGAGCAGCGCGACCTCGCGCGCGACCCGCTGGACACGGACCTCCCGCAGCTGGGCCTGCAGCGCCGCATGCTTGTCCGCCGCCTTCGCCTGCTGCTCGAGCGGACGCAGCTGCCGACGCAGCTCGCGCAGGACGGTGCGCAGCTTGTCGACGTGCTCGTCGACCGTCTCGAGCTTCTTCACCGCACGCTCACGGCGGCGGCGATGCTTGAGGATGCCGGCGGCCTCCTCGATGTAGCGGCGGCGCTCCTCCGGCCGGGCGTTGAGGATCTCGTCGAGCTGCCCCTGCCCGACGATGGTGTGCAGCTCGCGGCCGAGCCCGGTGTCGCTCAGCAGCTCCTGCACGTCGAGGGCCCGGACCTCCTCCCCGTTGATCTCGTAGACGCCGAGCCCGTCCTCCTCGATGGTGCGGGCGACGCGGACCTCCCGGAAGCGGCCGGCCGACCCGGCCGTCCCCACCCCGGACGGCTCGAGGCGTCCGTCCGCGTTGTCGATGACGATCTCCACGCGGGCGCGTCGGGCACGGGCCCGCCCCGGCGCACCGGCGAAGATCACGTCGGTCATGGCCGAGCCGCGCACCTTGCGCACCGAGTGGGTGCCGAGGACCCACGACAGCGCGTCGACGATGTTGGACTTGCCCGACCCGTTGGGACCGACGACGACGGTGATGCCGGGCTCGACCTCGAGCGTCGTGGCGTCGGCGAAGGACTTGAAGCCGCGCATGGTGAGGGACGTGAGGAACATCGTCAGCCCATGCAGCGGGGGCAGTGGAAGCTCGTCAGGCCGCGCCGCAGCCGCGTGCGCTCGATGGGCGTCCGGCACCGCGGGCACGGCTGCCCCTCGCGGCCGAACACGTTGAGGTGGCCCGCGACGCTGCCGTCGTCCTCGGTGTAGGTGTCCGGCTCCGCATCGTCGAGCGCCGACCCCGACGCCTTCATGCCGGCGAGGAGCACCTCGTGCGCGGCGCGGTACAGCCGGCGGATCTCCTGGGGTGACAGCGACGACGACAGGCGGTCGTGGCGGAGTCCCGCCTCCCACAGGATCTCGTCGCTGTACACCGGGCCGAGGCCGAGGAACCGCTTCGGGTCGGCGAGGAGCAGCTTGAGCTGCTCGTCACCGGCGAGGAGGTAGCGGCCGAACTCGATCCACGTCGGCGTGTCGGCGAGCAGGTCGAGGGCGTCTCGGGAGACGCCGGCCGCGTCGTCCGCCTCCTCGGACGGGACGACCCCGCAGCGCAGCGTCGGTTCCCGGCCGGCCTCGCTGAGGTGGAGGGCCCCGCCGGTCGCGAACGCGACGGCGACGTGCGTGTCCGCACCGGGATCCGCGGTGGACGTCTCCAGGTGGAGCGAGCCCTGCGCGCCGGGGTCGACGAGCCACGTCAGCCCCTCGTCGAGCTCGAGCAGCATGACGTTGCCGCGCCGGCGGACCGTCGCGATGCGCCGCCCCTCCAGCTGTGCGGCGAAGTCCTTGCGCGTGCGGTGCCACGGCTTGAGCACGGAGGGGGTGGTGACCGTCACGTCCTTCGCCCGCTTGCCGACCACCTCGCGCTCGAGGTCCCGGCGAAGGACCTCCGCCTCGGGCAGTTCGAGCACGCTGCGCTCCTCGTGGGCGGTCGGCGCCCGCAACCGGCCGGACGATCCCTGCGGGCGGTGCCTGCGGGGCCGGCGCGCCGACGGGCGGACGCTACCCGAGGCGTCCGTCGAGCAGCGCCTGCTGTGCGGCGGCCTGCGCGGCGGCCTTCTTGGAGCGTCCCGACCCCGATCCGAGGACCTCCCCGTCCACCAGGACGTCGGTGAGGAAGGTCGGGGCGTGGTCGGGCCCCTCGCGGCTGGTGCGGTACTCCGGCCCGGGGAGGCGCCGCGCGGCCAGCCGCTCCTGCAGCGCCGTCTTCGCGTCGACGGGACCGGTCGCGTCGGTCGGCCCGCCGGCGCCGTCCCCGACGATGCGGGCGTCCAGCAGGCGGATGACCAGCTCCGCCGCGACCTCGTAGCCGGCGGTGAGGAAGACGGCCCCGACGACGGCCTCGAGGGCGTCGGCGAGCAGGGAGTCCTTGTCGGCCCCGCCGGAGGCGGCCTCGCCCCGACCGAGCCGCAGCTCGCGGCCGAGCTCGACGTCACGGGCGGCCGCGGCGAGCGTCGCCTCGCGCACGAGCAGCGAGCGGCGGCGCGACAGCACGCCCTCGTCCGCGGCGGGGTCGAGCGCATGCAGCGCGGCGGTCACGGCGAGGTCGAGGACGGCGTCCCCGAGCAGTTCGAGCCGCTCGTTGTGCGGGGCACCGCCATGCTCCGAGGACCACGAGCGGTGGGTGAGGGCCCGGCGGAGCAGGTCCTCGTCGACGTGATCGACGCCGAGACGGGCGGTGAGTCCCCCGGCAGCAGTCACGGGACGACGCCTCCTGTGGTGGGGAGGGACGCCGGCACCGCCGTGCCGGTCAGGACTCGATGACGGCGCGTCCGTCGTAGGTGCCGCACGTGCCGCAGACCGTGTGCGGACGGGTCGGCTCCTTGCAGCGCGCGCACGTGACCGTCGTCGTCGGACGGATGCGCAGCCACTGGGCACGACGGTGCCGCGTCCGCGAACGGGACAGCTTGCGCTTCGGGACGGCCATGCGGGACTCCTCGGTGCGACAGGCGGTGCGACGCACCTCGTGATGGCCGGCAGGCTAGCGCAGCAGGGCCACGTGCGTCAGCCCGCGTCCGTCGGCGGCCCCTCCCCCGCGGCCGGGGGCAGCCGGAGCCCGCGGAGCGCCTCCCAGCGCGGGTCGACGGGACGTTCGTCGCCGTGGTCGCACGGGGAGGTGTTCCGGTCGGTGCCGCAGGTCGGGCACAGGCCGGCACAGTCCGGCCGACACAGGGCGCGGACGGGCTGGCCGACGACCAGCGCGTCGCGGACCATCTGGTCGAGCTCGAGCTGGGTGTCGCCGTCGACCAGCCGGTAGTCGAGGTCGTCCTCGTCGCCGTCGTCCTCACGGTCGACGGCGGCCTGCGCCCGGTGCAGCTCGAGCACGTCGACGTCCCAGGTGCGCAGCAGCGGGGCGAGGCAGCGGGCGCAGCTGGTCCGGGCCGTCGCGCGGATCGACCCGCGGGCGAGGATGCCGCCGGAGACCGACTCGAGCAGCAGGTCGAGGGCGATGGGCCCGTCGAGCGCGTCGACGAGCGGACCCCACGGGTCGTCGCCGAACGCGTCGGCGGGGACGGACGTGACGAGCTCGCGCCGCCCCCCCGGGCGGTCGAGCAGCCCAGTGACGGGGACACGCATCGGGTCAGTCCTCGTCGTCGGCCGCGCCCGGACCGTCGGGGTCGTCGTCGGCGAGCGCGTCGACGTCGAGGCGGCCGCGGAGCCGTTCACGTCCCCGCTCGACCGCCGTGAGGGTCTTGTGGAGGACGACCTCGAAGTTCGCGAGCTTCGCGTCGACGTAGTCCTCGGCCTCGAGCCGCATCTGCCGGGCCGTGTCCTGCGCGGCGTCGACGATGCGGTCGGCCTCCTCCTGCGCGGCGCGGACGACGGCCTCCTCGGCCACGAGCCGCGCCTGCTCCTGCCGGGCCTCGTCGCGCAGCTCCTCCGCGTCGGTGCGGGCGTGCTCGAGGATCCTGTCCTCCTCGCGGACGACCCAGCGGGCCCGTTCCAGCTCGTCGGGCAGGTCGCCGCGCAGCTGGCGCAGCAGGGCCAGCAGTTCGGCCCGGTTGACGACCGCGGACGTCGACAGCGGCATCGTGCGCGCCTCACCGATGGCCCGCTCGAGGGCGTCGAGCAGCCCCGCGACGTCGACGGGCACGTCCACCGCCGCGTCCTCGGGGACCTGGGTGCCGGACATGGGGACCTCGCGTGCGACCGGGGACGCCGGGACCGGCGCAGAACGAGCCTACCGGCGCCCGATCGCCGGAAGCCGGGCACCGACCCCGTCCGTCAGGCCCGCAGCCGCTCGCGCAGCGCTGCCTCGACGCGCGGCGGGACGGCGTGGTCGAGGCGGCCGCCGAAGCGCGCGATCTCGCGCACGAACGAGCTGGCGAGGTGGGACCGGGCCGGGTCGCTGGCGAGCAGGACCGTCTCGACGTCCCCGATCTCCCGGTTCGTCCGCGCCATCCGCAGCTCCACGTCGAGGTCGCCCCCGTCCCGCAGCCCCTTCACGACCGTGGGGATGCCGAGCTGGGCGCACAGGTCGACGAGCAGCCCGTCGAAGGCGGTGACCTCCACGCCGGCGACGCCGTCGAGCTCCGCGGTGAGGAGGTCGACGCGTTCCTCGACGCTGAACAGCGCCCGCTTCGACGGGTTGCCGACGACGGCGACGACGAGGCGGGGGAACAGGCCGGCGGCACGGGCGATCAGGTCGAGGTGCCCGAAGGTCGGCGGGTCGAAGCTGCCCGGGTAGATCGCCGCGCCGCTCACGCGTCCCTCCCCGCCCCCGACGGCACCGGACCGGACCCGACGTGGGTCGCCCGGTGGAGGCGGGTCGAACCGTAGCGGCGCGACGCCTCGGCCCGGAGGGCGGCGGGCCAGCGGGGGGCCGGCGCGTCGGCCGCGCGCTCGATCACGACGGTCGCGTCGACGGCGAGGTGGCCGACGAGGTCGGCGAGGAGCCCGGCGAGCGGGCCCTCCTCGAGCGCGTAGGGCGGGTCGAGCAGGACGACGTCGAACGGGGCGCCGGGCAGCGCGCCGGCGGCCCGCTGGAGCAGGTCGGCCCGGACCACCTCGACGGCGCCGGCGCCGCCCGCCGTGATGGCGGTGCCGACCGCCGTGAGGTTGGTGTCGAGGGCGGCGAGGGCGCGACGGTCCCGCTCGACGAACGTGACGTGCGCGGCACCGCGCGAGGCGGCCTCGAGTCCCAGCGCACCCGTGCCGGCGAAGCCGTCGAGCACCGACGCGCCGGGCAGCAGCGGGGCGAGCGACGAGAACAGCGCCTCACGGACCCGGTCGGCGGTCGGCCGCACGGCGTCACCCGGCGGGACGACGAGCCGCCGACCGCGCGCCGTGCCGGCGACGATGCGCATCAGCGGGCGGTGGGCACGTCGAGCGCGGCGAGCACGAACGCGAGCACCTTCGCCTCGTCGCGCCAGGCGTCGTAGCGGCCGCTGCGTCCGCCGTGGCCCGCCTCGAGCTCGGTCTCCAGCACGATCGGGCGGCCGGACGTCGTCGCCTCCCGCAGCCGCGCGACCCACTTCGCCGGCTCCCAGTACTGCACGCGCGGGTCGTTGAGGCCGGCGGTGACGTACAGCGCCGGGTACGGCGCCGGCCGGACGTTGTCGTACGGCGAGTAGGCGCGCATCACCCGCAGCAGCTCGGGCACGGACGGGTCACCCCACTCGTCGTACTCGGTGACCGTCAGCGGGATCGTCGGGTCCGACATCGTCGTGACGATGTCGACGAAGGGCACCTCGGCGACGGCGGCGGCGAACAGGTCGGGACGCAGGTTCAACGTCGCCCCGACGGTCAGCCCCCCGGCGGAGCCGCCACGCACCGCCACCCGGTCCGGGGCGGCGACGCCGGTGGCGACGAGATGCTCGACGCTCGCGACGAGGTCGTGGAACGTGTTCGCCTTGTGCGCGAGCCTGCCGCCCTCGTACCAGCCGCGGCCCATCTCCCCACCGCCACGGACGTGCGCGATGGCGAACACGACCCCCCGCTCGAGCAGCTCGAGCCGTGCGGAGGAGAACACGGGGTCCATCGACGCCTCGTACGCGCCGTAGGCGTACACGAGGCAGGGGGCGCTGCCGTCGTGGGCGACGTCGGCACGGTGCACGAGGCTGACGGGGACGTCGGCGCCGTCGTGGGAGCGGGCCCACGTGCGGGAGCTCACGAAGCGTGCGCGGTCGTAGCCGCCCCGCACCTCCTGCTGCTTCAGCAGCCGCCGCTCCCCCGTGACGGTGTCGAGGTCGAGGACCTGCATCGGCGTGGTGAGCGACGCGTAGCCGAGGCGGAGCGTGCGGGCGTCGAACGACGCGACGCTGCCCAGCCCCGCGGTGTACACGTCCTCGTCGAAGGCGAGCACCTCCCCCTCCCCCGTCGTGGGGTCGGCGAGCCGGACCTGGGTGCGACCGCCGGTGCGTTCCGACAGCACGAGGTGGTCGCGGAACACGTCGGCGTCCTCGAGCCGCACGCCGGGCCGGTGGGCGACGAGGTCCGTCCAACGGCCCGGGTCGGGGTCGTCGACGGGCACGGTGCAGAGCTTGAAGTCGGTCGCGCCGTCGCGGTTGGTGACGACGTACAGCAGGTCGTCGCGGTGCTCCACGGACGCCTCGACGCCGAGGCTGCGGGGCACGACGCAGGTCGGTGTCGCCGTCGGTTCGTCGGCGGGGACGAGGTGGACCTCGTCGACGACCTTGCTGCCGAGGTGGATCTCGACGTACGCCTCGGAGCGGGTGCGGCCGAGGCCGATCCAGAAGCGCTCGTCCGGCTCCTCGAGGACGAGCTCGTCGGAGCCGGCCGGCGACCCGATGCGGTGCCGCCACACCTGGAAGGGGCGCCACGCGTCGTCCGGGACGAGGTAGAGGAACGTCGCGTCGTCGTCGAACCAGGCGCAGCCGTACGTCGCCCGGTCGGTGACCTCCTCGACGGTCTCCCCCGTCGTCAGGTCGCGCACGCTCAGGCGCAGCACCTCACCGCCGTCGGTGTCGACGCCGACGACCGCGAGCCGGTGGTCGCGGCTGATCGAGAACACGCCGAGCGAGAAGTAGGGGTGCCCGGCGGCCTCGACGTTGCCGTCGAGCAGGACGACCTCGTCGTCGGGCGGGTCGTGCGGGTCGACGGGCAGACGGTCGGTGTCGGGCAGGTCCCCCGGGTCCGTGACGCCCGCGGGTGCGGGCCGGCGGCAGTGGATCGCGTACTGCTGCCCCTCGACGGTACGGCGGTAGTAGAGCCAGCCGTCGTCGAGCACCGGCACCGACGCGTCCGTCTCGACGATGCGNCCGCGGATGCCGTCGAACAGCGCGTCGATGAGCGGCTCGAGCGGGTCGAACAGCGCGGCGGTGTGGGCGTTCTCCGCCTCGAGGTGGGCCCGCACCGCCGGGTCGTCCCGCTCGCGCAGCCAGTACCACGGGTCGTCGACGGTGGTGCCGTCGCTGCGGGTCAGCAGGTGCGGACGTCTCGGCGGGACCGGTGGGGTGCGGTCGGGCGACGTGAGCGGCATCGGGGCTCCGGTGGCGGGGGCGCGCTGAGGCTACGTCCCCCGACGCCGTCCGGTCCGCCGTGCGACCAGCGCGACGAGCCGCGGCGACAGGCGGTTCGCGACCTGCAGCGCGGCGAGCATCGGCGGGTCGAACACCTGTGGCCGGGGACGCGCGAGCGTGCGGACGATCACCCGTGCGGCACGCTCCGGGGTGATCGTGGGGATGAGCCGACCGACGCGCGGGATGTGCGCGTGCGAGTCCGGGTTCGCGAGGAAGTAGTCGCTCGTGACCTCCCCGAACAGGACGTGGCAGGAGCGCACCCCGGTGCCGGCGAGGTCCTGCCGGAGCGCCTCGTGCAGCCCCCGGAGCGCCCAGCGGGCCGTCGTGTACCCCGTCGCGCCGGGCCACGGCGCGACCGACGCGGGGGAACCGACGTGGACGACGACGCCGGCGCCCCGTGCGAGCAGCGCGGGCAGGAACGCGTGGGTGACGTTCCAGGCGGCGAGGAACGGCGCGCCGAGCATCGTCGCGAGCTGGTCGTGCGACGTGTCCTCCATCCAGCGCCACACGCCCGC
>PR_CR_10_Liq_1_inCRDRAFT_1001753_pt1 | contig 11814 bp, 13 predicted proteins | sample PRCRCaboRojoPR_3_FD_10241 | JGI IMG/M metagenome (IMG submission 10241) | reverse complement strand
TGGGGTACATGTGCTGCGTCGCGCACTTGATGAAGGCGCTCACATCACTGCTGTAGTCCGATCCAAAGCCAAACGACCGAAGTTAAGGCATCACCGGCTGAAAGTCGTGGTCGGAGACCCTTGCGACCAGAAGTTCCTGACCGCGGTCTTCCGCGGTCAGGACGCGGTTATTTCGACTCTTGGCGGCAGACGTCCAACCAAAAGTGCGACATCCGTCTATTCATCGATCAGCGAGCGCCATTGTCGAGGCGTCTCGGCAAACCGGTCTTAAAAGGGTCGTCGTCACGTCGAGTGCGCTTCTCTTTCCGCCCCGAAGATGGATTGACCGCTTGTTGACGGTCTTGGTGCGCAATGTTGTCACAAGCGCCAGCCTGATGGAGCAGATCCTGCAGGCCGCCGATCTTGACGTGACCATAGCGCGATGCGGTTTCCTGACCGACGCCAATGAGACGGAATATCGTGCGGTGAATGGAGCATTGCCCGAGGCAGGATCATCGGTTTCTCGTCGCAGCCTCGCCCATTTTCTTGTGAGTTCCGCATGCGGGCCGATGTCGGACTTTACTGTATTCGGCGTGTCTGCTCCTTCAAGCCCAAATGCATAGACTATTATGGACGCTGGTTCGACATTCAGCCATGGTCGTCAGGCCCTTTCGCACACCAGACCTTGCTAAGGCAGTGTCAATCGGATGTCTTCTTTCGCCTCCTCCGGAACGCGTTGTGGCTACCGCGGCGTAAGTCTGCTTCCCGCCCCGATAATCATGGCGGCTCACGGCTCGTTCCCGTCACTCGCTGCGGTTTGCGCCAAGGTCTGCTTTCGGGGCTGACCTGCAAGTTTGACTGGACTCTTGGGCACAACAGAGCGGTACTGTCTGTGTCGATGACGCCCGGAACCTCCGGGCTCCACTCAGTACAGGGCGAGGGGTTGGCCTTTGCCCACAGAGTGGAGAAACACCATGACAACATCAGAGATAGCGAAGCAAAAGACAGCCAAACCGAAGACGGCTGCGGGTAAGAAACCGCGCCAGGCGCAACTTAACAAATTGCTGTCGCGGAAGTCCGGTGTAACCATCGCGCAGCTTCAAAAGACCTTCGGCTGGCAACCGCACACGGCAAGGGCGGCGATATCCTCGCAGCGCAAGGCGGGTTGCGTCGTGGCTCGAACGGAAACGGATAAGGGATCGGTCTACCGGATTATCGAAGGGCAGGGCGACCGGTGAGTGCCGGAGAGATAGATCAGGTGTCGATCCTGATCGCAGAGATCGACGCCTGTGATCGATCAGCCTGCTTGGACCGCTGGCGGGCGATCTTCGGCCGCCCGCCGCCCAAGCATCTGTCTCTGCCGTTCCTGAAACGGGTGCTGATCTGGGAGGCGCAGAACCAAGTTCTGGGCGGTGTATCGGCTAAAACGGTGCGCCGCCTGAAACACCTTGCCTCTGGAAAGATTGTACCCGTTGCGGCAAGGCCCGGTTCTTTCCTGGTTCGGGAGTGGAACGGGCGGACATACCAGGTTGAGGTGATCGATGGTGGGTATGTCATGGAGGGCAAAACCTGGCGGTCCCTGTCCGCCATTGCCAGGTACATCACCGGCGCCCACTGGTCGGGCCCGCGCTTCTTCGGGGTCCAGTGATGCGCCGGGTCCGCTGCGCCATCTATACCCGTAAGAGCTCCGAAGACGGGCTGGAGCAGAACTTCAACTCACTCGATGCACAGCGAGAGGCCTGCGAGGCCTATATCGCAAGCCAGAAGCATGAAGGCTGGGAGGTGCTGCCGGATCGTTACGACGACGGCGGGATCTCCGGCGGACACCTGGAGCGTCCCTCGCTGCAGCGCCTGATGCAGGCAGTGGATGACAAGCGTGTAGACCAGATCGTCGTCTACAAGATCGATCGTCTGACCCGGTCGCTGGCGGACTTCGCCAAGCTGGTGGATCGGCTGGATGCGGCCGAGGCATCCTTTGTGTCGGTCACCCAGAGCTTCAACACGGCCACCAGCATGGGACGTCTCACGCTAAACGTCCTGCTAAGCTTCGCCCAGTTCGAACGGGAGGTCACGGCAGAGCGCATCCGGGACAAGATCGCAGCCTCCAAACGCAAGGGGCTCTGGATGGGTGGGAACGTGCCTCTCGGATACCAGGCGGATGGCCGGACGCTGAAGATCGATGCGGCAGAGGCCGCGACGATCAGATGCCTTTATGAGCTGTACCTGGAGCATGGCGCCATCAGAGAAGTTAAAGAGCGCGCCGACGAATTGGGTCTCAGATCACGTCAACGCCTGCGCGGGGCAGGGCGCATTTCGGGCGGGACGCCCTTTGATCGGGGACACATCCATCACATTCTGGGTAACCCAATCTACGCGGGCCGCATCCGGCACAAGGGACAGGTGTATGAAGGGCAGCACCCCGCCATCATCGAACCAGTGATCTGGGAGCGGGTGCAGCGGATGCTCGCAGGCGGGGCCACAAGGGCCCGCGGCACAAAGCGGGGGTCTGCCCGATCCCTTTTGACGGGGAAGCTATTTGATGAGACCGGCGACCGTCTGACGCCCAGTCACAGCAAGAAGAATGGCCAGCGTTTGCGCTACTACATCTCCCGCAGGCTGGTGACAGATCGGAGCCGGAAGCATCCGGATGCCTGGCGTCTCCCCGCGGAACAGGTCGAAGGACTGATCACCGATCTCATCAGAGCGCACCTGCAGCAGCAAGATATTGCGGTGCGCCTGATCCGGGATCTATCCGCATCAGAGGTCGAGGCGGCATTAGCCAAACTCCATGCCATCCAGCGGACAAGGGACTGTCTGATATTGGTTGAGCGCGCCGACCTCAGCTCTGGAAAGCTGACCATTCGTCTGCACCGCGGTGAACTCGTGAAAGTAGTAGAGTGCAATCCAGACAAGATCAATCCCGACGCGCTGATCCTGACAAGCCCGTTCCAAATGCGGCGGCGGGGCGTGGAGCTGAAGCTACATCTCGGAGATGCGCCTGCGGGGTTCGACCCAAAGCTCCTGCAGAATGTGGTCAACGCACAGAGGTGGATGGCGCTGATCCTTAGCGGAATGACATTCTCTGAGATCGCCGAAGCCGAGGGCACATCGAAGCGGCGCATCCAGGACGTCGTTGATCTGGCGACGCTCGCACCGGATGTTCTCGATGCCATCGCTGCCGGTGAACAGCCAGATGGACTGACGTCGGACTACCTGATCAAGACCGGTGTTCCGGCCTTATGGTCAGAACAACGCGAAAAGTTCGCGAAGCCGTAACCCAAGCCCCCCTTAAGACATCCCAAACTCGTACCGCCGGAATGGCGAACAGAGACTGCGGGCGGAAACAGGCCTGATTTGAGCTCCAACGGAGGTCTTACTGCGAACCCTCGAGCCCTAAGCGCCTGAACTCACGCGCTTAATGCGCGGCTGTGCGTGGTGAATTAATGTAGGGGAAGTGTGTGGCTGGGGTGGTAGGATTCGAACCTACGGTACACTGTACCAAAAACAGCTGCCTTACCACTTGGCTACACCCCAACAGTGACGCGCTAGTTACTCTGGTCGCGTGACGGTTTCAAGCCCGCAGTTGCAAAAAATTCACGGCTTTTGCAATTCCCCGGTTTCAAGGCGACTCGCGCTTTTCAATCCAGTATTTCGGCGGGGTTCACGCCCCACAGGTGCACCTTGCGGGCCCATCCGTCATATCCGCCCGCCGTCACTTCGCACCAATCGGTACTGCACTCCTCCAGATGCGCGATCACCCCGAGTTCCAGCCGCGCCACGACCATCGCGCCTTCGGCAGGCTGCGACAGCAATTCCAGCATGTCCTCTTCGACAATCGCGGTCCGTGCGCCCGACAGCAAAGAGTAGTGAATCCAGCCGCCCGCACCATCCCTGTCGCGTACCCGGCGCCAGTGGCCGTGCTCTGCGGTGATTTCAAGCGGCACATCCTTGCGCTTGAAGACCCAGTCGATCCTGTGGGTCAGGCTGGGACCGCGCCGAACATTGCCCTCGGAGGCTTTCATCGACACGAAACGGGGTAAAGGCAGGTTGGTCACAGGGCCGCGCTCCTGCGCCTGCGCGAGTCCTCCGGCCATCAGGGCCACGGCAACGGCCAATGCCAAGCTGGTCTTCATCTGTATCTTCCGATTTCTGCCCGATACCTGTGCCGGGTTCTTGTGCCTCGGCCTTTCCTGCGTCACTCTGGCAGCAATGCGCGGGATTTGGAAGATGAAGGAGGCCCCCCATGGCATCTGATCGCCTGAGTGTTGTCGTTACGCGACGCTTGCCCCAGCCGGTCGAGCGGCGATTGGCGGAACTGTTCGACGTGCAACTGCGCGAGGACGACACCCCGATGACCCGCGAGGCATTGATTTCGGCGGTGCAGGAGGCCGATGTTCTGGTCCCGACGCTCAACGACCGGATTGATGCCGGGCTGATCGGGCAGGCCGGTGAACGGCTCAAGCTGATTGCCAACTACGGAGCCGGTGTCGATCATATCGACGTGCAAACNGCCCGCGAACGGGGCATTCTCGTCTCCAACACACCCGGCGTGTCCGCCGATGACACGGCCGATATGGCGATGGGGCTGATTCTCGCCGTCACCCGCCGTTTGCCCGAAGGCTTGGCGCTCATGCAAAGCGGCGCATGGGATGGCTGGGCGCCAACCACCTTGATGGGCGGGCGCATCGCCGGGCGGCGCTTGGGCATTCTTGGCCTTGGTCGTATCGGTCAGGCGGTGGCCCGCCGCGCGGCGGCCTTCGGCATGGACATCCATTATCACAACCGCCGCCGCCTGCGCCCCGAGACCGAGGACGACCTTGGCGCGACCTACTGGGAAAGCCTTGATCAGATGGTCGCGCGGATGGACGTTCTGTCGATCAACTGCCCGCATACCCCCTCGACGTTTCACCTGATGAACGCCCGGCGCTTGAAGCTGATGAAACCCGAGGCGGTGATCGTGAATACCTCGCGTGGCGAAGTGATCGACGAAAACGCGCTCACCCGCATGTTGCGTGCCGGTGAGATCGCAGGCGCCGGTTTGGACGTCTATGAACACGGGTCCGAGGTGAACCCCCGCCTGCGCGACCTGAAAAACGTGGTGCTTTTGCCGCATATGGGGTCCGCCACCGTCGAAGGGCGGATCGAGATGGGCGAGAAGGTGATCCTGAATATCAAGACATTCGATGATGGCCACCGCCCGCCGGATCAGGTGGTTCCGGCGATGCTTTGATCTGTCTTCCAGTAAGCTGCGAAATCAAAGGACCCGCCATGAAACGCCTTGCTCCGCTTCTCACCGCGCTGGCCCTCGCCCTGCCACTCCACGCGCAACAGGCCACCGATGCGGTGGCCCCCGAAGGCGCCGGGGCAGGTGTGGTCACCACCTCGCCGCAGGTGGCCGCGGCGCAAGAGGCCAAGGCCGCAGGTCGCCCGGTCGAGGCCCGCGATTGGATGATCTCGGCCGCCAATCCGCTTGCCGTCGAGGCCGGGGCCAAGGTGCTTCGCGCCGGCGGCACGGCCGCCGATGCCATGATCGCGGTGCAATCGGTTCTGGGGTTGGTCGAGCCGCAAAGCTCTGGACTGGGCGGTGGGGCGTTTCTGGTCTGGTATGATGCGGAAACCGGCGAGGTGACGACACTCGATGGCCGCGAAACCGCGCCCTTGTCGGCCACGCCGCGCCTGTTCCAGAATGAAGACGGCGAACCGCTGCAATTCTTTGACGCGGTCGTCGGGGGCCGCTCGGTCGGCGTGCCGGGCACACCTGCCCTGATGCAGGCCGCGCATGAGCGTTGGGGCAAGCGCCCTTGGGCTGGGCTTTTCGACGCTGCGATCCGGCTGGCCGAAGACGGCTTCGTGGTCAGCCCCCGGCTCTCCAGCATGGTGGCGGGCGATGCCCTGCGTCTGTCGCGCTTCGAGGCCACACGCGACTATTTCATGCCCGACCTGCAACTTCTCGAAGTCGGGCAGACCCTAAAAAACCCCGCTTATGCCGAAACCCTGCGCACAATTGCGGGGCAGGGGGCACAGGCGTTCTATACCGGCGAGATCGCCCGCGACATCGTGCAAACAGTCCGCTCTGCCCCCGGCAATCCCGGTGTTCTGCGTGAGGTCGACCTTGCCATATACCAAGTCCGCGAACGCGCCCCCACCTGCATAGAATACCGTGTCTACCACGTCTGCGGCATGGGGCCGCCGTCCTCGGGTGGTCTCACCGTGGGGCAAATCCTCGGGCTGCTCGAACCCTTTGATTTGGCTGCCCTCGGTCCCGACAGCGCCGAGGCATGGCGCCTTATTGGCGACGCCAGCCGTCTGGCCTTTGCCGACCGTGGCCGCTACATGGCCGATAGCGATTTCGTCCCCGTTCCGGTCAAGGGCTTGCTCGACAAAGCCTATCTCGCCAAACGGGCCGAATTGCTCAAAGGGGACGATGCCCTGCCCGAAGTCACCCCCGGCAGCCCCGAATTCGACCATGCCCTCAACTGGGCCGATGACGAGTCGCTCGAATTCCCCTCCACCTCGCATATTTCCATCGTCGATGGCATGGGCAACGCGCTTTCGATGACCACCACCATCGAAAACGCATTTGGCTCGCGCCTGATGACGCGTGGCTTCCTGCTCAACAATGAATTGACGGATTTCTCCTTCCGAACGCACCGCGATGGCCGGCCCATCGCCAACCGGGTGGAACCGGGCAAGCGGCCCCGGTCGTCGATGTCTCCGACCATCGTGTTGAAGGACGGCCAGCCGGTCTTCGTCGTTGGAAGCCCCGGCGGCAGCCGCATCATCGGCTATGTGGTCAAAACCCTGATCGCCCACCTCGATTGGGGCATGAATGCGCAACAGGCCGTCGACCTGCCCAACCTGGTCAATCGCTTCGGGCCATTTGACGTGGAACTCACCAGTTCGCTTGCCCCCGCGATGGAAGCGCTCGGCTATGAGGTCAACCCCCGTCCGCTGATTTCCGGCATCCATGCCATCGCCCTTGGCGATACCCTGCAAGGTGGCGCCGACCAGCGCCGGGAAGGGGTGGCGCTGGGCGAATAAACCCAGCTTCCCATCGCCACCGCCTGCGTGTATCCCGGCAGAAACTCCTCACGAAAGCCCGCCTCGATGCCTGACACCATGCTCCTGATCCAGATGCTTGTTCTGCTCCTTGTGATCGGAGGCTTTGCCGGTGTGCTGGCCGGGCTTTTGGGCGTGGGGGGCGGCATCGTTCTTGTCCCGGCCTTTTTTTATGCCTTCCAGACGCTCGGCTATGATGGCCCGCAACTGATGCAAATCTGCCTTGCCACCTCGCTGGCCACGATCATCGTCACCTCGCTGCGTTCGGTGCTGAGCCACAACAAGAAGGGCGCGGTCGATTGGGACATCCTGCGCACATGGGCCCCGGGCATCGCGTTGGGCGCGGTGCTTAGGCGTTCTGGTGGCCGCAAACCTGCGCTCCAATACCCTGCAAGGGGTCTTTGGCGTGCTGGGGTTGGTGATCGGGGCTTACCTCGGGCTGGGGCGGTCGCACTGGCGCCTGGGCGCGGAAATGCCCAAGGGTCTTACCCGCGCAATCATGTCACCGATCCTCGGTTTTCTTTCGGTGCTTATGGGCATCGGCGGCGGCAGCTTCGGTGTGCCATTGATGAGCCTTTATGGCACCGCCATCCACCGCGCCGTGGCCACCGCCGCGGGCTTTGGCATAACCATCGCGGTGCCGTCCGTGGCGGGGTTCCTGTTTCTAGAAATCGCTGCTGAAAACCGCCCGCCCCTGACCATCGGGGCGGTCAATCTGGTGGCCTTCGTGATCGTCATCGCCATGACGCTGATCACGGCCCCTTGGGGCGTAAGACTGGCACATGCCATGGATCCCAAGCCACTGAAACGCGTGTTTGCGGTCTTCCTGACGCTGGTGGCGCTCAACATGCTGCGCAAATCGCTGGGATGGTAGCGGCGCTGTTCGAGAAGGGCTGGGCCCACTTCCCAGCCGAAGACAGCCTGCGCGATTGGGCGCGGGCGGCCCGCCAAGTGGCGCTAAGGCGTATCCAAGACCCGGAGCAACAGGCCAAATGGCTGCAATGCGAAGGTACATGGTTCGTGGGCGTTGATACCCTGCCAAACGACACGGTCGGAGCGGTCGCAGACGCCGGACCTCTGCCCGGCGCAGCCATCACCGCCGCCCGCACCTTCTATGGCGATCTGCCCCTGCACGCGGGCCAAGTCTCGGTCACCTATCCGGGCTATCCAAGGCCGCGCGCTGGCGAATCTGACACCGCCTTCCGCTACCGTCTCAAACGCGACGCGGCTCATGTCGATGGCCTCCTCGCCGTAGGAAAGGACCGCCAACGTATGCTGCGCGAACGCCACGCCTATATCCTCGGCCTGCCTCTCACCACGACCGGCACGGGTGCCAGCCCCTTTGTGGTCTGGGAAGGCAGCCACAAGATCATGCGGGCGATGTTTGACAGGCACCTCGCCGCGCACCCCGAGCGGGAATGGCCCAATATCGACCTCACCGAGGCTTACCAAGCCACCCGCCGCCACATCTTCGAGACCTGCCCTCGCGTGGAAATCACCGCCCAACCCGGCGAGGCCTATATCGTCCACCGCTTCGCCCTGCATGGCGTCGCCCCTTGGGCTCCTAATGCAAAAGCGCCGCCAGAGGGCCGAATGATCGCCTATTTCCGCCCCGAATTCCCAAAGGGAACCCGCGATTGGCTTAAACGGTCGTAGCCAAATTGAGCGCGCTGCGCGCGCCCATGATATCTCGTCATCGGCCTATGGCCTCTTCCTCGGGATTGCCTCCGGCGGGAGTATTTCGGGAAAGATGAAGCCGCCCCCGTGCTTCATCTTTCTTCAAATACTCCGGGGTGAATTGGTCGAAGGCCAAGAGGGGCAGCGCCCCTCATTCAACAAAACCTGTGCGGCGCAGCCGCGCCTTTTGGTTAGCCGCGCGCCAGTCGGGCCGCGCGACCGCCACGGCGTTTCTTGAGAAGGTTCGCGCGGTCGGGCAGGGCCTCCATGACCTCGCGACGGTCCTCGGCGCTCATCTTGGACCAGCGGGTGATCTCGTCGATGGAGCGATAGCAGCCGGTGCAAATCCGGGCCTCGGGGTGCACCACGCAGACCCGCACGCAGGGGCTTTCGATTTCCTTGCGGCTCCAGACCTTGTCGTCTTTCACGTTTCTGCCCTCATATGCCTCAAACGGTCCAATGCGCCTTGCAGGATATAGGAGGCCGCGACATTGTCGATAACCTCGGCGCGACGCTTTCGTGTCGCATCCGCCTCCAAAAGCGCCCGTTCGGCGGCCACGGTTGACAAACGCTCATCCCAAAAGCCAATCGGCAGGTCGGTCAGCTTCTCAAGATTCCGGGCAAAAGCCCGGGTCGATTGACAGCGCGGCCCTTCGCTTCCGTCCATGTTGCGCGGCAGGCCAAGGATGATTCCACCGGCCTCACGCGCCTCGGCAATCTCCAAAAGCCGCGCCGCATCCCCCCCGAATTTCTTGCGCTTGATCGTCTCCAGCGGTGAGGCCACCGACAAAAGCCTGTCTGACAGGGCAACCCCGATGGTCTTGGTCCCCAGATCAAGGCCCAACAGGCCCCGGCCCGGTGGCACCACCCCGGCAAACCCTTCGATCTCGTCGAAGATCATTCCGCCACACCCGCCGCCTGTGCGGCTTCGCGCACCACGGCCATGGCCTCGGGCGTGTCGGCAAAGCGGGTCTGCGCCTCGGTCCAGATGGCGGCGGCCCGGTCAGTCTCGCCCAACACGCCAAGCGCCCGGATCAGGCGGGCCCATTCGGCCGGTGTGCCACCCTCATCAGCCAATCGCTGTGACAGGCCTTCCACCATGCCACGGATCATCTGCTGGCGCTCCTCCAGGCTCATCTCGCCTGCGGCCTCCATATCAGCCGCGCTTGGCCCGGGGGCACCCTCCAGCGCAGGCAATTGATAATCGGTCACGCCCGCGCGCCACGCCAATTCCTCGATCCGCTCACGGATCGTCGGCACCCATGGCGCGGACGGGTCGCTTTCGCGCAACAGTGCATCCCATGTGCGGAAGGCCGCATCGGGCCGGTCCACCTGCATCAGGTAAACGCCAAGGTAATAGCGCGCCGTCGGCTCGCTCGGGTCTCGTTGCAGGGCCTCGCGCAGGGCCGCCTCGGCCTCTTGGCTGACGTAGCCGCCCGCCGCACTGATCATCAGGTCGGCCCGATAAGCGTGATCGCGCGCCGTGGCCTCCTCGCCCTTGGCGGCGATCAATCTGGCCTGCGCCTCATGCGCCGCTGTCAGGTTGCCAAGTGCGGCCTCGTTACGCACCAGAAGGGTCAGGCCGCGCAAGTCACCCTCGCGCTGCGCCACCGTTTCGCGCAGTTTGTCCATCAACTCCAGAAACTCGGGGCTTGCCTCGGGCGGAACATCGGGCGCGGGCACCCGGGCCTCGGCCTCGGCTTGGCTCAAGCGGTTCTGCCGTGCCGCATCCGAGACCGCCAGCCGCGTCTTGAGCGGCACATCCCGGTACCCCGGCGAACCCACCTGCGCATAAAGCGCCACCGACCCGCCAGCCAACCCCATGACCACCAACCCGGCGGCGATCCAGCCACCGCGCCCCGGTTGCCCGCCCGTGTCACCACCCGCGCGCAACTGCGCATCCGCCGCCAGAACCCGGCGCGACACCTCGGCCCGCAGCCGTTCGGCCTCGGCCGCGGAAATCACCCCGCGTGCTTCGTCACGGTCAACTTCCTTCAACTGGTCGCGATAGACCTGCAAATCATAGGCCGCAGGCGGCGCATCCCCGATACGCCCGCGCAGCAAGGCAAGCCCCAGTATCAAGCTGACGGCAAGTGTCAGCCCCCCGGCCACGATCCAGAAAACCATGATCTCTCCCTAATCTTTGCCCCCCATGTAGCCATCGCGTCGCCGCGATGAAAGGGACAAGAGGTCACAATCCCGCCGAACCCCATCAATGTCGCTTATCGCGCAATTTATGCCGCCCAGAATTGGATTTCCAAAGCGATCCTGTACCATACCCAATCCATGCGGCCCCGCGCCGCGAATCCATCAGATTTCCGAGAGCGCGCATGAAACGTTATTCCGCCTTTGCCGTCGCCCGCGAAGCCCTGCGTTACCACATGGGGTGGGAACGGGCCTGGGCCTCGCCCGAACCCAAGAAAAAATACGATGTGATCATCGTCGGGGCAGGGGGCCATGGCCTCGCCACCGCCTATTACCTTGGCAAGAACTTCGGGATCACCAATGTGGCGATCCTCGAAAAAGGCTGGCTGGGTGGCGGCAACACGGGCCGCAACACCACGATCATCCGCTCCAACTACCTGCAAGACCCCTCGGCGGCGATCTACGAAAAATCCCGCTCGCTCTACGAGACCCTGAGCCAGGACCTGAACTATAACGTCATGTACTCCCCCCGTGGCGTGATCATGCTGGCGCAAACCGAGCATGAGGTGCGCGGCTATAAACGCACCGCCCATGCCAACGCCCTTCAAGGGGTCTCGACCGAGTTCATCTCGCCCCAGCGGGTCAAGGAAATCGTGCCGATCATCAACCTCGATGGCCCGCGCTATCCCGTGCTTGGTGGCCTCTGGCAGGCCCGCGCCGGCACCGCGCGCCACGATGCCGTGGCTTGGGGCTTTGCCCGCGCCTGTTCGGCCATGGGCATGGACATCATCCAGAAATGCGAAGTCACCGGTGTCAGCCGCGATGGCGGTAAGGTCACCGGCGTGACCACCAACCGTGGCGATATCGCCTGTGACAAGCTGGGCATCGTCGTGGCGGGCAACTCCGGCCACCTAGCCGATATGGCTGGCTTCCGCCTGCCCATCGAATCCGTCT
>PR_CR_10_Liq_1_inCRDRAFT_1001752_pt1 | contig 11816 bp, 10 predicted proteins | sample PRCRCaboRojoPR_3_FD_10241 | JGI IMG/M metagenome (IMG submission 10241) | reverse complement strand
GAAACGCGCCGCGATCTCGGCGCGGGCGGTGAGGCCGTCGACGACCGGCATCGAGATATCGAGCAACGCGACATCCGGGGGGTCGGCCACGGCCTTGTCGACCGCCTCTGCGCCGTTCCGGGCCTGCAGCACGACGTGGCCCATGCCGGTCAGCATATCGACCAGAAGCCGGCGCGTGATGTCGTTGTCCTCGGCCACGAGAACCCGCCGCGGCCCGGTGACCCGCGGCGCGGCGGCGGCATCGGCCACGGGGGCGAGGTCGGTCTCCGGCAGGTCCGGGGCGGGGTCGCCGAGGGGCAGGTCGAACCAGAACCGGCTGCCCTGGCCCTCGGCGCTTTCGACCTGGATCGCGCCGCCCATGCGCTCGACCGCGCGGCGTGCGATGGACAGGCCCAGGCCGCTGCCTTCGGTCGCGCGGCTGTAGCCGGTGTCGATCCGTTCGAAATTCTCGAAGATCCGGTGCACCTGGTCGGCCGGGATACCGATCCCGGTATCGGCCACCTCGACGCGGAGACGGGGCGTGTCGCCCTCGCGGTCGATATGCAGGGCGACGTGGATCTCGCCGTCCGTCGTGAACTTCACCGCGTTGCTGAGCAGGTTCCGCAGCGCGTTGGAATAGAGCCGCCGCACGCCGAAGACGGGAACCGTCCCGGACGGACGGCTCAGCCTGATCCGGGTGTTCCTTTCCTGTGCCAGCGGGCGCATCTGCGCGAGCAGTTGCTCGAGGACCGCCACGGCGTCGAAGCTCGCCCGCGGCTCGTCGCGACCGGCGTCCTCGAGGCGGATCAGCTCGAGAATGTCCGAGATCTGCTCCAGTGCGGAGTCGCTGCAGAGCCGCGCGGTAGAGAGGTAGTTCTGCAGCACCGGGTCGTCCGGGGCGGTGTCGAGCGCGAGGTCGAGCGCCGCGGTCAGCCCGGTGAGAGGCGTGCGCAGTTCGTGGCTCATGACGGCGAGAAAGCGCGACTTGACCTGTTCGCTGCGCTGGGCGGCGTCGCGGGCCTCGGTCAGCTGGCGCTCGGTGGCGACGCGCTCGGAGATGTCGCGGACATAGCCGATGAAAATCGGCGCACCGACCTCGTCGGTGTCCGAGGCGACGGTGACCTCGGCGGGAAACTCCGTGCCGCCCGCGCGCATCGCCGTCAGGGTCAGCCGCCCCGCATTGATGACCCGCGACGGCCCGCCGGCGAGAAAGCGGCGCATGCCGGCGTCGTGCATCGGGCGCGTGGCCTCGGGAATGATCATCTCGGACATCTGCCCGCCGATCGACTGCGATGCCGGGTAGCCGAAGATCTTGGCGGCGGCGCTGTTGTAATGGGTCACCCGCCCGTCGGCATCGCTGACGATCACGGCGTCGAGCGAAGCCTCGATCATGGTGCGGAAATTGGACGATGTCCGTTCGCTCTGGATCGCGCGCTCATTGGCGATCCGGCGCTGGTGCAGCGTCCAGAGCGCAAAGAGCGCCATCGTCACCAGAAGGATGAAGGCGAAGACCGAAAACGTCTTGAGCAGGGTCGAAAGCTGGGCGCGCCGGGTCTCGGAGACGGCCACGATGGCGTTCATGGCCGCGACCGGAACCTCGCGCATCACCGTGTCGAAGGCCAGCGTGCGGCGCTGGAGTTCCGGCAGCGCCGCGGCGAGCCCCGCGTCGGGGCCGTCGATGGCGGCGGTCTGGCTGTCCAGGAAGGCCATGACGCTGTCCAGCTGGCTCAGGATGCCGACCTCGCCGATGAGCCGGTCGAGCGCATCGCTGTTCCGGATCAGCGCGACGCGGCTGTAGAGAATGTCGAAGGCCAGCCGCACCTCGCCGAGATCGCCGGCCTCTTCGGCCGTGTCCATCGCGCGCAGGAAGTTGAGGTAATCGACCTCGAGCTGGGCGAGCACCCAGGTGGCGTTGTCGGACTGGGCCGTCGCCGCACGCTCCAGCTGCTCGTCGATCCGNACCAGGGCGTAGACCAGGACTGCGAGCCCCGCGACGAAAAGGAGGACCGTCCCGGCCAGGATCGCCCGGCGCGGGACGGGGCGCGCCCCGGCACCGGGGCGGGCCGGCGCGTTATCCGGGGCGCCGGTCATGGCTCAGGGCTGGACCGTGATCTCGCGGAGCTGCCAGATGCTGCGGCCGTAGATCACCTCGCTCTGGTAGGCGGGGTCCTGGTCGTAGGGGTAGACCACCCAGAGCGGACCCTTCTGCCGCACCGGGAAGGGCGCGCCGTCGATCTCGTGGGCGACGATGGGGTAATCCGCGCCGATCTCGGACATCGGGATCGAGATGGCATAGTCGTTGAGCGCCACGAGCCGTATCTCGCCGTCCTCTGCCCCGGCTGCCTCGAGCACGACCGAGAGCGGCGGACCGGTGAAGCTGCGCGGCTCCTCGGTCCAGATCGTCCCGGTCTCGAACGTCACCTGCCTGAGTGCCGCGAGCTCGGCGCGGGTGAAATCCGCCGCGCCGTCCGCGGTATTGACCGTCAGCAGCGGATCTTCGGCGCGGGCCTGTCCGCCGCACACCATCGCAATCGCAAGGGCCAGCCCGACCAGCGCGGCCCGGCCACGGCGGATTGGTGCCCATGTATCGGTTTCCAATAGATATCTCCTCGCTATGTTCATTCGCATCTACCGCCCCCTATTTGCGGCGATATACAGACCCGCCTCAAGAGATCAAAATGGTGTTTGATACACCCTAAAGAGATTCTGGCTGCCCACGAAATGCAGGCTGGTTGTCATTCGGAAAATCGGGCTAACTGCCCTTGGGTTACAAGAGCGTGGAGGATCAGGTTCCTTGGGTGACATTTTTTCCGATATCGATGCCGCGGATACGGCGCAGCGCCGGCGTATCCTGATCGCCGACGACGAGACGCTTGTGCGGGATATCCTCGCGCTCTACCTCAACCGCCAGTCCGGTTTCGTGACATCGACCTGCAGCACGCTGGAAGAGGTGCATACCGCGATCGAGCGCGACGGCCCCTTCGACGCGGTGTTGCTTGACTTCGCCATGCCGGGCGTCCGTGGCGTGCCCGACGTGGCGCGCACGGTCGAGCTGAACCATCCCGAACCGGTGGTTCTGTTGTCCGGCAACGCGTCGCGCGAGGTCGTTTTCGCGGCGCTTTCGGCCGGGGCCAAGGGGTTCCTGCCGAAATCGCTGTCGCCCCGCGCGCTGATCAATGCCGTCAATTTCGTGCTGGCCGGAGAGGTCTTCCTGCCGTCCAGCATCCACGAGGACGACGGCACCGTGCAGGCCACCGGCAAGGCGGCCAGCGGGCTGACAGGCCAGGAACGCCGGGTGCTCGCCGGGCTCTGCGAAGGCATGAGCAACAAGGAAATCGCGCGTCATCTGGAGCTGAGCGAGGTGACCGTCAAGATGCACATGCGCAATCTCATGCAGAAGCTGGGCGCGAAGAACCGCACCCACGCGGCGCTGATCGCGCTGGAAAGCCGCGTGGTCGAGGCCGCCGGCTGATCCTTCAGAGCCCCGGGAACTCCACCAGAACCGCCGCGTGATCGCTGGCATGCGGTCGGTGGTCACCGACGCCTTCGAGCCTGGGGCCGTCGTGGCGGGTGACCTCGCGGCCCAGCCCCTGGCGCAGGATGCGGGGCATGGCGTCGGGCCAGGCGCGCGCCAGCGCGGGTGCGGCCAGCAGCGCGTCGGGCCGTCCGTAATGCCCGGTTTCCGGCCCGCGGAACGACCAGCGCTCGGCGTCCGGAAGACGGTCGATGAGATCCACGCCGAAATCCCGCGTCAACGGCGCCGTCGCGGGACCGTGGCCCGGCAGCGGCGCCTCGGGCTCGTTAAGGTCGCCGGCGATCAGCCAGAACGCCTCGGCCGGGTCTTCGAACCGGCGCGCGATGAGCCGGCGCACGGCCTCGGCCTCCATCCGGCGCACGGCCCAGGCGGCGGCCGCGTCCGGGGTCGGCGCCTTGAAGTGGCAGACGTAGAGATCGAGCCGCCCGGCCCGCACCCGCAGGCAGTCGCGGCGAAACAGCGGCAGGTCGGGGGCCGTGCCGGGCGGGGGCGCAAGCCCGAGATCGGCCGGCCGCAGCGCCGCGTGGCTCTCGACGGCGTCGAGCGGGCGGCGGCTCATCACCGCGACGTCGAGCCCGCGACCGTCATTGCCGGGCAGGCAGACGCGGTGCGGATAGGGCGTCGCGCCGGACGGGACGAGATAGCGGTCGTGGAAGAAATCGAGCGTCTCGCGGTCGAAGACCTCCTGCAGCGCGACCAGGTCGGCGTCGGCGGCCCGCAGGATCTCGGCCGTCAGCCGCCGGTCGACCGGGTCCAGCGCCTCGGCCGCGGCGCCGGCATCCCCGGGCACGTCGCTGTCGCGCGCCCCGTCCAGGTGCGGCCCCTCCGCGCGGTGGCGGAGCCGGAGGTTCTGAACGTTGAAACTGACGATCCGCATGCCGCGATCCCCAAGCCCGCCCGACCATCCCTTGGTAGTCGTTCGGCGCCGGGGCGTCCATCGCGGGGCGCAGAAGGCCCGCGGCGACAGGTCCGTGTCAGCTTGACGCCGGATGGTGCAGCCGCACAGCCGGCAGAGGGGGGATCATGGGCGCGCCGACACCGTTGCAGGGGATCCGGGTTCTCGACCTGACGAACGTCCTGGCCGGGCCGTTCTGCTGTCACCAGCTGGCCCATATGGGCGCGGAGGTCATCAAGGTGGAGGCCCCGGGCCGCGGCGACCTCGCCCGCCAGCTCGGGGCCGACCCGGCGCTGAACGCGCGCGGCATGGGCGTGTCGTTCCTCGCGCAGAACGCCGGCAAGAAATCGGTGACGCTGAACCTCAAGGCGCCCGGGGGCAAGGCATTGCTGAAGCGGCTGGTGGCAGGCGCCGACGTGCTGGTGGAAAACTTCCGCCCGGGCGTGATGGACCGGCTGGAGCTGGGCTACGAAACGCTGCGGGCGGTGAACCCGCGGCTTGTCTATTGCGCGATCTCGGGCTTCGGGCAGGACGGGCCCTGGCGCGATCGCCCCGCCTATGACCAGATCATCCAGGGCGCGTCCGGCGTGATGTCGATCACCGGCGACGCCGAGAGCGCGCCGCTGCGGGTGGGCTATCCCATCGCCGACACCATCGGCGGGATGACCGCGGCCTTCGCCGTTGCCGCGGCGCTGAACGCGCCGGAACGCGGCTGCGTCATCGATACCTCGATGCTGGAGTCCACCATCGCCACGATGGGCTGGGTGGTGTCCAACCACCTGATCGCCGGGCAGACGCCGCAGCCCAACGGCAACGAGAATCCCACCTCGGCCCCTTCCGGAACCTTTCGCACGGGCGACGGGCTGCTGAACATCTCTGCCAACAAGGACGAGCAATGGGAGCTGCTGGCCCGTCATCTTGGCCGCGAAGACCTGCTCGAGCGGGCCGAGTATGCCACGCGCGAGGATCGCAAGCGCAACCGCCACGCGCTGCGCGCCGATCTCGAAGAGGCGCTGGCCGCCCGGGGCGCGCGGGACTGGGCGCGTGCGCTCAACCGGATCGGCGTGCCGGCGGGCGCGGTGCTGTCGGTGCCCGAGGTGCTGGCATCCGCGCAGGTGGCCGGTCGCGGCATGCTCGGGCATTTCGACGACGTGCCGGGCGTCGGGCGCGGCATCGACGTGGTGCGGACCGGCGTGAAGCTGGACGGCGCGCCGCCGGCGGTCGACAGCCCGCCGCCGGAGCTGGGGCAGGACAACGAAAGCGTCTACGGTGAGCTTGGCATCGCGGCCGCGGAGCTGGCGCGGCTCAAGGACGAGGGGGTGATATGAGCGACGTCGCGGACTGGTGGCGGACCGCCATCATCGACATGGAACCCGGACGCATCTCGATCCGGGGCCACGAGATCCAGACCCTGATCGGGCGGCTCAGCTTCCCGCAGATGATCTGGCTGATGCTGCGCGGCGAGATCCCGACCGCCGGGCAGGCCCGCCTGCTAGAAGCCGCGCTCGTCGCGGCGGTGGATCACGGGCCGCAGGCCCCGTCGATCGCCGCCGCGCGCATGGCCGTGACCTGCGGGCTGCCGCTGAACGGCGCGATGGCCAGCGCGGTCAACATGCTCGACGACGTGCATGGCGGGGCCGGCGAGCAGGCGGTGGAGCTCTACACCGCCATCGACGCGGCCGGCGGCCCGGGGGCGGCCGGGGCCGAGATCGACCGCTGGCAGGCAGAGTGGGGCCGGTTCGTTCCCGGCTTCGGCCACCGCTTTCACAAGCCCGCGGATCCGCGCGCGCCGCGGCTGCTGGGGCTCGTGGATGACGCGACGGCCGACGGCGTCTGCGCGGGGCGTTTCGCGGCGATCGGCCGCGCGGTGGAGGCTGAACTGGCCGCGCGCAAGGGCAAGCCCGTGCCGATGAACATCGACGGGGCGACGGCGGTGATCTTCGCCGAGCTGGGCTTCGCCGCGCCGCTGGCGCGCGGGATCTTCTGCCTGTCGCGGTCCGTCGGCATCCTGGCCCATGCCTGGGAACAGCAGGGCGAGGGCGGTCGGAACAAGGGGCCGACCCCGCCGCGATACCGCTGGACCTATACCGGTCCGGCTGCCGAGGATCAGGGCTGAACGACCGCCGAGACCCAGGCACTGAGAAAGCTGCGGCGCTTCAGCTGGTCGAGGAAGACCATCAGCCCGGGTCCCAGCCGGATCGGGCGGAAAGCGGGGTTTTGCAGCAGGTCGTCGGTATCGAGCGGCGGCAGGCCGGTGCGGTCCGCGATCACCTCCCGCGCCGCCGGAGAGATCAGGAAATCGACGAATTCCCCCGCCAGCGCCGGGCGCTGCGCATTGGCGGGAATGAGCGCGGTCCGCAGCATCACGTGGGTGTAGTCGGCCAGTTCCACCACCTCGACGCCGGGACCCAGGCCCACATAGGAGCCCAGCACGTTGTAGGCCAGCGCGAGGCGGCCGGACTCGACATCGCGGATCATGTCGCCCGAGCTGCCGTAGAGCTGCGCGTCGAGGCTGCCCATGACCTCGGCCATGCGCCAGAAGGCCTCGGACTGCCTGGCATCCTGGGTCGCGAAGAGATAGCCCAGCCCGCTTTCGCGCGGGTCGTAGGTGCCGACACGTCCGCGGAACCGCTCGGCATTGTCGCGCAAGAGCGCGATCAGTTCCTGCCGGTTGCCCGGCATCTCCAGCCCTTCGAAGGCGGCGGGCGCGGCGATCAGCACCGCCGGCTCCTGGGTGAAGGCGAAGAGCTGGTTGCGCCAGGTGGCCCAGCCGGGCAGGGCATCCGTCAGCGACGAGCGGTAGCGCCGGGCAAAGCCGTCATTGGCCAGCTTGGTCTGCAGGTCCATGGCTGACGAGATGGCGATGTCGGCTTCGGCGGTGCCGCCGCGGATCACCTCGTAGAGCACCGCCGAGGAAACGGTCCGGTAATGCACCGCGATTTCCGGGCGGCGGGTGCGGAACGCCTCGACCACCGGCGCGAAGACCGCGAGATCGGCGGTGGAGAGGATTCGCAGCTCCACCGCCTCGTCGCCGGCGGCGAAGCGGCGCTCTTCCTCGATCTCGAAGGCGGTGGCCAAGCTCGGCAGGCAGGCCAGGATCAGGCCCGCGGCAAGATGAGCGAAACGCATGCGCCCTGTCCCTCCTCGTTGTGGGCAAGGTCGAGCCGGCCGCCATGGGCGGCGGCGACCTCTTCGGCGATGGTCAGACCCAGCCCCGAGCCGACCACGTCCGCGACATTGGCGCCGCGCCCGAAGCGCCGGCGCAGCGCGTCCAGCGGCACGTCGCCGAAGCCCCGGCCGCGGTCGCGGATCTCGACCCCGGCCTCGGCGGGCGACACCACCATGCGCAGGCTGATCGCGCTGTCGGCCGGCGAGTACTTGATCGCGTTGTCCAGCAGGTTCCTCAGCGCGCCCTGCAACAGGATCGGGTCGCCCTCGACGGTCACGGTGCCGGGCGGCGCCTCGAANCGCATCTCGATGTCGCGCATGTCGGCCGTGGGCGCGAGGCCGCGGATCACCTCGCGTACCAGAGCTTCCAGGTCGACGGGCTCGCGCGCCATCTGGTCGCTGCGGAAGGTGACCATCGCATGATCGAGCAGCTGCCCGGCGGAGCGCGAGCTTTCGTCCACGGCCCGGATCACGTCGCGAAGCGCCTGGCGCTGCGGCTCGCTTTCCGACTGGCGGAGCGCGATCTCGGCCTTGGCGCGCACCGTGGCCAGCGGGGTGCGGACCCGGTGCGCGGCCTCGGCGATGAAATCCTCCGTCCGCCGGAGTGCGCCGCGCAGGCGATCCATGAAACTGTTGAGCGCGACGAGCAGCGGCAGGAGTTCCTTCGGCGCCTCGCTGCGCACCGGGCGCAGGTCGTGCGGGCCGCGGCGGCGCACGGATCCGGCCAGCCGGTTCAGCGGGCGCAGCGCGCTTTGCGCCGCCGCCCAGCTGAGCCCGCCGGCCAGCAGGAAGAAGCCGACGCCCAGCACCGCGGCCGAGTTGGAGATATTGGCCGAGATCTCTTCCTGCCGGTTGCGGGTCTGGGCAACCAGGACGTCCACGTCGACCGGGCGGGTCTCGACCGAGATGCGGCGGGTCATGCGCGCGATGCGAACGGGTTCCCCGCGATAATCCAGCGTCTCGAAGCCGAGCGCGCCGGGCCGGGGGGCAGCCCCCGGCAGCGGCAGGTCGCCATAGCCCGTCAGGGTGGTTCCGTCGGCGACGATCCGGTAGAAGACCCGGTCCTCGGAAATCGTGCCGAGCATGGCCAGCGCGGCATAGGGGATATCGACCAGCACCTCGCCGTTCTCGGCGCGCACCTCCTCGGCGATGGAGGTGGCCGAGGCGCCGAGCACGTTGTCCTGCGTCTCCTGCGCGGTNTGCTGGGCGAAGGTCCTGACGGTCAGATACANCAGCAGCGACAGGATCGCCGCCACCAGCAGAAGCTGCAGGACCAGCCGGCGACGCAGCGAGACGCTGGCGCGCAGGGGCTCCGTCACGGACCCGTCATCCGGTAGCCGATCCCGCGCATGGTCTCGATCTGCACCGAGGAGGCCCGCAGCTTCTTGCGAAGCCGTCCGACATAGACCTCGATCGCGTTCTCCGACACGTCGTCGGAGAAGGAAAACAGCCGGTCGACGAGCTGGCTCTTGGAAAATACCCGCCCGGGCGCGGACAGGAACACTTCCAGCAGGCGCAGTTCGCGGTTGCGCAGGTCCTGGCGCTCGCCCGCCACGGTGACCACGGCGTTCAGCGGGTCGAAGACCAGGTCGCCGAAGCTCAGCTCGTTGCGCGCGGTGCCCTGGCGCCGGCGCAGCACGGCGCGGCAGCGCGCCTCGAGCTCGGTGAAGTCGAAGGGCTTGGTGATGTAGTCGTCCGCGCCCAGATCCAGCATCGAGACGCGGTCGGACACCTGGCTGCGCGCGGTCAGCACGATGACCGGCGTCTCGCGCCCGCTGGCGCGGTGACGGTCGAGGAAGCTGCGCCCGTCGCCGTCGGGCAGCATGATGTCGAGCAGCACCAGGTCGTAGCTCGCGCCGGCCATGCAGTCCTCGACCGTCGCCAGATCGCGGGCGATGTCGACGGCGTGGCCGTCCAGCGCCAGCCGGTCGGCCACGGCGCGGGCCAGTTCGTCGTTGTCCTCGATCAGCAGGAACCGCATCGGATTTTCCCGTTTGACAGGTTGATGTCAGATTCCCGGACCAGTGTGGCGAATGCAAGGGCCATGCGGCCCCGCGCAAAATGGGAGGAATACCGATGAAACATCAAAGCGTGACCCGCAGGGTCGTGCTGGCCGCGGCTGCGGCCTTCACCTTCGCGACCCCGTCCTTCGCCGACGGCCACCAGATGATGGACAGCGTCCACTTCCTGATCCCCGGCGGGGCCGGCGGCGGCTGGGACGGCACGGCGCGCGGCACCGGCGAGGCGCTGACCGAATCCGGGCTCGTTGGCACCGCGACCTACGAGAACATGTCCGGCGGCGGCGGCGGCAAGGCGATCAACTACATGATCGAGAACGCCGAGAGCCTCGAGGACACGTTGATGGTGAACTCCACGCCCATCGTGATCCGCTCGCTCACGGGGGTTTTTCCCTACAACTTCCGCGACCTGACGCTGGTCTCCGGGACCATCGGCGATTACGCCGCCCTGGTCGTGCCGAAGAACAGTGACCTCGACTCGATGGACGACCTGCTGGCGCTCTACCGTGAGAACCCGGCCGACATGGCGATCGGCGGCGGGTCGGTGCCGGGCGGCATGGATCACCTGGTCGCGGCGATGGTCATGGAAGCCGCGGGCGAGGATCCGACCGGGTTCAACTACATCGCCTATGACGCCGGCGGCAAGGCCATGGCCGGGCTCCTGTCGGGCGAGATCGACGCGCTCTCGACCGGCTTCTCGGAGGCCGTCGACCTGGCGCGGCAGGACGAGGTCAAGATCCTGGGCGTGACCGCCGAGGAGCGCGTGCCGACCTACGGGGACGCGCCGACCATGATGGAGCAGGGCATCGACGCAAGCTTCGTGAACTGGCGCGGCTTCTTCGCGGCGCCGGACCTGCCGCAGGAAAAGCTCGACGCCTATCTCGAGACGATCGACGCCATGTACGAGACCGACGCCTGGGAAGAGGTGCGCGCCCGGAACGGCTGGGTGAACATCCACAACCCCGGCGACGAGTTCCGCAGCTTCCTCGAAAAGCAGGAAAAGCAGATCGGCGACCTGATGAAGAAGCTCGGCTTCCTCTGATCGATCCCGCCGGCTGACTGCCAATGGACCCTTCCCCGCGGATGCGGGGGAGGGTCGCTGCCAACCCGACCCGCAAAAGGAGCGTCGCGATGGCCCTCGATCGCTGGATCGCGCTGATCTTCCTGATCATCTGCCTCGTCTACGGCTACTCGGCCTTCATGCTGATGGATGCCTTCCTGCCGCCCTTCATGCAGCGCAACCCCGTCTGGCCCTCCACCTTTCCCAAGGTGCTTTCCGTGCTGGGCGTGGTCGTGTCGCTGGTGATCCTGACCGGGATCGAGAAGCCCGGCGGCGCCAAGGAGGACAGCCCGACCGACATCAACTGGCGCCGCCTCCACGAATACGAGCTCGGGCAGGCGATCTGGCTGATGGTGATGATGGTGGCCTACGCGCTGCTGTTGCGCCCGATCGGCTTCCTGGCCGCGACTTTCCTCTTCCTGGTGCTGGCCAGCGCGCTTCTGGGCGAACGGCGCTGGATCACCATGCTGGTCGCCTCCGCCGTCGCGTCCGGCGGCGTCTGGTACCTGGTGCAGGAGGTGCTGGGCATCTTCCTGAGCCCGTTCCCCGCCTTCCTCTGAGGAGAGAGACATGCTCGAAGGCATCCTGATCGGCCTGTCCACGGCCTTCTCCGTCACGAACATCCTCATGGTCATCGGCGGCTGCCTCATCGGCACCTTCATCGGGATGCTGCCGGGGCTCGGGCCGATGTCGATCATCGCCATCATGATCCCGGTCGCGATCGGGATCGGCGACCCCTCCGCGGCGCTGATCCTGCTGGCGGGCGTCTATTACGGCGCGATCTTCGGCGGCTCGACCTCGTCGATCCTGCTGAACGCGCCGGGGGTGGCCGGCACCGTGGCCACCAGCTTCGACGGCTACCCGATGGCGCGTGCCGGCAAGGCCGGCAAGGCGCTGACCATCGCCGCGATTTCCAGCTTCGCGGGCGGCACCATCGGCGCCGTGCTCCTGATGATCTTCGCGCCGGCGCTCGCCTCGGTCGCGCTGTTGTTCCACTCGGCCGAATACTTCGCGCTGATGGTTGTCGGGCTCTCGGCCATCGCGGCTTTCGCCGGGACCGGGCAGGTTGGCAAGGCGCTGCTGATGACCGTGGCCGGGCTGATCATGTCGACGGTGGGCGAGGGCGCGCTGTTCAACATGCCGCGCTTCACCATGGGGCTG
>PR_CR_10_Liq_1_inCRDRAFT_1001751_pt1 | contig 11821 bp, 11 predicted proteins | sample PRCRCaboRojoPR_3_FD_10241 | JGI IMG/M metagenome (IMG submission 10241) | reverse complement strand
CGGTTCTCATCCATGACGATCTCGGCCGCGGCCAGTGCTGTCTGCAGCTCGGGGTTTTCCGTCATCAGCTTCAGCCCACCATCATCCGTGCGCACCGCATAGAGGGTATCGCCCTCTTTGGCATCGAGCAGCGCCAGCATCTCGGTACTGAGCGTCATGACGGCGGAGTTGCCGACTTTGCGGATCTTAGCTTCGATCATGGTAACACTCGGATTATTATACGGATGTATATACGCAAGACCTTTGCAAGATCAAGATTTCCGCTGGCGCTTGGTCTCGATCAACGCCTGCGCGGCCTGCATAACGTCGGAATGCGGTGTCGACGCATGCGGATCGTCAAACGCCTCCTGTACCTGCGCGCGAAACCACACGTCATACGCATTGACATCAGCCGCCACGGAAATGCTCATCGGTGCCGAAGTACGGCTCTTCCTTACCCAATGGGTCCATTGCGCTTTCTCCGACTACGCTATGGGTCGATGCTACATCACCCAGAGTGGGGCCGTAAACGGCAAGGCCGTAAGGTTCACTGTTAACCGGGCCACTTACCGATCAGGTACCGCATCAAGGGACGCCTCGAACCGCTTGTCCGCCGCTGCGGCTTCTTTCAAGAGCGCGTCGAAATCGTCAGGTGGGTTTCCATCTTCCAGCATCCCTTTGAACGTCGCATAGGCATCCGTCTTGCTGCCATAGGCGCGCAGGGCCTTGTCGTCGCTCACCCAAGCCAGCACGATGACCTTGGCATCGCTGTTGAAGCGGTAGAACAACCGATACTGCTGGAAGAATTTCGCCCGGAACCAGTGCTTGCGATGATCGCCGAGCGTGCCGCCTTGCCGGAAGGCTGCGGCACTCGGATCTGCCGGTATGGCCTCGGTGACCATCTTGAAGATGGCGGCCAGCCGTTTCGTGGGGTTTTTCTTACGCCAGGTCTTTGGATCGCGTACCTTACGCGCCTCGACCTCCAGGGTCAGCCCTTCGAGCTGGTCCAGAAAGAGCGGATGCGCATAAATCGACCATCTGTTTACGACAAGGGGCGCCCCTGCGGGCACGCGATCGCCGCTCATTCATCCTCGAGCGATAGCGGCGCATCGAGATCGACGTCAACGTCTCCAATCAATGCTGCAAGACGATCATGCAAAGCGCCATCGAACGCCCGAATGCGGTCCGGATGCGCCTTGATATCGGCCTCGACAAAATCGAGAAAAGCGCCGAGCGCAGGATCATCCTCGTCGCCGCGCACGGGCTCGATATAGACCCTGCCACTCGGCTCGGTGCAGTAGCGAATCTGGTCGCCCTTGCCCAGCTTGAGCTGTTTGCGCACACCCGCCGGCACGGTCGTCTGATAGCGATCCGTGAGTTTCGAGATCTCTTGTGCGAGCGCTGTCATGGCAGCTCCTGAAAGAATGGGGCTCGTTGCTGCCTGCGATAGGTAATGCATTTGCATTGCCTTCTCAAGACAAGCCGCAGGATCTGCCGTCGCCAGCCACCAATCGAACGGTTTTCGCAGTCGGGCTTGAAAACTGAAAAACCCGCCGCAATGCGACGGGCTTTTGCTTTCTTTGTGCAATGAGGGGAGGCATAGTGCCCGCAGTCTCAAAGCTCATGTCCCATGTGGCACCGAAAGTCTTTACTGTCAATGTATCCACCGTTCACGGCTGATGAACAACACCACCTTCCGAACGTCCTATCCGCACCTAGGTTTGCGACCTATCTGCGCGAAACCGGCAATGATCGGACGCGAGCTCTCCACCTATACCACTGAAATCTTCAAGTATCAGCCGCGTTCATGGTTCCACTCCATGTTTTGGAAGTTGCGCTGCGCAACGCGATCGTGGAAGCAATCGAAGCTGTCCATGGAGGCACATGGCCTTGGACACAAGGCTTCATCCGTTCGTTGCCGAACCCGCGCGGTCCGGCATACAGCCCCAAACGAGACCTCTTAGGATGTGCCGCACAGCAACCCACTGCCGGAAAGGTTGTCGCCGAACTGAAGTTCGTGTTTTGGGAGAAGATGCTACAAACAGGCACCAAGGCAGACTGTGGGACGATCATTTTTACGCGGTGTTTCCGGACGCGCCTCGCGCGAGACGACCAGCGCGCCGGTCTCATCCCGCAAAGGTTCCGCCACCATGTTGCCGTCGATCTCGACCAGCTTTTGCGCATGGATCGGAAAGGCCTGTTCGAGATAGCCCAGGACATAGTCGCGCGGCGTCAAGGCACCCTCGACGAGCTCGTCGTCGGGGTCCATCGTTTCAAGCCGGCGTTTCAGCAGGCTCTCGCCCGTCGAGACCACCTGGATGACGCAGGCGTTGCCCGCCGCGAGGTCATCCTCGATGGCACGGATGATGGTCGGGGCCTTCATGCCCATCAGGAGATGGTTGAAGAAGCGCTGCTTGGTGCTTTCAAACCGGGACTTGGCCGAGGCGCGTGCGGCCGAGGCATTGGTCTCGCCTGCGGCATCGTTGACGCCGGTGGCAGTCAGCGCGGCTTCGAGATTGTGGTGGATCGTCCGAAACGCACCCGCATAGGCGTCGTAGATCTCGATCTGGGCAGGGGTCAGCGCATGTTCGAGCACGTCATACTCCACCCCATTGAAGCTGAGGGCACGGGCTGTGTAAAGCCCGAGCGTCTTGAGATCGCGCGCGACCACTTCCATGGCGGCAACGACGCCGGCTTCCATCGCCGACACAAAGCTCTCGCGGCTTGGGAAGGGGTATTCCGGCCCCTGCCCCCAGAGACCGAGACGCGCGGCATAGGCGAGGTTTTGCACGCTCGTGGCGCCCGTGGCCGAGATGTAGAAGACGCGGGCGCGGGGTGCTGCCAGTTGCAGCCGCAGGCCAGCAAGGCCCTGCTGGGAGGGTTTGACCCCCCTGCCCTGCTCGGATCCTGCCGCGTTCTGCATGGCATGGGCCTCATCAAAAGCGAGGACGCCGTCGAAATCTTCGCCCATCCAGTCGAGGATCTGGCTCAGCCGCGTGGTGCCGCATTTTCCCGCGGACCGCAGCGTGGCGTAGGTGACAAAAAGGATACCATCGCCCATCGGGATGGGCTGATCCGGTTTCCATTTGGAGAGCGGCTGAATGTCGGCGGGCGAGCCGCCGAGATCGGTCCAGTCGCGGATCGCGTCCTCGATGAGCGTCGCCGATTTGGAGACCCAGATCGCCTTGCGGCACCCGGCAAGCCAGTTCACAAGGATCAGCCCCGCACATTCGCGCCCCTTGCCGCAGCCGGTGCCGTCGCCGAGGAAATAGCCGAGGCGATAGGTCCGCGCATCTGGGTCATCATCGGCACGCGTCAGTTTGGTCTGGTCGTCATCGATCGTGAACCGCCCCGGCAGGTCACGCCCATGGGCATCATGCGCCATGATGATCGTCTCGAGCTGCGCCTCGGAGAGATGTCCCTCCTCGATCAGCCTGGCAGGCAGGCGCAATTCCGCACTGGCCGTATCCGAGGGCACGGGCGGCGCCACGGAAGCCATGGCGATGCTTTCGACCAAGGGCGTGGGATGTTCCTGCGCACCCGCGATCTCGATCCGCTGAGGGCGATAGCGCGCATAGATATCCGAGACGGGCGTGTTGTCGCGCGCGGCCTCAAGGCTTGTGAAAGTGAGCGGTATGGCGGCGTTGGTCTGAGCGTTGGACGCCACAACTCTAGCAACTGGTCGCTTGCGCGTGACAGGTACTGGACCGACCGATCGCGCATGAGGGTTTTTCGCCGCCTGTTGTACGGGGCGCGCCTCGGGCCGGGTTGCGGCCACGGCGTCGGCAAAAGGAAGGGCTTCATCCAAGTCCCTGACGCTGGCGCGGATCATCTCTCCGTCCTCCTGCACCTTGTCGAAGACCATCAGCTGGGTTTCCACAGAGGTGCCGAGCTTGCGGTAAACCTGTCCCGGCATCGTGAGGGCCAAGCGCGGCGTCAGGAGACCGCAAGCGCGGGACCAATGCGCGGCATCGCGTTCGGGCGTGAATCCCGGCGGCATGATCGCCACCAGCCGCCCGCCATGCGCGAGACGCTTTGCAGCCGCAATGAGATGTTTGGCGGCGATGTGCTTGTCGCGGGAGCGATCGACCGAGGAGGCGAACGGCGGGTTCATCACCACGATGTCGGGTAGAACCGGCGTCTGCAGCAGATCGTCGATATGCTCGCCGTCATGGCCCGTCGCCTCGCCGCCGAAGACCGCGCGCAATAGGCTATGGCGAAAGGGGTCGATTTCATTGAGCAAAAGCGTGGCACCGGCCCGAGCAGCGAAAGCGGCCAAGGCGCCAGTGCCCGCCGAGGGCTCCAGCACGGTCTCGCCCTTGCGAATGGCTGCCGCCCGCACCGCCAAGGCCGCGAATGGCAGCGGCGTGGAAAACTGCTGCAGCCGGATCTGCTGCTCGGAGCGGCGGGTTTCGGTCAGAAGCCGCGAGGCAAGCAGCCTTGCAGCGGCGATGTCACCTGCCGCACCGGCCTCACGCAGCAGCACCTGGATGGCCGCCACCTGCATCAGATCATAGGCCATGCGCCAGTCCCAGGCACCGCCAGCATCGCTACCAAGAAACGTCTCGCGCATGATGCGCGCAAGCGCCGAGCTGCGCAGGGGTTGGTGGTCGATCTCCGCTCCGATTTGCTTCAGGGCGGAAGTGAGGTCCGCGTCGGGATCAGTACGGTGGGAGGGTTTGGGGGTAGGCTTGGCCATGGCGTCTGTCCTTTGGGTCAGGGTCTGAGTTCCAAAGGACAAAAAGCCTGCTTTCCACTTTTGGGGAGCGAGGCAGGCATGTCAGCCGATCAGGTGTTGTTCAGAAAAAAGTTTGGCGGCGCGCAGCACCGCGAGAACACGCCAAGATCGTACAATCTGTCCTGCGACTAGGAGCGGTTCGACAAGCCTAATCGGCCTGCCGCTCGGAGGCGCTGTACACCGCGCAGAATCGCGTCAGTGAAGGCCGGGCTGAACGATCCGCGGGCCGAGCGATCCTCTAAGGTGTAGGACGTTTCAAGAACATCAACGTTCAGCTCGTCAAGGATCACCCAAAGCGGCAAATGGGTATCCAGTTTCGCTCGCCGCGCCTCGGTTTCCGGTATCTGCAAGGCGATCCGCGCCGCATCCGGCACTTTGCTGGTGATCGGCGCGATGAACATGACATGGTACCCGGTCGCGTTCGTTACAACAATCACGACACAACTCGGCCGCTTCTTTCGGCCTTCCGTCTCTCCGCGATCCGCCTGCCATTTCCAGAGGTAGTGATAGTCGAAGACCTGACCCGCAGCCGGAAAGTCAGCGGCCACGGAAATGGTCCTCCAACCCCTTGTCCAGAAGCTTGCCCAGGTCTTCCGGCATATCGGCAACATCCACCGCGACCTGCGACCCGCGTCCCGATGTAAGAGCCTCGAATCGTTCCATCGACATGACCACGAAGCGCGGCTTGCGATGTTTCGTGATCGCGACAGGGGCTACCGTCGCGGCCTCGAAAAGATCACCTGTGTTGCGGGTCAGGTCGCCCGCCTTGAACTGTTTCATTTTTGCGCTCCACCAAGATTCTGACTTAGTAAGAATATACGGAATTTCTTAATATTCTGCAAGGGCATGAATAGATGGGTCTTTCTACGTGGAGTTTCATGGCCACAACTGCGCCGCATGAAGTATCCGCAGAATGGTCACCGTCTCCGTGCTCTCGGCATAGACTACGATCTAGTTCGGACGAACGACCATCTCACGGGTCCCTTCGACGCGGCCGATCCGATACATTTGAGGATGCTCTGGCGGCCGAGTCGTCTTTTGCTCGATCTCGTCTTTGAGAGACTGTGTTGCATCCGGGTTGTCGTTAGAGATGTAGTCAATAATTGCCAACAAGTCGGCGATGGCCGTGGCTTTTCATTCAAGATCGGGCACGACGCTTCCCGTCAATCAATGCCTGGGCGTCTTGCATCGCCTTGGCATGGGGCGTTGTGGAGCTTGGATCGTCCAGCGCTTCCTGTACCTTCGCCCGGAACCAGGCGTCATAGGCATCCGGATCAGCGGTCAATCCGGCAGGCAAGCCGCCTTCTGCGGCCACGCGGGTCAGAAGAATACGCACCGCGTCGGAGAGCGTCAGACCGACGCCCGCAAGTGCGTCCGAAGCCTGTGCTTTCAGCTGATCGTCAACACGGACATGAAGCATGGATGTTTGGGCAGGCATGGATGGTCCTCCAGTTGATGGGAGTGATGTATCTCATTTGAGATACGATTTCAAGTCGGCAGTATGTGCGCGCGTGGTCCCGTGGTGTTGTCTCCGCGGGAAACTCAGCCACCCTGCCCCGCGAGATACTCCGCCAGCACCTAGCTAGCAGCACCTTTCGCGGAGCTGAGCAGCTCCGAGCCGGAAAGCGTCGCTTTCGACAGGCGTACGAGCCCACCAGTTTCCTCGATGCGGTAGCAGCGGCGCTTTTGCCGCCCGCGCCTGTAGTGGGTCGCGGTGACGATCTGGCAGGTGCTGCCATCGGTGAGCGTCACAGGTGCTGCGAGCTTGATCTTGTCGCCTTCCTCGTAGTCCGGGATCGCGGCCCAATCCCGGCAGCGCTGACGCCAGCCATGGGCGTAGCTGTCCGGGTCTTTCAGGTCGGAGAGGAGCTCGATCAGCCCAAGTGGAGCACGAGATTCATTCGGGCCGGCGCTTTCCTCCATGTCTTTGTAGCCCCAGCAGCCGTCGTCATAGCGGGTGAGGAAGACAGCCCCGAAAGTGATGGAGCCATCCGGATCGGTCACATAGGTCGCGTCTTCGACAGGGGTGTCGTCGCGGTTCGTGACCCTTGCCGCCGCATACCAGGACGAGCCGACCTTGCAGGCCTTGACCAGTTCAGTTTTGCGCGTGTCGCCCGCAAAAGTGCAGAGCCGGGCGATTTCCGCTTTCTCATCTGCATAAGTCTGGACGCGGCGATCGGTATAGAAGAGCCAACCCATTACGCCGCCCTCCGGTCATCGATTTCCATCAGCGCATCGAGAGGCACGCGGTAGGGCTGCATGGCGTCGAAATCCTCGCAGTTCCCAGCGTTCTGCACGATTGCGAAGGTGTCGCAGGCATCCTTGAGGATGACCCGGAAGGTGCCTCCAAGGCCCGAGGGCACCTCGTAGGTTCCGCCGATCAGATAGTCCGAGGCCCGGCGCACGAAGACGCGGATGCTGTGGCCATCGGTGGCGAGCCGGATCGCCCCCCGCCCCCGGTCGATGAGCACCTGCACATCGTCGAGAATGTCGGTGTAGAACTGTCCGGTCAGATCACGAAACGCCATGCGGCGCTGAGCCATCCAATCGGTGTCGCGAAACGGGTTCATGCCGTCGGCAAAGGCGAAGGAGGGATCGGCCTGTTCGGTGGTGACGATGCGGGTGGTCGTGCCATCGATGCCGTTCGAGCGCAGATGCACGCCGTTGCCGACGATGAGGATCAGGGCGGGCCTGTCTACGGGTCCGTTCCAGTTGGGAAGGAAGTTTTTGCAGCCGCGCACATGGGCGATCTGCGCCGCAACAGCGGAGGCGGAGAACTTGAGAATAGCCATGGGGATGTCTTTCCGTTGGGTATGAGAAGATAGACCCGCGCAGGCGAAAGGGCTTGCGCGGGTCGCGTGAGGACTCAGGCCGCTTGCGCGATCTCGCTGTCAGGCTCCGGGGTTTCCGCAGTGCTCTCCGCCTCATCAAAGGCGACACCGTTGGTCTGCATCATTGGCGGGCACCAGGCGGCCACAGCAGCGCGCTGCGCGTCGGTGAGGGTGGCAAAGGGTTCGGCGAAGAGCTTGTCGCAGAAGGCAACGATCTCCTTCTTGCTTGACGAGGCCAACGTTACCGCCTCCTGAGCGAGGCCCAGATCCTCGCCGAGGATTTTCAGGAGCCAGGCCTTCTTGAAGCGATTGAAGAGCGCCGCGTTCGGCGTCCAATGCGCGCGAATGTCGGGCATGATCTCGATCTCAAAGTCATGCATCAGGCTGTCGCGCCGCGGGTCCCGGGCAAAGCAGGACTGCGTGGTGCTGGCGGTCGCATAGGCGACGAGCTTGGCCTTCTCGCCGGCCTCCAGCGCGCGAAACGCCGCGAACTGATCGGCAGGGGACCGGGTGTCATCGAGCCAGGAGAGGTCCAGCGCATCATGCGCCGCCGCCACCTGCTCAAGCGAGGTCTCGTCGATCTCGTCCATTTTGGCGTGGTTGCGGTATTCCTTGCGGGCATCGATCTTGATCGCCTGGGTGACACTCATGCCGCTGGCCAGAACATCACTGACCAGCTTGAAGAGCGTAAGATCGAGCGTGGCCTCGGGATGCAGCGCCATCGCCGCCCCAAGGGCCATGGCCCGCTCGGTCTTGAGATCCTCGGCCAATGAGGCCGGGTAGGTGATTTCGCCAGCGTCGGGGGCTTCCTCCACGATGGTGTTTGTCGAGGAGCCGCGCGCGCCCTCCTCTTTGACGGTGTCCTCCGGGCGCATAAGGCCCACATGAAGCGTAACCTGGCCATTCGACCACGAGGCGATAAGCCCGGCCCGCGCCAAATCCTCGGCGCTGTAGGCCTCCTGCAGATCGCGGGCTTGCTCCTCCAGAGCGTCCACGCGGTCGTACAGAGCGTTGTAGGCATCGTCATCGAGCCCCTCATCTTCCATCTCGAGCTGCAGCTGCTCAAGCTCGGCGGTGATCTCGTCGATGCGCTTCTGGGCCGCCTCATCGGGCTCGATCGGGCCGGGATAGACGCGGCCATAGTCGGCCATGGCAACGTAATCATAGCGGACCATCGCATCGGCCCAGGCAAAGCCCAGCCTCATACGGGCCTCTTCGGCGGCGGCCCCGAGCTTCTCGAGCAGGATGGCCTCGACCAGCGCCGCATCTTCCAGCACCGAATGCTCTTCCAGTAGATCGGCCGCGACAGCGCCGCCGCGGGCCTCGTAGTCTTCACGCACGAAGGCCCCGATATCGTCGCTGACCTGCACACCACGGGATTTGAGCGCCTGACGGACGGTGTAGGCCTGCAGGTAGCTGTCTTCCTTGGTGAGCGCCTCGAAGACTTCGCGCTGCGCCTCCTGGCTCGGGTGCTCGGCGAAGGCCTTCATCGTGTCGAGCGTGATCACCTTTGCCCGGGCTGCGGCGCGGATGTCGGGGTGGATCAGGCCATAGCGCAACCGGCCTTTCACGGCGGCCACCGTGGTGCCGAAGGTCTTTGCAATGGTCTCGGGCGTCTGGCCATCGACCTCCATCATCCGGGCGAAAGCCTCGAACTCGTCGATGGCGTTCATCGGCGCCTGGGTGATGTTTTCGGCGAGCGACAGCGCCGTGATCGCGTCACACTCCTCCGGCACAAGACGGCAGTCCACCTTGGTTTTCGCGGTGACCCCCTTGGTGGCCTTGTCGACAACCAGCTCCTTCAACGCTGCATGGCGGCGGCCGCCGGCGAGGACGGCGTATTTGCCGTCGAGTTTCTGGACGATAAGCGGCTGGAGCAGGCCCAGCACAGCGATGCTGGCCTTCAGATGGGCGATGTTCTCGGGGTCATAAGTTTCCGGTGAGTTGCTGCGCACATTGGCGGAATGCGGGACCAGATCGCCGATGGCGACGGTGAGAGGGGCAAAGCTTGTGGTCATGGGATATCCTTCCAGGTGGGTGAGGTGTGGCCCGCGCCTTCACGCGCGTGACCAATCCCCGGCTTCAGGGATCACTACGACAAAAGGCCCACTCTCCCTTTGAGGGGTCAGTGGGCCTTCATCTCCTGGGGTGTCAGGAGGGGGTGCCCCTGCCCTACCAGTCGCGCGCCAGCATGATGGTCAGCACGCGCATGGTCGTGCCGGGATTGTCCGGGGCTTCAGCCCCGTAGCGGAAATCGGAATCCGCCTCATAGAGGTCGATCTTCCAGAACACGGTCTCGCCCCGGATCTCGACCGCCCCGAAATCGTGCCAGCCTTCCGGGTCATTCTCGGGCTCGAAGGTGTCGACTTCACCGGTCGCCTTCACCGCCTCGGCCATGAAGCCGTCACCAGCCGCGATGAGCGAGCGGGTCACATGCATGCGGCCCTGGATCGGCTGCACGGGCAGCAACCCGAGGCAGGCGAGCTTGCGGAATGCGTCGTTCTGCGCGGCGATCACACTCGGATCCGGACGATCTGGCTGAGGGTGTGCGGTACTGGTCATCGGGCTCTCCTTTGAGAAGTTGAATCCCCCTTCCCAAAGCCCGCTTTTTCTTTTCCGCTTGGCGGCAGTACCGAAGCAGCAGGTGCCCTACCCGAACAGCCCCTTGGGTCTGTAATTCGGGTTGGGGATGGTTTCGATCCAGCCGCCCTGGTCCTTGATGGTCTCGAGCGCTGCCGAGAGTGGATAGGCACCCTCGGACGCGCTCCACCAATAGGCACTGCGCTTGAAGGTGATGATCTTGCGGCGGCCGTCAGCGAAGCAGGCCACCCGCAGCGTCTTGGGTTCCTTGCGTGGCATAGATGTCTCCGTTCTCGCTGTGATCAGGCAGCCTCGGCGCTGCGCCCTGCCCTGGCTTCCTCCGATCTGGCGATCAGGTAGTCGCAGGCGCGCTGCGCATCGGCGGCGTGCTTGAAGATCGCACCCTTGTCCGACCGAAGAACGCGCAACCAGTTGTGGAGATAGGCGGCATTCATCTCGAGCGTATGGGCCGTAAAGCCGAGCGTCTGACCCAGGAAAACCGAGGTCAATTCCGCGACGATCTCCTCGCGCGCGTAAGAGGTGTTGCCGAACTTCGAGAACCCGAAATCGCGGTTCAGTCGATGGGGGGCTTTCGTGGCATGGGCCAGCTCATGCGCCCAGACCCCATAGAAATTGCGCGGATCGTGGAACCGGGTGATCGACGGCATGTAGACCTTGTCCACGGGTGGCAGATAATAGGCTTCCGTTCCTGTGAAGACGGTTGTGATGTCGATGGCATCGAAAAACGCCTGCATGTGCGGGATGGGCTCGGAGGGTGGATGCTCGGGCGCAGGCTCGGGGTCCGGATAGAAGCTGTCCGGCAGGCCCTCGATCTGGCAGGCGTTGAAGACGCGGTAGGATTTCTGGAAGCGGAATATACGGGCTTCCTCGGAGCGATCATCCTTCTCCCCCTGATCATCCTCGCCGCCGGCGTCCTTCCGGCTTTGACCGTAATAGACGACGACAGAGGATTTCTCGCCCTTGCGCACCTTCGCGTCCAACGCATTGGCCTGAGGCAGCGTCATCCAGAAGGGCGAACTGTGGCCCGCCATCACGGTGCGCATGGTCAGCAGGAAGTTGTTGACGCCGTGGTAAGGCTCACCGCCCACGCGCAGGGGACGAGAGCTGCCACCAGCGGTCCAGGGCTTGCGCCACGGCAGGACACCGCGCTCGATGATGCGGATGATTTCGTTTGTGATGACCTCGGAGGCATCGAATTTGGGCGTGCGGGATCGGGCCATGGTTGGCGTCCTTTCGAGTGTTGGTGAGAAGATTGAGGGGTCAGGTTGACTGGCGGGGCCGCGGATCGTTGGCGATCCTGGCACCGAGGGCTTCGACCATGTCGCTATAGGTGGTCAGCGAGACAGACTGGCCAGCACCTGAATGGTCAGCGTCGACCGATCCGCCTCGCGCCACCCGCGGCAGGTTCGCGAAGGCGATGACGTCACTGACGGGTCGGAGATCGATGAAGGGCGTCCCTCGTGCGACCGCAAGAGCGGCCATGGGAAAGCGCTCGATCGGCGCGAAACTCGACACGGTGGTCCAACCGAGATGGAGGAATGTCCCACCCGCCCCGCAGATCACATGCGCGTTTGGCAATGACGCCGCCTGCCTGAGATAGCCGAGATCACGCAGGACAGTCTCGCGCTCGAGCCGCTGTGCCAGCGCCGTCTGGCCAGTTCGGCGCTGCTCT
>PR_CR_10_Liq_1_inCRDRAFT_1001750_pt1 | contig 11823 bp, 14 predicted proteins | sample PRCRCaboRojoPR_3_FD_10241 | JGI IMG/M metagenome (IMG submission 10241) | reverse complement strand
GTATTTACGTGGGAGCTATTCCCTTTTTTACCCTTTCGGTTGGGTGGATTGTACGAAATTACCGGAAAAACAAATCTTTGGTGTGGCCTATTCTCAGCGCCTCCTTCTTTTTTATATCGGCCTATCTTTACCTTTTTGCGGTAGGTAAAAACATTCCCTGGTGGGTATACGGGTTATTAATAGCTATGCTTGTTTATGGCGCGTACTCAACCTACAGAAGCATCAGGAGAAAGACTGATAAAGCCAAAAATGAAACAGACACTTAGGAGCCTTAAGAACCTTTTCATTCAAAGGTTAAACTTTCAAGCACCCGAAGAAACAGAGGCGCAGTTTTTTCGCTTGCTAGAAAGCTTTTTCCAGATTACGCGCCTAGATTATCTTAAAAACAGCGACTCCCCGCTTGCAGAGCACCAAAAAGAAAAGTTGATGAAGGCTCTGGCAGCCTTAGAAAATAATCAGCCGGTGCAGCATATTTTAGGGACCACAAGCTTTGCTGGCTTAACACTGCGTGTAAATGCAAATGTGCTAATACCTCGCCCCGAAACGGAGGAGCTATTAGTCTTTATAAAAGAACAAATGCCTGATTTAAATCGCGCCATTGACGTGGGCACAGGTAGCGGTTGCATTGCCCTGGCGCTGGCACAGCACTATAAAAATGCTCAGATTTGGGCTACTGATTTAAGCTCTCTGGCTTTAAGCCTGGCTCAGGAAAATGCCCTTGATCTGGGGCTCAGCGTTAATTTTTTAGAAAACAATGTATTAACGGCCTCTCGCGAGCTTCCCCAAGACCTTGACTTAATAGTAAGTAATCCGCCCTACATCCGCCAGAGCGAAAAACGGACTATGGCTCCAAACGTTGTGAATTACGAACCTCATTTGGCTCTGTTTGTAGAAGATGAAGACCCTTTAATTTTTTACCGGGCCATTGCAGACTATGCGCAAAAAGCCCTTCGCAAAGAAGGACTTTTAGCCTTTGAGATTAATCAATATTTGGCCCCACAAACGTGCACTTTGCTAGAGCAAAAAGGTTTTAAAGCCCGTTTTTTAGAAGACAGCTTTGGCAACGCCCGCTTTGTGCTGGCCTGCCTTTAGGGGAGAGTATAGGCCATAAAAAAAGCCGCACTAGGCGGCTTTATTTAATTGTTTAATGTCTTACAGCTTGTTGCTCAATTCAGAGCCGGCCTTAAACTTGGCCACTGTTTTGGCTGGGATTTGAATTTTCTTACCCGTTTGAGGGTTTCTACCTTCACGAGCTGAGCGCTCAGAGGTAGAGAAAGTACCAAAACCTACTAAAGATACACGTCCACCATTTGCCAATGCATTGGTTACATTGTCAGTAAATGAATCTAATGCTTTTTTAGCAGCAGCTTTAGAGATTCCAGCGTCTTCCGCCATAGCGTCAATAAGATCAGCCTTGTTCATAATTTTTAAAATTTTAATTAGACTTTTTTTCCATTTCCAAATTTAGCCGAAACCCGCATTTGACCAACATTTGAGCTAAGAAATCGCGGAAAATGTTGATAATTACCCCTATATGTTAATAAAGCCAGACCTAAAGAGGTAGTAATTAGTACTTTATCGCAAATAAATGGCAGGGCTCAACGGAAATCCATTGAGCAAGGCTTGTATGGGCATGCGCTTTTTTCCGGCCAATTGCACTTCCTTTAAACTCAAATAACCATCAGCACAGGCTACGTGCAGGTATTTTTTGCCATCGGTTTTTAGTTGGCCCGGGCTTTCTTGAGGTTTTTCTTCAATAATACTGGCTTGGTAAATCTTAAAGGTTAAGGTTTCTTGAGGGCTTACTAACTCCGCATAAGCGGCCGGGTATGGGCTAAGGCCCCTAATGCGATTCAATACCTGCTGTGCACTCTGGTTAAAATGTAACTTTTGGTCTTGCTTATAGATCTTAGGAGCTAACTTTAACTGATCATTATCTTTTTGCGGCTGGGCCTGTAAGCGATTTTCTTCCAGCTGAAGAATGGTTTTAAGCAATAGTTCGCTGCCCGTCTCCATCAATTTATCATGCAGGCTGCCGGCTGTTTCCTGGGCCTCAATAGCCACTGACNCTTGTAAAAGAATAGCCCCGGTATCAATGTTTTCATTAATGAAAAAGGTGGTCACTCCTGTTTTTGACTCCCCGTTNATCAGCACCCANTTAATGGGCGCGGCTCCACGGTATTGGGGTAACAGGGAGGCATGTAAATTTATAGTACCCTTTGCAGGGATGGACCAGACCACCTTGGGCAACATTCTAAAAGCTACCACAATNGCNACCTCAGGCTGCAACTCTTGTAGGGTAGCAATAAAGTCGGGTGATTTTAAATTGGTGGGTTGCAACACCGGAACATCTGCCTTGAGCGCTACTTCTTTTACAGCTGAGGCTTTTAATTTGCGACCTCTGCCTGCGGGTCTATCGGGGGCCGTTACCACCGCTAGTACTTGGTGATCACTGGCCAAAATGGCCTTTAAGGAGTGGGCCGCAAAATCGGGTGTGCCCATGAAAATGATGCGCATAATCTAAAATTTAATATGTATCCCCAGGTTCAGTGCTAGCGCAGAGTATTAACTATACGTGTACTCTGCGCTGAAAAAAGATATTTCAAACAAATTGAAGCGCATGCCTAGGGTGGCACTCAAAGCCGAGGCATGAGTGGTTGTAAAATTTACCGGGTCTTTGATTTCTTGTTCAGGGTTACTAACGCTTAGCGGATTGATGTACCGATAAGTGCCCTTTAATTGAATATTACTTTGCGCAAAAGTATAACCTAGCAAAGAATAAAGAGCGAAAAAGCCTTGGTTCCACGAAACTAAAAATTGTGAGTTTAAAGCCTCTGAATTCAACAGCAGGCTTTTATTTTCACCAGAACCTTTAGGTAAATCCTGTTCAAAATAAAGTTGCTGATACCCTAATACCAAGGCCATTTGCACAGGTGCCTCGCGCCAAGCTTGGATCCATTGCGACAAATTATGGGAAAGGCCTAAACCCCAGGAATTAAAACGGGTATCTTCTAAATAAGGGCATTGCAGGTTGGGTAGAAACCGCAAGCTTAACTCCGTTTTTTTAAAGATGCTCACGTCTGTCTGCAGAGCCGTAAAGGGTAATATGGCAAAGCCATAGCCAGCGGGCATATTAAACTCCCTATCTCCCAGCCCTAAGGGTAAAGCAGCATTATCATACTGTAAAGCTACTCCGGGTCTATTGGCGCCAAAAGCGGTAGGCGTAACATTATCGTTAGGGTTAACCAAACTTAATTCTTTAAGCTCACTTGGGTTTATAGCAAAATTGGTTTGGGCCTGCGGTACTAACACCAGACTATTGCTGAGCTGTACCCTAAAACTACCAGGCTCTGCTATATTGGCATTTGTGTGCCAGCCCCTTGATAAGGCTGCAGCCGATGCATCGCCCAGGGGCTCTAAAAAGCCGCGTGCTAAATAATTGATATCAGATTGCAAGCCTGCCACCACAGGGCTTGGGTCTAACTGAGCTTTTAAGCAGCCGGCAGAAAAAATAAGGGTGAATAATAGAATTTGTTTAAAGGGCATTAGTGATTGTTTAAGGATAACCGGCCGTTTTTAAGAAAAAGTTTTTCTTCCTGAATAAGAAAGCGCAAAGCATCTTCATCGGCAGGGGCAAGGTGGCCTTCTTCCTGCAGCGCAGCAAGTGAAACAGCCCCTGCTTTCAGTAATTCCTGTAGTGTATTTAACAGCTGTTCTAAGCGGTTTTGAGTAACGGATCTTTTCTCAACCTTAAGGCATACATCGCAGCCACCACAGGGTTGGGCATTTCGTTCTCCAAAATAGGCCAGTAATTGTACACTTCGGCATTGCAAGTTGTTTTCACTGTAGTCCAAAACTGCCTCTATGCGTTCCTGTAAATCGCGGTAACGCTGCTCTAAATTGGCCGAAGAAATTTTAAGTTGCCCCACGTTAACCCGTTCTTGCGTGTAGGTGAGTACTGAACTGCCTTTACTGGCCTGGTAGTCTACTAATTGCTGGCTGTGTAAATGCATTAATCCCTTTTTCACCTCGCTGCTTAAAACCCCCATGCGTTGCGCAAGTAGCTCTTCATTAATTAGGGCGTACTCGGTTTCTAATCCGCCATAGGAGCGAACCACCGTTTTTACAAGTGCATCGTACTTGGGGTGCTGTAGTTGGTAGTTGTACAATTGCGTGCGGTCTACCGTAATTTTTAAACGCGAGGGCTGCTTAAAACCATCATTTAGCTCAATGAAGCCCTCTTTTTCTAAAATTTTTAGAGTTTGATAGGTTTTGAGGGCCGGCAGGCGATACTGCGCAGTGAACTCTTTTACAGGAAAGGCAAAGCTTTGGTGCAAGCCAGAACCCTGGGCCAGCTGAAAATAATTGGCTAAAGCCTGATACACCCGTTTCACAAAATCTAAATCAGGGAAGGTCTCTAAGTGCTTTTTAACCAGAAGGTTTCGATCTGCCGGGCCCAGTAGCATGAGGGCATGGGCAGTATGTCCATCGCGCCCGGCACGGCCGGCTTCCTGAAAATACGCTTCTAAGGAATCTGGCAAGTCCAAATGCAGCACCAAGCGCACATCGGGTTTATCAATGCCCATTCCAAATGCATTGGTGCATACCATAATGGGGTTCTCATTTTTTTGCCAGGCTAATTGTCGTTTTTGCCTTTCGGCCGAAGCCAAGCCTGCGTGGTAATATTGAGCGTTGAGACCGTGACTTTGAAGCCAGGCTGCAATTTCTACCGTGGCTTTGCGGTTGCGCATGTAAATGATGATGCTCCCTTTGGTTTTTTGGATGGCACGCAAGGCTTTGTCCCACTTTGCCTCAGTGTTCAACAGGCTGTAAAACAGATTTTTGCGCCTGAAGCTCTGCTGTACCACATGGTGTTTCTTAAAGCTCAGTTTATCCTGAATATCTTCCACCACTTTAGGCGTGGCGGTGGCGGTGAGCGCCAATACCGGCACCTCAGGCAGTAGGTCACGCAATGCCGAAATTTCGAGATAAGAGGGCCTGAAATCATAGCCCCACTGTGATATGCAGTGCGCCTCGTCTACCGCAATGCGGTTGATTTTCATGCGCGGCAAGCGTTGTAGAAAAAGATCTGTTTTTAGCCTTTCAGGCGATAGGTAAACCAGTTGAAAGTGCCCATTTGCAGCGTTTTCTAAAGTAAGGTCCAGCTCCCGGTAGCCCATGGCAGAATGCAGGGCCACAGCTGAAATTTCGCGCTTGCGTAAATTCATCACCTGGTCATCCATAAGGGCTATAAGCGGAGAGATAACCAAGGTGGTACCTTCCTCAACTAATGCAGGCACTTGAAAGCAAATGGATTTTCCACCGCCAGTGGGCAGCAGAGCCAGAGTATCTTGGCCACTCAGAGCCGCTTCAACCACCTTTTTCTGTACGGGCCTGAATTGGTCATAGCCCCAATACCGCTTTAGTATTTGCTCAGGTGTAAATGTTCTCAAAGGGAAGCCGTGTGGTGAAGAACAAAATCTAATCTTTCCTCTGGGCTGGCCCGTGGCACTTCAATTAGCTGATAATTGTAAAAATGGTAAATGTCTTGCAGTGCCTCGTGTATCTGCAACATCAGTTCAAAATCTTCCCAGCGCTCATTATCCTGAGCATAAATATCTTTCCAGGGTGGTGTGAAAAAGACCTTTGAAAAATAGGGGTATTCTTTCGCTTCTTTTTCCAAAGTTTGGTTTTGCAGCCCGTCTCTCCGCAAATAACCCAGATTGTCTGGAATACCGCGATCGTAAAAATTGACAAGGCCAGGCTGAGCTTGGAGGTACTGCTGCACTTGCCTTTTAAACAACTCTTTGCCAAAATCGCGGTGATTTTTCCAAGGCAGTAATTCAGAGCCCAAGTCTTGCTGTTCTTTAATGAGAGCACGTGCCATTTCGGTATGTATGGCATACCCTTCTTTTTGTAACAGATTTAATAAAGTGGTTTTCCCGGTTCCCGGGGCTCCGGTTATGACAACACGCTGCATATTAATATTTAATGCCCAGTTTTTTAAAAATAAAACCCATTAACCAGGCCGGGCCAATGAGCAGAAATTGAAGATCTTTAAAAAAGGAGGGCTTTTTCCCTTCAATATTATGGCCAATAAACTGACCCACCCATGCGGCCGCAAAGATACTAAGTGCGCTGAGCCAAAGTGGGAGAGGGGCCATATTTAACCAAATTACTCCCCGTAAGCAAAGGGCACAAAACAAGGCAATGCCTAAAAACATGGGCAGTGAGAGCCGCAGATAAAAAAGTAAGCCCAGCACTATCAGTACGGTACCGTAATGGATGTATCGGCTGTAAGCCTCTGGAAAGAGGTCTTTTAAGCCTTGGGCCGGTATGGCCGCTAAGAGCGCGATAATGCTAAAAAATATTAATGGTACGCAAATCCAATGAATGAGTTTATTGGTTGGGTTTTGATGGCTTTGCCCATACTCGTTTAGCCAGGTGTGAATACTTTTCATAGACGAAAGCTTTTAAAAATGGGAGACCCTAAATATACTTTGACCAAATTAGTTAAGTTTTAGAATTTTGCAGCATGACGGATAAAGATAGTAAGTACGCCAAATTAAAGAGCCAGTTAGAAGAAGGTTTCACCTGGCCAAGCCTATACATGTTTAAGTTTATTGTGCCAGCTGATAATCAGCGGGTAGCGCAAGTAGAGCAACTCTTTAACTCCAAAGAAGCGCAGGTTAGCAGACGGCAATCGCGTAAGGGGAATTTTGTGAGCGTAACAGCCAAGGAGTTGATGCTTTCACCTGAAAAGGTAATAGAGCGTTACCGCGAGGCCGAAAGCATTGAGGGCGTAATTTCACTTTAATGCAAGAGTATCTTTCGCTACCGGTTTTAGACGGCATAGGTTTTTACATACTAGTAGGGGTGGCGCTATTGCTTTTTTTCCTGGAATTAAGCATACCCCTGCGCCAATGGCGTTTTTCTAAAAAGAAGCGATACTGGCATAATGTAAGTCTGTCGCTCATTGGTTTGCCCATGGCCCGCTTGCTTTTATTACCCATTACGTTTATTTGGGCGGGTATCTTAAAAGAAGAAGGTTTTGGCTTGCTCAACTGGATAAATGTGCCTCAGTGGCTAGCTATGCTTTTAGGAATTGTGGCCTTAGATTATGGCATTTACCTCTGGCATAGGCTCAATCACATCAGCCCCTTTCTGTGGCGCTTTCACAATGTACACCACCTTGATTTAGACATGGACATCAGCACCGGTATCCGTTTTCATTTTGGTGAAATGCTGCTTTCCATTCCTTTTAGAATTCTGGTGATTGCCTTGGCTGGCGTGCAACCTTTAACCATTGTGGTGTATGAAGTTATTTTTGAGGCAGCTACCTTATTTCACCACAGTAACATCAGGCTTCCGCGCAAGCTGGAACTGATATTGGCGAAATTGATTATTACGCCCAAGCAGCACGGCATTCACCATAGTGTGGTGCAGAATGAGAGTAATAGCAATTACGGTACCGTGTTTAATATTTGGGATAGACTGCACGGTAGCAGCATCATGAATATTAGCCAAAGAAAGGTAGATATAGGGGTACCCGCTTATCGCGATGAAGCAGAGCTAAACCTGGGCTTTCTCTTAAAATTACCCACCTTAAGGCAAAGGCCCTGGCAGTTTCCAAATAAAGAAATACCCAAACGAACCTCTAAGGAAATGAGCGATAAAAAGCTTAAGTAGCTATTGTCCAATCGCCTCCACCTCCAGATTAACGAGTTGGGCGCCATTGGTTTCTACGGTAAACTCTATGGGATTGCAACAACGTTCACAGTCTTCAATGTAGCTCTGTTGGCGAACGCTAAAATCCACCAAAATGGAAACTTCGCTGAAGCAATAGGGGCAGGTGTAGAAAACTTCTTCCATACAGGCTAAGCGCTTACAAGACTAAAATAGTTTAAAGCTTTTGTTTTTCCGGTACTATAAAAGTACCGCGGCCACCTACCACTAAACGCTCAACCGGACTTTTAGGATGCTCAGGGTGTTGTGCTTTTTCTTTACGGTAGTTCACAAAGAAGTGCTCTGGAAAATCCCCATAATGCGTATCGGCTGCAATGGCTTCCTGTACAATTTCAACCCCACTTTGGTGCAGCGCCTTAAAGTCCTCAGTTGTTAATTGGTCACAGCGCTTCTGCGGATGAATCCCACAGTTGAAAAGCATTTCATCAGCAATCCAGTTACCGATGCCGGCAAAATGCTTTTGGTCTAGTAAAGCGGTTTTTACAGCCACTTTGCGGTTTTCCAACCCTTTTTGAAAACCCTCGGCAGAAATGGTTAACAAATCCTCGCCCAACTTTTGCTTTTTTTGAAAATCGGCTAAGTTTTCCACCCATTCTACAACGCCAAATTTGCGTAAATCGCGATAAGCAAGCTTATCACCGTCTTCAAATTCAAAAACCAAACGCGTGTATTTGGGCAATTCCTCACTTCGGAATAATTCTAAATTACCCGTCATGCCAAAATGCAAATGCAGCCAACCACCGCTATCTAGCTTTGCAAAAAGATACTTCCCAATGCGCTCCGTTTCGGTAAAGCTGGCGCCTACTAATTTATGCGTCAGTGTTTTTCGGTCAGTTTTAAAAATCTTGTCAAGATGGTCATGAAAGGTGATCGCCACCATTTTTTTACCAAGCGCTACCTCTTCAAAATAGCGTCTCATAATTTCAACTTCGGGTAATTCGGGCATTTTTGTTTTAAAATTTTGTTAGGCTGTAAAAAGGCCGTATTATAGAGGTTGTTTTAACCCATAAAAGCGGAAAATGTTACAAGAAAACGTAAAATCTGAAAAGTATCAGGATTCAATGGAGCAAGCCATCAATTATGTTAAAAACCTGGGCTTTGACGAAATTAAAGCACGTTTTGAAGAATACGATGAGCCAGCCTCTCTGAAAATGCAAAATTCAGACATTGAATTTACCCCAGATATTACGGCCACTAAATATGGCAGCAAATTTTATTTTGAAATTGCAGACCGGACGGAAGATCAGAAGGAAGTAATTAGCAAATGGCAACTGCTAAGCACCTTGGCCAAAATGAAAGGAGGTGAGTTCAAGGTTTTTGTGCCTTACGGCAGTATGAAGTACACCAATGACATCCTCAAAAGCAAAGACATTACTGCAGAAGTTGTTAAACTCTAAAACAGCATTGTAATTGTTTGCAGTTGTTGACGTAGAAACTACGGGAGGGCATCCCTCAGGACACGCTATTACAGAAATTGCCATTGTAATTCACAATGGCAATTCTATTTTAGACCATTTCACTACACTCCTGAATCCGGGTCAGCCTATTCCTCTCAATATTCAAGCGCTTACGGGCATTACGCCAGATATGGTGGCAGACGCGCCCACCTTTGAAGAAAAGCATCAGGAAATAGCTCAGATATTAGGGGATCACATTTTTGTAGCGCATAACGTAAATTTTGATTTAGGCTTTATCCAACATGCCTTTAAGCAGGTTGGGGTGCAGTACAATCCCAAGCGCCTATGCAGTGTGCGTTACGCCCGTAGAGTAGAACAGGGCTTACGCTCTTATTCTTTGAAAAATCTTTGCCATCATTTTAACATAACTAATGATGCTGCTCACCGCGCCTGGGGAGATGCCGAAGCAACCGCCCATATTTTAGGAATTCTACTGGCCAAAGACCGGGAAGGGCAGTGGCAGCAAATGATCAAGCGCAACCAAGGCGAGCTCAATTTGCCTCCCAACTTGCCAGCTGAGGAATACCACCAATTACCCGAACGGCCAGGCGTTTATTACTTCTACAATCAAAAAGAGCAAATCATTTACATTGGTAAGGCACGAAACCTAAAGCGCAGAGTAGCCAGCCATTTTGGAGCCGCTAAAAGCACCAAGCGCTCTCAGGCCTTTAAGCGGGAAATCTATCACATCCACTATGAGTTAACCGGCTCTGAGTTAGGCGCTAGCCTGCTGGAAGACCATGAAATAAGACACCATTGGCCTATTTACAACAAGGCGCAAAAAAAGCCAAAGCAACGTTTTGGGGTTTTTCATTACAAAAACCAAGATGGAAATTGGTCATTGGTAGTTAATAGGTTGCAAAAGCAAAGGGGCTACCTAATGCAGTTTTTCACTTTACATGAGGCGCAAAGTTGGCTACTTACTCAGGTGAAAAGTTATGATTTAAACCCCGCATACTGCGGTTTAACGCGTAATTATCTACCCGAGAATAGCACTCCTAACCACAATAAAAATTTTGAAAGCATGGTTGCGCACCATTTGCAACGTGAAGAAAACTACCTTCTAAAGACTCCCGGTAGGGATGAAGATGAAGAAGGTTTTATTTGGGTGCAAAATGGCCAGCTAAAAGGCCTGGGATTTGTAGGAAGGCACGAAGATTTTGACCCTCGTTTTGAGATAGCCGATAAAGTCCGGTTGTTGCGCAACAGCGTAACTACCGCCTCGCTCTTGCGCAGAGTCCAAGAGGAAGAAAAATACCCCATGGTTCCATTACCAAAGACCCTGGAACAAAAGGATGGTCTATTATTCTAAAATTTTGATTTAAAGCTTTTAAGAGGCTTTTACCTTAACTTTTAATTTTGTTTAAAAACCGAATGGTTTCGGCTACCACTTTCTGGCTGGCCTCTGGAAGTTTTGATGCCTCCCAAGGATGCCTCCGATCAAACGTATGGCCAGTGTTTTCTATCAAGGCCACTTGAGCTTGAGGTTGCCATTCTTTTAATTGATAGGCTTCTTTTACAAAAACGGCTTCATCATCTTCTCCATGGGCAATAAGCCAGGGCTTTTGCATTTCACGCGCGGCTTTTTCAGTATTTAAAAGGTTGTTTTTGTGCGATTTAAATTCTTCATATAATTGAAAGCCTATGGGTAACTTTTGGTGGGTTCGCTTATTCTCTAAATAAACAACTCCTTCATTTTTCCATAAATCCATTTTCTCACTATCCCATTTAGACCATGGGGTTTGGGCAGTAGCCGGTGCTGACCAGGTAACTAGACTGGCAATACGCTCGTCTGAGGCAAATAGTAAGGCATCTATGCCCCCGCGGCTATGCCCCAAAAGATGCAAGGCATCATGGTCCACAGGCCAATCATGATACTCTTCTTCAATAAATGAAATCAAGCAAGAAAGGTCTTGCTGGCGGGTGAGGTAGTTATCGTTCTCATAGGCATTTAGATCGTAAAACTCCATGGGGTGGGCAGGGGTAGTGCCGTTATGACTGAAATTGAACTTTACAAAAATAAATCCCTGGCGGGCAAATTCCTGGGCAATTAAATCCATACCGCCCCAGTCTTTAAAACCATTAATGCCGTGCGCATATACAATCACCGGCATGGCTTTTTCTGACTTTATGTAGGTGGCGTCAGCCGCCATAGGTATGCCGTTTTTTCCAGCCACTGTAAATACCTCCGTTTTAACTTTCTGCAAGGTGTTTTCCATTTATCCGGACATCTTAATAGAAGCAATAAATCAAAAAAATGGCATTTTTGTTTAAACAAAGTTCGCTTATGGCTCATACTCATAAAGCATGGCGCTTATTACTCCTTTTTGGTATCATACTAAGTAGTACCGCTTGCCAAAGAAAAATTCACATGAACGTAGGTATTGAAAATCAAAAATTAAAACCGTGCCCAGAGTCGCCCAATTGTATAGTAAGCCAATACCCCAGTGATACCCAACATTTTTTGGAGCCCTGGCATTACAGTGTTAGCCACAAACGCTTTCGCGAGAAGCTGTTAGAACTGTTGCAAGAAACGAAGCGGGTGCACATTGAGAAGCAAAGCGAGGAGTACGTGCACGCTACCTTCAAAATTCCCGTGTTTGGCTTTGTAGACGATGTT
>PR_CR_10_Liq_1_inCRDRAFT_1001749_pt1 | contig 11823 bp, 11 predicted proteins | sample PRCRCaboRojoPR_3_FD_10241 | JGI IMG/M metagenome (IMG submission 10241) | reverse complement strand
GCTATTCTCTGCGCTACTCATGCGGCATTAATTCTTTAATCTTAGTCAAAATCTCTTCGGCCAAAAAAGGCTGCCCTTTAATTTTGTCAAAACCCTGTGCATCTACCAAAAACTGGCTGCGCAGTACGTGCACCAACTGGCCGTTGTTGAGCTCTGGCACCAATACCCTGCGGTAGCCTTTTAGGTAAATTTCTAAGTCGCTGGGCAGTGGATGCAAATTGCGCAGGTGCAGCTGCCCTACAGCCAAACCGGCCGCGCGGGCCTGGCTTACCGCCACTTTAATGGCGCCTTTGGTGTTGCCCCAGCCTACCACCAGCACATCGCCTTCAGGTTCACCCTGTTCTAAGGTGGTGGGGGTATAATTTTGGGCTACAGCCGATACTTTGGCCGCGCGCAACTCTACCATTTTTTGGTGATTATCAGGGTCATAGCTTACGTTGCCGGTGCGGTCTTCTTTTTCCAATCCACCTACGCGATGCTCCAGGCCTGGCGTTCCGGGTAGGGCCCACTGGCGCACACCGGCATGGTTGCGCGCATAGGGCAGGTAGTTTTCATCAGCCGCTTGCATGACTGGTGCGCTAATCTCTGGTAGCGCCTCCGATTTAGGAAAAGCCCAGGGCTCCGAACCATTGGCCAGGTAACCATCTGAAAGGAGAATAACCGGGGTCATGTGCTCTATCGCCATTTTAGCTGCTTCCAGGGCTGCATTGAAACAATCGGCAGGGGAGCTGGCCGCAATAACCGGCACGGGGGCCTCTCCGTTACGGCCGTACAAAGCCTGGAATAAATCGCTCTGCTCGGTTTTGGTGGGCAGACCCGTGCTGGGGCCCCCACGCTGCACGTTCACCACCACCAAGGGCAGTTCCAACATGAGTACTAAACCCAGGCCTTCCGTTTTTAGCGCCATGCCCGGCCCTGAGGTAGCGGTCACCGCCAAACCTCCGGCAAAAGCCGACCCAATGGCCGCGGTGATGGCGGCAATCTCGTCTTCGGCCTGAAAGGTTTTTACGCCAAAATTTTTGTGGCGGGCCAGCTCGTGTAAAATATCGGAAGCGGGGGTGATGGGGTAGCCCGCATAAAATAAGTCCAGCTGGGCCTTTTGCGCAGCGGCAATTAAACCCAGGGCCAGCGCTTGGTTCCCGGTAATGTTGCGGTACTCGCCTTTGGGCAAGCGCGCTTTTTCTACCCGGTAGCGCTGCAGGGCTTCAATGGTGTCTCCGTAGTTGTAGCCCGCTTTTAAAGAGCGAATGTTGGCCTCCAAAACTTCGGGCTTGCTCTTAAATTTTTCCTGGAAAAATTGCAGGGTGTTTTCTAAACTGCGGCTGTACAAAAAGTAGACAAAGCCCAGGGCAAACATGTTACGCGAGCGGTCTTTCTCCCGTGGACTCATCTTCAAATCCTTCAGCGCCTCACGGTTGAGTTTGGTGATGTCTACCTCGTAAAATTGCAGTTCCTGGGGTTTGTTGTCCAGCGGGTTTTCTTCGTCATCGTAACCGGCCAGGCGCAAATTGCGCTTATCAAAACCGGCCGTGTTGGCAATAACCACCCCCCCGGATTTTAAGTTGGGGATGTTTTTACGATAGGCGGCCGCGTTCATGGCCACCAGCACATCGGGCCTGCCCCCGGGGGTGTCAATTTCTACGCTTCCAAAATGAATTTGAAAGCCGCTCACTCCCGCCACGGTGCCTATGGGGGCGCGTATTTCAGCCGGAAAATCAGGAAAGGTACTGAGGTCGTTTCCCGCTAAGGCGGTGGTATTGGTAAACTGCGAGCCCGCCAGTTGAATACCGTCTCCGGAGTCACCGGCAAAATGGATGGTAACCTTTTGTAATTCTTTAACGGTGCTCATATCAGGCTTTTGAGGCCATGCCTACTTCCACTACTTGCTTCACCTCCGGAGCGTGTTTTTTTATGGTCATTTCCACCCCGCTTTTTAAGGTCATTTGGTTTACGCTGCAGCCAATGCAAGCCCCGTGCAACTGCACCTTCACCGTACCGTCCTCTTCCAATTCAATAAAACTGATGTCTCCACCGTCAGACTCTAAAAAGGGTCTGATTTCATTGAGGGCCGTGGCAATTTTAGCGATGGTTGCTTCTTTATTTTCCAAACTCATAATTTACTTTTTAGCCACGGCAGAGCAGCCTGCCATGGTGGTTATGCGGGTAATTTCAGTGGGGGGCAAGGTTTCATTGCGCTTCATGAGTTGCTCTACCGTGTTGCGGGTTAGCTCTGTAAAGGCTTTAGCCGATGGGGTGTCTTGCTGCAAGGCAGCGGGGTGCCCTACGTCACCGCTTTCGCGGATGCTCTGCACCAGGGGAATTTCACCCAGAAAAGGCACGTTAAGCTCACGGCTCAGATTTTTCACGCCTTCCTTACCAAAAATGTAATACTTGTTATCCGGCAGCTCTTCCGGAGTAAAGTAGGCCATGTTCTCTACCAGGCCTAAAACCGGCACGTTGATGTTCTCTACCTTAAACATGCCTACGCCTTTACGCGCATCGGCCAGAGCCACATTTTGCGGGGTACTCACAATTACCGCTCCGGTAATGGGCACCGCCTGCACCAAGCTCAGGTGAATATCACCCGTGCCCGGAGGCAAGTCTACAATCATAAAATCCAATTCCCCCCAATGGGCATCACGGATAAGCTGATTCAAAGCCTTACTGGCCATGGGTCCACGCCATACCACGGCCTGATTAGCTCCGGCAAAAAAGCCGATGGAAAGCAGCTTTACGCCATAACTTTCTACCGGATCCATTTTGGCTTTGCCATCTACATTAATGCTGCCGGGTTTCATGTTTTCCACATCAAACATCAAGGGCTGCGAGGGGCCGTAAATATCCGCATCTACCAAGCCTACCTTAAAACCCATTTGGGCCAGGTTTATAGAAAGGTTGGCGGCTATGGTGCTTTTGCCTACGCCTCCCTTGCCGGAAGCTACGGCAATAATATTTTTCACGCCTGGCAACTCTGCGCCCCTAATCATGTTGGCACGCTCTTCAGCCGCTTTGGGCACTTCCAGGTTTACCTTTACTTTGAGTTTGCGGTCTACTTGCTCATGAATGGCCTTAAGCACGTCTACCTCCAGTTTCTTTTTCACGTGTAAAGCGGGGGACTCGCTGATGACGTCTACCACTACTTCATCGCCAAAAATCTGGATGTTTTTTACGTGACCTGCGTCAATAAGATGGGTGCCACCTTTGGTGGCTTTTATAGTTTTAAGAGCCTCAACAATAGCCTCTTTTTGTACTGCCATAATTTAGTTTTTGCCTTGCAAAATTAGGGCATGCAGTTTCATTTACCGCATGACTTTAATCATCCTTTAAAGGCCATAAAGGTAGTCTATTTAGATTGATTCTTGGTTGTGGGTGGGGTGGGCGGTAGTTGGCAGTCCACAGAGCGCAGTCCACAGACTTCCGTCATCGGTCATCCAGCATCCATCTCATTCCATCTTCCGTCTCCCGTTTCCGTCATCCAACAGCAAACATCGGTCATCCAGCAACAAACATCCGTCACCCAAACCCCTTACCTTTGCCGCCATGGATTTTTACGGTAAAAAAAACCTTTGGAAATTTATACTGCTGGTTTTTGCCATTCTTATTGGGGCGGCTACCCTCTTTTATACCGAGAGCTTCTTGAAGCAGTTACGGCAAGAAGAGATTAAAAAAGCCAGCCTGTGGGCCGATGCCATGAATAGCCTGCAACAGGCCGACAATGAAGACGAGCTGACCCTTACCTCAAAAATTATAGAGAGCAACACCACCATTCCGGTAATTATTACCGATGAGGAAAACACCATTCTTTTTTCTGCCAACCTGGATGAAAACAGAGCCTCTGACCGGCAATGGCTCCAGGATTTGCTAAAAGACATGCAAGATGAAGGCAATGTGATTGAGCTTTCCATAGGCCCCGGTGAAAGTCAGTTTTTACACTACCAAAACTCTACCCTACTCACCAAGCTGCGTTTTTACCCCATTGTGTTGCTGGTAGTAATTACCCTTTTTATTGGGGTGGCTTACGTGGCGTTTAGTAATTCGCGCAAAGCAGAACAAAACCGCGTTTGGAGTGGGTTGGCCAAAGAAACGGCCCACCAAATAGGTACGCCCCTTTCTTCTTTAATGGGCTGGCTGGAAATGCTCAAACTTAAAAATGCCGATGCCAAAATGCTGGCTGAAATGGAAAAAGACATCAATCGTTTAAACACCATCACCAATCGTTTTAGTAAAATTGGCTCGCAACCGGCCCGCAGCCCTCAGCCCATTGGCGCCATTACCGAAGCAGCGGTAGAGTATCTTAAAAATAGGAGCCCCAAAAAAGTGCAGGTTGGTTTGAAGAGCCCTGCTCAAGACACTGAGGTTTTATTGAATGTACCCTTGTATGAATGGGTAATTGAAAACCTCATCCGCAACGCCATAGATGCACTGGAGCAAGAGGGCCATATTGAAGTGGAGGTGAGCCACCAGGAAAAAACGGTGGTGGTAGAAGTAACCGACAATGGTAAAGGCATCCCCGCCAATCGGCTCAAAACCATTTTCAGGCCGGGCTACTCTACCAAAAAACGGGGCTGGGGTCTGGGCCTTAGTTTGGCCAAGCGCATTATTGAAGACTACCACCAAGGCAAAATTGTAGTGGCCGCCTCAGAGCCGCAAATGGGCACCACCTTTAGAATTACCCTCAAGCGCGAAACAAGCTAATGGCCGGCATTTACCTGCACATCCCATTTTGTAAACAGGCCTGCGTGTACTGCAATTTTCACTTTTCTACGCGACTGCAAAATAAAGGCGCCTTGTTAAAAACCCTAATCCGCGAGGCCCGGCTTCGGCAGGATTTCACGGAGGGAGAGGTGATTGACAGCATCTATTTTGGGGGCGGTACTCCCAGTCTGCTGAGCGCCTCAGAAATTGAAAGTTTACTGGAGGATCTGCACCAACTCTTCCCGGTATCGGCTGCAGCCGAAATTACCCTGGAAGCCAACCCAGACGATTTAAAACCCGGCTACCTGCAGGAGCTGGCGCAAACACCTGTAAACCGCCTGAGCATTGGCCTGCAAAGTTTTCGCGAAAGCGACCTCCAGTTTATGAACCGGGCGCATAATGCCCAAGAAGCAATGCAGTGCGCAGTGCTGGCCCAGGATGCTGGCTTCTCCAACCTTACGGTAGACCTTATTTACGGCTTACCCGACTACGGGGTAGACGAGTGGCAAGGCGCTTTGGCGCGAATCAAAGAATTAGAGGTCCCGCATTTCTCTGCCTACGCCCTTACGGTGGAGCCCAAAACTGCCTTACACCACCAAATTGAAAAAGGAAAACGCGCCCCTTTGGATGAAGAGTTGGCCGCCCGGCATTTTGAGACCCTGCAAGAATTTGCCACGCGGGCTGGCTACCGCCATTACGAGCTCAGCAATTTGGCCCTGCCCGGTTTTGAGGCGGTACACAATTCCAGCTATTGGCAGGGAAAAACCTACCTGGGCCTGGGGCCGGCCGCCCACAGTTTTAGGCCGGGTGAGCGCCTTTGGAACGTGGCCAACAATACCCTTTACCTACAAGCCTTAGAAAAAAATGAGCTTCCGCTGGAAAGCGAAAAATTAAGCCTGCGCGACCAGTACAATGAGCGAGTGATGACCGCCCTGCGCCTGGAAGAAGGGCTTTCGCTCAGCCAGGTTGAAAAAGTTTTTGGCAAGCCCTACCGGCTCTACGCGGAGCAACAAGCCCAAGCTCTGCTGCAAAAGGGAAGGTTGGTGCAAGAAGAAAATCGTTTGGTCATTCCGCCCGCCTGGCGTTTTCACAGTGATGGACTGGCCGCGGAGTTGTTTTGGGTTTAGAAATTAAGCCGCACTTTTGAAGTATGGAAATTAGTTTTACGCAAGGTCCGCATTCTTTTAAAGTAGACCTAAAAACCGGGATTGACTGCTCCAGCGTGTATGGCCTGCCCCGTGCTGAGCCGGCCGCCTGGCACTGCAGCCCCGTAAAAGTAGAGCCCGTACAAAATGGAGACTGGGTAGGCTCTGTGCAGGCAGGCGCACCCATTAACTTTTACCAGGTACAGCTCAATCCGCATGGCAATGGCACCCACACCGAGTGCGTGGGGCACATTAGTGCCGAAAAGCAAAGCATCAATGAGGTGTTACCCGGCTTTCAGGGCTTGCTGCGCCTAGTGCGGCTTGCGCCCGATGGACAGAATTGTGTGCGCCTGGCCGATTTTAAAGCTAAAGTGCAAGAGCTGGTAGAACCCGCCCTGGCCATTGCCGTACCGGCTGATTTCCCTCAGGATTTTAGTGGTACCCACCCACCCTACTTTGAACCTGAACTGATGCGCTACCTACGCCAGGCAGGCGTACACCATTTTATCACCAACTTACCCTCAGTAGACCCTGAGGAAGATGACGGTGCCCTGGCGGCCCACAAAGCTTTTTGGAACTATCCGCAGGAAATGGATCTCAAGCGTACCATCACAGAGCTGGCCCATTTTAAGACTGAATTGAAAGAAGGCCAGTACTTTTTGAATTTACAAGTAGCACCCTTGCAAAATGATGCCGCTCCCAGCCGGGTGATGCTGCATGCGCTTAGTACCCCATGAGCGCGGGCGGTGCTTAACCCCGTTTCATTTCTTCACTCACCGGTTTCTTAAGGGTGTGCTGTTTCATTTTATGAAAATGCGCTACCCGGTTGGTGTTGGGGAAAGGCTTATTGGGCACCGGCACCTTTAAAAAAGCACAGAGGGGTNCCCAACCTTGTTTCACGTCATACACTAGCAGCTGTTCGGCCGGCACGTGCGCTTGCACTTCCTGGTTGTGCCGCTTAAAAATTTCAATGGCTTTGGCCTTGTTGAACTGCCGCATGCCAAAGGTTTCTTTAAAAATGGTTTTTTGAATGAGCCAACCTACCTGCATGAGCTGGCGCACCCGTTTCTTAAAAAAATAGTTGCGCAAAATGTAGAGCGCTTGCTTAAAATTGGGGTACGATCTAAAAATGGTTTTTGCTGCGCTTTGGTACCAACTTTCCGGATCTCGGGTGGTCAGAATCACCTTGGCCTGGGGGTATTGCTGTAGCAACTCTTTGTAAAACAAACAACCGGGAAAATCAGTGATGCTGGAAAACCCCTCCAAGACAGAATCCCAGTGAGGCGCTTTACCCTGAGCCGCCTGCAACCACATTTTGGCGCGCTCTGGTTCATTGGTAAGTTCTATCATGTGATAGCACGGTCCAAATCCTAATTCTTCCAGAGCGTGTTTAAGGGTCATGGTGCCCGTGCGGCCAAACCCTGCTCCAATTACATCCAGCGGCATACCATTGCGTATTTTTTCCTCTAACCCCTTTTCAGGGGAAGGGTTTACAAAGATGCAGCACTCCTGCCGCCTTCCCCGCAAAGGGAGCTGCGCAGCGCGGTGGCATCTTCATTTGGCTACCCGGGCGGCAACCGATATTTTTGGCCTTACCCCATACCAAGAAGCCTAAAAATATGTTATTCACGCATTGATGATTCTGCCAACCCGTATTAATGGTTATTTTTGCCCACCTTTAAAACTCCGCTTTGTCGCAATCACTGGTAATTATACCCACCTACAACGAAAAGGACAATATTGAGCGCATTTTGCGTGCGGTCATGGAATTGCCCAATGCCTACGAGGTGCTGGTGGTTGATGACAACTCACCCGATGGTACCCGCGAGATTGTGAGCCGCCTGCAGGAAGAGTATCAGGAAAAAATCCACCTTTTAAAACGGGCAGGAAAACAAGGTTTGGGTACGGCCTATTTAGATGGTTTCCGTTGGGCGCTGGAACGCCAGTATCAGTATGTTTTTGAAATGGATGCTGATTTTTCACACAACCCTACCGATCTTTGCCGTTTGTTCAAAGCCTGCGCAGAGCAGGGTCATGATGTAGCGGTGGGTTCACGCTACGCCACGGGGGTAAATGTAGTGAACTGGCCCATGAGCCGGGTTTTGCTCAGCTATTTTGCCTCGCGGTATGTGCGCGTAATTTTGGGCATCCCCGTAGAGGATACTACGGCTGGCTTTGTTTGCTACAAAAGGGAAGTTTTGGAACGCATTAACTTTAAGCGTATCAAATTTGTAGGTTACGCTTTTCAGATTGAAATGAAATTTATAGCCTTTAAATTAGGCTTTAAAATAAAAGAAGTACCGGTAATTTTTACAGACCGCACTGAAGGTACATCCAAAATGAGTAGAGGCATCATAAATGAGGCCGTATTTGGAGTCTTAAAATTGAAATTGCGCAGCCTAATTAAACGTTACAAATAAGTTTTAGTAGAAATGAGTAAAATACTCCTTAAAAATACCCGCGTGGTGAATGAAGGAACTGTACAGGANGCAGANGTGTACATTTCTGAGGGGCGTATACAAAAGATAGACAAACACCTAAGCCAACGCAATAATGAAACNACGGTTATTGATGCGGAGGGCAAATTTCTNATTCCNGGAGTGATAGATGATCAAGTGCACTTTAGAGAGCCAGGCCTTACCCAAAAAGCCACCATTTACACCGAGAGCCGGGCGGCCGTAGCGGGCGGTATTACCAGCTACATTGAGCAACCCAACACCGTACCCCAGGCTTTAACGCTGGAATTACTGGAAAACAAGTACGCCATTGCGGCCAAAGACTCGCTGGCCAACTACGGCTTTAACATGGGCGCCAGCAACAACAATCTTGAAGAACTTAAAAAAGTAGACCCCAACCGTGTGCCGGGCGTAAAAGTGTTTATGGGCAGCAGCACCGGCAACATGTTGGTAGATGACCTCAAGGCCTTGGAAGGTATTTTTAGCCAGGTGTCTATTCCGGTAATCACCCACTGTGAAGACGAAGAAACCATCCGTAACAACCAGGCTAAATTTGTGGCCCAGTATGGTGAAGACATACCCATGCGTTTTCATCCCGAAATTCGCAGCCACGAGGCTTGCCTGAAGTCCTCTTCATTGGCGGTTGATTTGGCCAAAAAATTCAACACCCGCCTGCATGTTTATCACATAAGCACCGCAGAAGAATGTGATCTTTTTGACAACAAGCTGCCGCTGGAAGAAAAACGCATTACCGCAGAGGCCTGTATTCACCACCTTTGGTTTAATGACCAACAGTACGATGAAAAGGGAAGTTTTATAAAATGGAACCCAGCGGTAAAATCGGAAAGCGACCGCCAGGAAATTTTTAATGCTGTACTGGATGGGCGCATTGACGTAATTGCCACCGACCACGCCCCGCACACCTTAACAGAAAAACAGCAGGTGTATACCAAGGCGCCCAGTGGTGGTCCCTTGGTGCAGCATGCCCTGCCCGCCATGATGGAATTTGTGCGTGATGAAAAAATGACCATTGAGCAGTTGGTAACTAAAATGTGCCATAACCCGGCTATACTTTTTAACATTAAAGAGCGCGGTTTTATACGCGAAGGCTACCACGCTGATTTGGTGCTTTTAGACCCCTCCAGACCTTGGCGGGTAAGCAAAGAGAACTTGCTCTACAAATGCGGCTGGTCTCCATTTGAAGACACCACTTTTAGAGCGCGAGTGAGCCACACTTTTGTAAATGGCACCCTGGTGTATGAAAATGGCAAAATTATTGAAGCGCCCGCTGCGCAAAGACTAAGTTTTGAGCGGAAGTAAATTTTTGGGGTTGGCTTTATTGGCCTTCGGTTTTGGGGTAGGCTGCGCCCCCGAAAAAATCTCCGAGCCCGATGAGCCCGCTTGGTTAATTCCACAAGATACTATGGTGCGTTTAATGACCGACATCCATCTGGTGGAAGGCAGCCGCATGGGCGGTAAAACCATTGGTGACACCCTGCCCACCCGGGTGTACTTTGAAAAAGTATGGGAAAAGTACGGCACTACGCGAGAAGCCTATGATAGTAATTTTCGTTACTACGTGCGCAATGCAGAGCGCATGGATAAGATTTACGAGCAAGTGCTGGAAAACCTCAGTCAACTAGAAGCCTCTCTGCAAACGCCCAAAGATCGCCCTGCGCCCAGTCAGCCCACCACGCAAGAAGAACTGGATTCTGCTGTGAAACAACTGCGTAAAAAAAATTAAGCAGAATGGTCTTTTTTATAGAAAGCGGCAATTTCCTGCACGCTTTGTTCCAAAGGTCTAAACTCAAAATTAAGAGCTTGCCTCACTTTCTGATTTTCATAGTAACAGGCTTGCAAAGCGGTAGAAGCGGTTTCTTTGGTAATCATGGGTTTTTTGCCTGTTAGCCAGCTTTTTAGTTTTTCAATACGCCAGGCCAAATTGCTCATCCAGGGCTTTACCTCTATGGAGGGAGCTTTTACCCCTAAGGCGTGAGCCACGCTGGCAAAAAACTTTTGGTAGGTCCAGTTTTCGGCTGCCACCACAAATCGTTCGCCATCAATTTCACTGTGCATGAGCTGCTCCATAATAGCGGCCACATCGCGGGCGTCTACGTAAGCGTTTACTCCCTGGGTGTAAAATTTAAAGCCCTGCGCTATACGACTGAACAAAGCGGCACTGCCACTCTGCCACGGGCCCGGGCCAATAATGATACTGGGGTTTACAATGACCAGGTTCAGCCCCTCTTCGTGGGCACGCCAAACTTCCAGTTCCGCCAGGTATTTACTTTTTGCGTAAGCGGAGTTGTTTTTACTTTCTACCCAGTGACTTTCTTCATCAAAATGCTGTTGACCTTCTTTTCGGCCCAGAGCCGCTACACTGCTTACGTGCATTAATTTTTTAATACCCAGGTGCAGTGCTAAATTCACCAAGTTGGCCGTGCCGGTAGGATTTTCATCCAACATGCGGGCTTTATCGGCTGGCGCAAAACTCACCACAGCCGCACAATGGTAGAGGTAATCAGTGCCTTGGAGGGCTTGTTCTAAAGCGGGCAGGTCCAAGAGGTCAGCCTCTGCAAACTCAATTTTATCAAACTGCTCTTGAACCTTGGGGTGGTAATAGCCCAATACCTTTTTGAGAATACCAAGCTGAGAACTGGCGCGGTGCACCACGCGCACCTGCTTTTGCTGCTGGAGTAAATGCACCACCAGGTGGGCGCCTAAAAGTCCGGTTGCTCCTGTAACAGTGTGTGTTTTCATGGCCGCGGCTAAGGTAAATGTTCTGCCCATTGTACCCTAACCTAAAGTGGCTGTTGCTTTAAAAGATAATTGTTGTATAAAGCTTATTTTGGCCTTTTAATTGGTTTCTAAAGTATCTATCACCCCCTCTCAACGATTGAAAACAGGCTTAGCTCTGGGTTTAGTTTTTTTATTGGTTTTTGCCACCAACCAGGTTGACAAAAGGCATTTTGAAAAGGCACAGTATAACTTACGGTCCATATTTGAAGATCGTTTGGTGGTGAAAGGCTACCTCTATGAGCTTCAGGAAATGGTGTACGAAGAGGAGTTGGCCTTAACCGATAGCGCTGCTGTGGGAATGATGGAGAATCCAAAACAGGATATCCTCATTCAAAAATATGGAGAACCCGCCTTACCCCCAGAGAACGCAGTCACTTTGAAGATTTGCAAGAAGAGCTCAAAAAATACGCCCGGGTAAAATCCAATTCGCCCAACCTCCAGGCCTGGAACAATCAATTAGATCGCATTCACAATACTTTTTGTGCTTTAGCCGAAATCCAACTAAAGGAGGGTGAGGTGCTCAATAAATCCGCTGAAAAATCACTGGACTTTACCGCCTTTATCTCCCAATTAGAAGTAATTATTCTAATCCTTACCGGAATAATTGTGCAGTTTTTAATCTTTTACCGCCCTAAAAAATAGGCTTCCACAACCTATCGATACGAGCTTAGCGTAAACCAAGCATTAGCTTTACTTTTGCCGCAAATTTTTTTGAATTTGCTATGACC
>PR_CR_10_Liq_1_inCRDRAFT_1001748_pt1 | contig 11826 bp, 9 predicted proteins | sample PRCRCaboRojoPR_3_FD_10241 | JGI IMG/M metagenome (IMG submission 10241) | reverse complement strand
AATCCATTACTGATGTGTCAGCCAATGTCGTGACATCACCAACTGGCTTGTCCTCAGCAACATCCCTGAGCAATCGCCTCATGATTTTTCCACTTCGAGTCTTAGGTAGTTCGTTCACCACAAAAATCTGACGTGGTTTAGCGATTGGCCCGATCTCTTTGGCTACGTGATCTCTCAACTCTCTGGAAACATCGAGTTCATTTGCTGTGTTCTCAGCTTGAGATCTGCGCAGGATGCAGAAGGCCACAACTGCTTGGCCGGTGGTTTCATCCTTTGCTCCCACGACCGCAGCTTCTGCAACATAGGGATGGGAAACAAGTGCTGATTCGATTTCAGTGGTGGAGAGTCTATGACCTGAGACATTCATCACGTCATCGACTCGACCCAGTAGCCAAAGGTCACCATCATCATCGTATTTGGCACCGTCCCCAGCGAAATAAACCCCTTCAAACTTCGACCAGTAGGTCTCTTTGAATCGCTCGGGATCTCCCCAGATTCCTCTGAGCATGGAAGGCCATGGTTCAACCAGAGACAGGTAACCACCGTGGCCATGGCCAACTGGATTTCCATCGTCATCCAAAATCTTTGCTTCAACACCGGGCAGAGGCACCTGAGCACTTCCAGGTTTTGCCTCGGTTATTCCAGGAAGCGGGGAAATCATGATGGCCCCTGTTTCGGTTTGCCACCAGGTGTCAACAATTGGTGCCTTGCCACCACCAATAACATCTCTATACCAAATCCAGGCCTCTGGGTTAATTGGTTCACCAACTGAACCCAGCAACCTGATTGAGGATAGGTCATAGTGTTGAACCACCTCGCGACCCATTTTCATGAAGCTACGAATTGCGGTCGGGGCTGTATACATCAGGCTGACTTTGTATTTGGCGACCAGATCCCACCATCTTCCCCAGTCTGGGGTATCTGGTGTTCCCTCGTAAATCACCTGTGTTGCAGCATTTGCCAGAGGTCCGTAGGCCACGTAGGTGTGACCGGTGATCCAACCAACATCTGCGGTGCACCAATAAACATCGGTTTTGTCGTGGAGGTCAAAAACGTTTTTGTGGGTGTAACTCGCTTGGGTGAGGTAACCACCAGAGGTGTGCAGGATTCCCTTTGGCTTTCCAGTTGTTCCGCTTGTGTACAAAATAAACAAAGGCTGCTCGGCGGGGAATGGTTGAGCAACATGCTCAGTCTCAACGGTTGCCATTTGCTCATGCCACCAAGAATCGATGCTGTCATCCCAAGCTACTTCCTGCTTAGTTCTTTGCACCACAAGCACTTTTGAAACCGATGGACACTTGCCATCGGCTAGCGCTCCATCCACGTTTGGCTTCAGAGCACTTGCCTTGCCTTTTCGGTAGCCACCATCCGCGGTGATAACCACCTTGGCCTCAGCATCTTGAATTCTTTGAGCCAAGCTGTCAGCGCTAAAGCCACCAAAGACAACTGAGTGAACTGCTCCAATTCGGGCAACCGCCTGCATCGCAATGATTGCCTCTGGAATCATTGGCATGTAGATCGCAACTCGATCTCCAGCCTTTACCCCCAGCTTGATCAAAACATTGGCAGCCTTCTTAACCTCTTCCAACAGTTGTTGGTAAGTGTAGACAGCTGTGTCACCCGGTTCTCCCTCGAAAAACAGAGCCACTCGTTTTCCCAGGTCGTTCTCAACGTGTCTGTCGAGACAGTTGTAGCTGACATTTAGCTCGCCATCGTGAAACCATCTGGCGAATGGCGCATTGGACCAATCCAGGGTTTCTGTGAAGGGCTTGTGCCAGTACAACTTATTTGCCTGTTCCGCCCAAAAGCCCAGTCGATCTGACTTTGCTTTTTCATAGATTTCAGGCTGAGCAATTGCTTTGGCAGAAAACTCAGCAGTGGGTGAGAAACGCCTGGTTTCCGAAAATAGGTTTTCGATCTCTTGATCGTTTGACATCATTGTCCTCCAGTCGACTTTGACGATTTTTATCTTGCCACAAAACTTAAGTCTTGGAATTCACTCAGATTGGATTGGTTATCGCTAACTAAGGTTTAGACTTTAGTTGTCGGTTTTCCGACTGAGAGCTCAGTTCCCCCAATCGGGCTCTCATGGCGGCAGGTTTCCCCCCATTCCTGCCGCCTCTTTTCTTTTCCACAGGTTTTGATTTTCATCGCAGAGATAAAAACTGTTTAGTCATTATGGGTTGATGAAGATCGCCAACCCTCTGTCGCAACTGCTTGAAATAAAAGGAGTGACCGATGTTTTATTGCAGGGCTCGGAGCACAGCTTTATTTTTGACGGGGATTGGAAACGGGTTGCAAACCCTTTTCGAGATGAGGCAAAACTCCGGCAACAGATAATCGATTTGGTGCTGGCAACCGGCAAGCGCTGGGACATAGCCAGACCGCATGCAGACTTCAGTTTTGAAAACTATAGATTTCACGCCCTGATGGGTGGGGTGGTGTCTAAATACGACCAATTGTCAATCCGAATTCATAAGCCTGATTTGGATATTCAGTTATCACCTCAACTTGAGTTGATTGCCAAATCAAATGACAGCTTTCTAATCAGTGGCCCAACTGGCTCTGGAAAGACCACCCTGTTGGCAAAGATGCTTCAGGCAAATCCAGGCAGAACAGTCTTGGTTGAACAAACTGAAGAGATCGAATTGCCACCACCATCTGTGACCATCAGGTCTCGAGAGACCAACATCGAATTAGCCGGTGAGTTGACTCTGTCCGAGTTATTGAACCAGGCACTTCGGATGCGACCAGACCGCATGGTGATTGGTGAGATTAGAGGAAAAGAAGCACTGGCATTGCTATTGGCAATTAACAACGGCCACAAGGGTGCTGCCGCCACAGTTCATGCGCAGTCAGCTAAAGCAGTCCCGAATCGACTTCGCACCCTGGGGCTGATTTCTGGGGTTAGCAGTGAACTGATTTTGGATCTTGCAAGTTCTTTGGATTGGTTAATCCACATCGAAAAAACTGAGGTTCAGGGCATCTATCGTTGGCAGGATCTATGAGCCTGACTTCATTGATTTCGGGAATCAGAGCGGGGCTGACTCCTGCCGAGGTGATTGAGATTGAAAGACCCAACATCGAAAAGCTAGACCAACAGGACCAGCAGGATTTTTGGGAGCTTTGGAATACGGCTATAAAAACAGGCGCTCCCATTGGGCAAGCTATTGAGATGATTCAGATTTCAATTGAGCATCGAAGAAAGTTTTTCTCAGAACTTGAGATCATCTCCTCAGCACCCGCTGCAACCAGAGAACTGCTGGCGTGGCTTCCACTGATTGGCTTGGCAGTTTCTCAGGTGATTGGCCTAAACCCATTCTCAGCATTGGATTCAACCTTCGGGGTGATTGTGTTTGTTTTTGCCTTTGTCTTATTTGCAACCGGCATGTATTTATCAAAAAAGATTCACGACAAACTTTCTGCGGTTGCGCCAAGAACAGACCTCGCTCCATTATTGGCAGCGATTCAACTTAGAGCCGGTATGCCGATGTCAAAGGTTAATATCAAAAACAGACTATTGAAAAAAGCACTGCAGGCAGGTGCTCCACTGGCTGAGGTCTTGGTCGAGCAATATTTATTGAATCAACAACAGGAGTTTGATAGGAAGCGGAAGCTACTGGCAAAGGATTCCGTCAAGATGCTGATTCCGTTGGGACTTACCTCATTGCCAGCCTTTATTTTGCTCAGTGTTTTCCCACTACTGATTTCAAGTTTTCGATTGGTCAACATATGAAAGGAAAAACATGAGGCTAATAAACAATGACAGGGGAGCGGCAACTGCTGAGTATGCGATTGCGATGATGGCGGCGGTTGCCTTTGCGGGACTGTTGGTTGTGATTATGCGAAGTGATGAGGTGAGGACAATATTGTTTGATCTGATTAACCAAGCACTGACCATTGAAGAAATCGAATCCTGAATCTGGGCTGGTGACTGCCGAGTTTGCAATCACCATTCCAAGCTTTGTGATTTTGTTGTTGGCTCTGCTTGGTTCATTTCAATTAGGGATGGAGCGGATCAACAATCAGCAGCTTGCCCAAACTGAGGCAATCAAGGTCTCCCTCGGTGGAGAAACCGACCACCAAGAAACCAGAGTAGAGCAGATGGTTTGCGTGAGTGTGAGTGGAACGCTGGAGGTGTTAGATGCAAAAGCCTGTGCGCCAGATTACAGATTCACGAGGCTTGGCTACAGCGATGATGCTGGGGTTGATGTTTTTGGCAAGTAGTTTGATTTTTGTTTCGATAACAGCATCAAATCTTTTGTATTTTTCTCAGAAACTCAGCTTCGCCACCAATCAGGCAGCGGTGATGGCCGCGGATAGCTTTCGAGGCATAAGTCACGGTTTCCCCTGTGAAGGGGTAGAGAATTTGGCGAGCCAACTTGACTTGAATCTAGATTCATGTCGTATTGTCAAGGGCGTTAGTCAAGTTGAGATGTCCAAAAATCATGGTTTATTTCAACTTAGCTATAAAGCATTTGCCGAATAGGAGAGCAGTTGAGCAAGAAGCTTGTTGTCGTAGAGTCGCCAGCTAAAGCGAAGACCATTAAGAAATATCTCGGAAGTGATTTTGAGGTTTTAGCAAGTGTTGGACATATCCGCGACCTGGCTGATCCCAAGGATGTTCCGGCAGATAAGAAAAAAGGGTCCATGGGCAAATTCGCCATTGACATCGAAAATGACTTTGCTCCTTTTTATAAAATCTCACCCGGTAAGAGCAAGACCGTTTCTGAATTGAAATCCGCGCTGAAAGATGCCGATGAGCTCTACCTGGCAACTGATGAGGACCGCGAGGGTGAGGCAATTGCCTGGCACCTGTTAGATGTTTTGAAGCCGAAAGTTCCAGTGAAGCGAATGGTGTTCAACGAAATCACCAAAGAAGCCATTGAGCAGGCCTACCAACACACCAGAGACATCGACGACAACTTGGTGCAGGCGCAGGAGACCAGAAGAGTGGTTGACCGGCTATTCGGTTATGAGCTATCTCCAATTTTGTGGAGAAAGATTAATCGTGGTTTGAGTGCTGGAAGGGTTCAGTCACCAGCCATGCGCATGATTGTTCAGCGAGAGCGCGAGCGAATGGCCCATGTCAGCGCTGATTACTCCTCGGTCAATGCAACTGTTAGTCACTCCGAGGCAGATTTTGAAGCAAAGCTGTTTGCAATTGATGGCAAGAAACTAGCCACAGGAAAAAGCTTTGATGCCGACGGTGCGCTAAATGGCGATTACATGGTTTTGAAAAATGAAGAAGCGTCTGAGCTTAGTGAAAAGCTACAGGGAGAAAAGCTAGAGGTGATTAGTGTTGAGTCAAAGCCCAGCACCAGAAAACCCTCAGCTCCTTTTACCACCTCCACCTTGCAACAGGATGCATCCAGAAAACTGGGTTTGAGTGCGAAGCAGACAATGGATCTAGCCCAGCAGCTTTACCAAGAGGGACACATTACCTATATGCGCACCGACTCAGCCAATCTCTCGGCACAGGCAATTCAAGCCTCAAGAAAAGAAGTTGAGTCTCGCTTTGGCAAGGAATACCTTCCAGAAAAGCCGAGGCACTATGGATCTTCAAATAAGAATGCTCAAGAAGCGCACGAGGCAATTAGGCCAAGTGGTGACACATTCACATCCCCTGACAGCATCCCCAAATCGCTTTCTGCCAAGGCAATTGCTTTATACGAACTGATTTATAAGCGAACTATCGCATCTCAGATGACGGAGGCGAAGCTATCCACCACTTCTGTGAAGCTCAGTTTGAAAAAAGATCGGGAATACACCTTCACGGCCAGTGGAACCGTGATTTTGTTCAAAGGTTTCATGGCGGCCTACGAGGTTAGTGAAGACAAGGAGCAAAACAGTCAGCCCAAGCTTCCCGCCTTGAGCGAGGGGGAAAGTCATCCAATTGCTTCCTTGGAAGCTAAGGACCACTCAACCCAGCCACCAGCGAGATTCACCGAGGCTTCGCTGGTGAAAGCTTTGGAAGACGCTGGCATTGGTCGCCCGAGCACCTATGCGGCAATCATCTCCACCATCATCAACAAAGGTTATGTTTCAAAGCAGGGGAGCGCTCTGGTTCCAGAGTGGATTGCCTTCACGGTTACTAGATTTTTGGAGCAAAACTTTGGTGACTTGGTTGAGTATGACTTCACAGCTGGCATGGAGGCAGATCTTGACCGAATCGCCACGGGAGATCTCAACCGAAGCACTTGGCTAGATGAGTTTTACTTCGGTGGCGAGGATCGAGGTCTCACCAAAATCATCGAGGGTGTTGGTGATAGTGACCCAAGAGAGATAAATAGCTTTGAAATCTCACCCGGGGTGACGCTCAGGACTGGAAAATACGGACCTTATATAGAGCTTGCAGGCAATCCAGAAGATGAGGGCTTTGATGAAAAGGGAAGAAGAATTGTCAATATTCCCGAGGGCATGGCTCCCGATGAGCTGACTCCCGAGCGAGCTCAAGAGTTGATTGATGCACCAATTGCGGGAGACCGAGTGCTGGGTGATGACCCAAAGACTGGAAACCCAATCGTTGTCAAAGATGGTCGCTATGGTCCCTATGTTCAGATTCAGGATGAATCGAATCCGAAACCAACAACAGCGTCTTTATTCAAATCAATGTCTCCTGCAGATGTCACCTACGAGCAGGCGCTTGAGCTTTTGTCTTTGCCAAGAGAGGTTGGCGAGGACAAAGAGGGCAAGGTGATTACCGCCCAAAATGGTCGCTACGGTCCCTATTTGAAAAAAGGCAATGATTCTCGAAGCATCGACAGCGAGGAAAGGCTATTGACCATCACCGTTGAGGAGGCGGAGGAAATCTTTGCTCAACCTAAATACGGTGGTCGCAGAACAGCATCAACTCCGTTGAGAGAATTCGGTCAGGACCCAGCCAGCAAGTTGCCGGTGGTTGCTAAAACCGGTCAGTTTGGTGACTACGTCTCCGATGGTGTTGTGAATGCAACAATTCCGAGTGATGAGGCATTGGATGAGCTGACCAATGACCGAGCCTTCGAGTTGTTGGCAATTAGGCGTGAGAAACTAGGGGTTGAACCTGGTCAGAAACCAAAGACCGCGGCTAAACGAAGAAGAAAGTAGCGCTGATGTTCATCACCTTCGAAGGAATCGATGGTGTTGGTAAATCCACACAGATTGATGCCGTTGAGCGCTGGTTAGAACATAAAGGCAAAAAATTCATCAGGTCTTTCGAGCCCGGCGGCACAAAACTGGGTCAAGAAATCAGACATTTGTTACTGCATCGAAAGGGTGATGTTGCTCCAAGGAGCGAGGCTTTGCTGTATGCAGCTGATCGCGCCCACCACGTGGCAACCAAAATCAAGCCGGCACTAGAAAAAGGCCTGGTGGTTTTGGGTGATCGTTATTTCGATTCTTCCGTTGCCTACCAGGGAGCAGCCAGAGACCTTGACTTAAATGAGGTCAGAGACATTTCCCTGTGGGCTATTGACAATCTGCTACCAGATCTAACGGTTTTGTTAGACCTTGACGCTAAGCAGGCAATGCAAAGAAGGAACCAAACTGGCGAGGGTCCAGACAGACTCGAAAAGGAAAAGGTTGACTTTTTTGAAAGAGCCAGGGAAGCGTATTTGACTCTTGCAAAAGATGAGCCGAAGAGATTTTTAGTTTTGGATGCGTCTGAGAGCATTGAACAGATTTCTGAAAAGTTGATTTCAGAGCTAGAAAAAAGGTTTGATTAGCTAGATGGCACAAGCATTTGTTGATCTGATGGGGCAACCCGAGGCGTTGCAGCAGTTGAACACCGCCCTGTCTGACAAAGAAAGTGGAGTTCACCACGCATGGATGTTTGTTGGCCCTCCGGGTTCTGGCAGATCAAACATGGCGCATGCATTTGCGCAATCTCTAATTTGTTCCAATAACGGTTGCGGGGAGTGCAAGGACTGCCAGCTAGCGATGGCTGGGAATCACCCAAACATCAGCGTTCTGACCACAGACAAAGTTGTAATTACCATCGAGCAGGTGAGGGCCCTGGTCGCATCCAGCGCTCTGGGCTCATCATCAGGTGGCTACCGAGTGATGATAATCGAGGATGCGGATCGCATGTCTGAGCGAAGTTCCAACGTTTTACTAAAGGCTCTGGAAGAACCACCAGAGAAAACCATTTGGTTGTTGTGTGCTCCGAGTGAGATGGACATGCTTCCAACAATCAGGTCCCGTGTTCGCAAAGTGAACCTCAGCGTCCCAAGCCACGAAGAGGTTGCCAGGTTGCTAATCGAAAAAGATGGCGTCGACCCAGAGCTTGCCATCAATGTTGCACGAGAGGCTCAATCCCACATCGGCATGGCCCGAAGATTGGCAACAAGTTATGAGGCCAGATCTAGAAGATCTGAATCCATCCAAATTGGGCTAAAAATAAGTGATTTGGGAAAGGCCATGTTTGCCGCTGAAAAATGGCTAGCTCTTGCCAAGCAAGACGGCGAGGCTTTGGCTCAAGAAGAATCTGAAAATCAGCAGCGAGCATTATTGGCCTCGGTGGGGCTAGGACCCGAGGACAAAGTTCCGGCCCAATTGAAATCAGAGTTAAAAGCACTGGCAGATGATCAAAAGAAACGTCAAACCAGAGCGATTCGTGATGGCCTAGATCGGATTTTGCTGGACCTAGCCAGTGCTTACAGGGACATCGCCACCATTCAGCTGCAGGCTGGTCTTGATTTGGTTAACGAAAGTCTTCGAGATCAGTTGGAGATGAGAGCCAGAGCCAGCAAGGTTGAATTCACCATGATTGTTTTGGATGAAATCAAGCTTGCTCGCAGGCGCATTGAGAGAAACGTTCGGGATTTGCTTGCCATGGAGGCATTGGCAACCAAGATGATTTTCAGGGGCTGGGGCAATTGAAAAAGCTTTGGCTTGCCCTGCCACTGCTTCTAACAGCCTGCGCACCGATGCCAGTTGAGCAGGCCCCGGAAATCAAATCCGTTGATTATTTCGAGCAGACAATTGATTGGGAAACTTGCGGGGATTATCAGTGTGCGGAGATAGCAGCACCTTTGGATTGGGAGTTTCCAGAGTTTGAATCAATCAGCCTCGCTCTTCTAAAACTGGAAAACCCCAATTCCGATGAGGCTCTTTTTCTTAACCCCGGTGGTCCGGGTGTCAGTGCCAATCAGTGGATGCGAGACCGCGGATCGCAGATTGCAACACCCGAGATAATCAACAATTTTGACCTTGTCACCTTCGACCCCAGGGGGGTTGGTGATTCAACAGCCGTCAGTTGCGAAGACGATGACCTGAAAGACCGGTTGCTATATGGCCAGCCAGGCTCAGACGCTGAGAGTGAAGCGCTAATTGATGACTACATCCAAGATTGCATCGACAACAGCGGAGCCATCTTGGAATACGTTGGAACCAGAAACTCTGCCCGAGACTTGGATCTAGTTCGTTCACTCATGGAGCTTTCAAAGATTAATTTCTTGGGGTATTCATATGGAACCGAACTAGCGGCGACGTATTTGGCTCTGTTCCCAAACAGGGTTGGCAGGTTTGTTCTCGACGGGGCTGTTGATCCAAGCATTTCCCCAAGACAGGCAACCATCAACCAACTGGTTGGTTTTGATTTGGCATTTGATAATTACCTTGAAAACTGCGTCAGCGGAAGTTGCCCAATGGGTGATGATGTTGAGTCAGCAAAGCAAACAGTAGGTGATTTGTTTGACAGGATTGCCGAGCAACCGATCAGGGTCGGTTCTCGGGAGCTCACCGGCGCCGGACTGGTAACCGGCATCATCGCAGCTTTGTATCAGCAGGCTGCGTGGCCGATTCTGACTCAAGCTTTTGAGAATGCGCTGGCAGGTGATGGAGAGCGCATGCTGTTCCTGGCTGATCTCTATAACGAGCGAGAATCAGATGGAAGCTACAGAGGAAACCTGATTGATGCAAACATCGCAATCAACTGTGCTGATGGTCGATTGAGCACAGATGATGAAGATGTTGAATCTTTGAACCAAGAGCTTGTTTCACTCAGTGATGTCTTTGGTGAGTCTTGGCAGGATGGACACTTGATTTGTGCGGACTGGCCAGGAGCTCCCGCAACGGAAGAACTTGATTTTGAGCAAGACACAGATGCCTCACCTTTGGTCATTGGAACTACTGGAGATCCCGCCACACCTTATAACCAGGCAGTCAGTTTGAGCGAACTTCTGCAGGGTGCGGTGCTTATGACTTTTGAGGGGGAGGGGCACACGATTTACGGTCAGGGGGTTGACTGCATAGACGACCAGGTCAATGAGTATTTACTCACTGGAGCCGTCCCCCAAAAATTATTTTGTTAACCTAGTAAATTTTCTGCAAATAGTAAAAACAGGAAAATTTCTTCGAGTGTAGGGTTTCTCTCAGGCTTAGTGCCTAGGTTGCTAACAACGAGGTTGGCACATTAGAACAAAGGAGTTCTATTGGAGACAAAAAACCAATCAGAAGTCTGGATTAAGTACCAGAACTCTGACGAGTTCATCGCTCACCGCAAGCGGTTTAGATCGTTTGCTTTCCCATTTGCAGTGGGATTCCTTGTTTGGTATTTCTCATTCATTCTGTTGACCACCTTCGCTCGCGACTTTGTGTCGACACCCGTGTTTGGGAACATCAACATCGCATTCATTCTGGCTATTTTGCAATTCGTTACCACGTTCGCTATCGCATGGCTCTACGACCGTTACGCAACGAAGAACCTTGATGGCCCAGGATCCGAGTTGAAAGAGAAAATTGAAAAGGAGTTGCAAGCATGACCATAGACACGACGCTATTGGCGACATCTCTATTTGTTGTATTCATTTTGGTGACCCTTTTCCTGGTTTACCGGGCAAACCAGCAGAGTAAAAAGTCTGCGGACTTTTTTAACGCTGGAAGCTCACTAAACGGTTTCCAAAACGGTTTGGCAATTTCCGCTGACTACATGTCGGCTGCCAGCTTCTTGGGAATCGCAGGCTTAATCTCACTATTCGGATTTGACGGATTCTTGTATTCAATCGGTTTCTTGGTTGCATGGCTACTAGCTCTACTGCTAGTGGCAGAGCCGTTGAGAAACTCTGGGCGGTTCACCATGGGAGACGTGGTTTCCTTCCGAATGAGTCAGCGTCCAGTCAGAACTGCTGCTGCAACATCAACAGTGATTGTTAGCGTTTTCTATCTCCTTGCGCAGATGGTTGGTGCTGGTGCACTGGTTGCATTGTTGCTGGGCTTAACAGACCCTGCTGCGAAGAACTGGATCATTGTCGGTGTTGGATTGCTGATGATTCTTTATGTGACAGTCGGTGGAATGCGTGGAACCAGTTATGTTCAGATCACTCAGGCATTTTTGCTAATTTCAGGAGCAACTGCAATGACCGTGATGGTTTTGTGGAACTTCAACTTCGACCTAACCGGATTGCTAGACAAGGCTGCCGAGATGAGCGGTCAGGGAATGGCATTTTTGGAACCTGGTGGCAGATTCGGTGTTGACATCGTGGGAGACCCGGTGGCGACGCTGATTGGGAAAATCGACCTAATCTCGCTAGCACTGGCGCTTGTTTTGGGAACAGCTGGTTTGCCCCACATTCTGATTCGTTTCTACACCGTGCCAAGCTCTAGGGTTGCTCGCAAGAGTGTTAACTGGGCCATTGGAAACATCGGTGCTTTCTACCTGATGACCATTGCTTTGGGATTCGGAGCCGCGGCTTTGGTTCCGAGAGAAGTGTTAGGAATGGGGCTCAATGATGACGGATCCGTTGTGAATAGCAGTGGAAACGTAGCAGCTCCGCAGCTTGCTCTGGAACTAGGTGGGGGTGACGGTAGCGTCGGTGGAGCAATCATGTTGGCCTTTATTGGTGC
>PR_CR_10_Liq_1_inCRDRAFT_1001747_pt1 | contig 11841 bp, 12 predicted proteins | sample PRCRCaboRojoPR_3_FD_10241 | JGI IMG/M metagenome (IMG submission 10241) | reverse complement strand
GCCTTCCAGCCATGTCTTGGTACATGCGCCCAACAGCTCCACACACAGAAGTGTCTCTGTACTCTCTGTACATGTTTGTGATGATAGTTCTGGTCTCATAGCGAATCATGAGTCCGTAAGTTTTGCAGTGGTTTGTATGCTTTTCTTGGACTTCTTTTACTGACACTATTTCGCCATTTGATTTTTTGACCTTGTTCATTCTGCGCAAGAAGTACCAAAACCTCGACTTAGCCCTCACTTCGTCGCTGGCGAAGATTCGCATGCGGTAGATTGTGGGGTTGGAGTCTTCTTCAGTGGGCAACTTGCGGCCAGCAATAACATACTGCCTGATTTTCATCGATAAGCTAGAGTCTCCCTTCACCATTATTATTGCTTCTAGTACCACAATTGCCTATTTATTAGCTGAACCGCTAAGGGGACAAATAAGTTAAGTTAGTGTAAGTGCTTCTATCTAAAGTTACTACAAAGTAGTACAGCAAATAAGTTGAACTAATTCCAGTAGCTGAAAGCGCCAGAAACATCAAAACCAAAAAGTTAGTGGGCGACTGGTAAGCAAGGAACTCAGTGCAGGCGTCTTCTTCTGCTTCGCAGCAACTCAAGAACTCACTGAAGCTGCTTAAACAAAAAGCAGTCCACACAAAGAAAGCCGGGGAACTTACATGAAACACTCTGGAAAAAACCAAAGCTGGGAAAAAAGTATATAGCAGCAACACTGCAGAAGAGGCCAAACTCCACAGGTACCAAGAACCCACCCAAACTTGCAGTAAGTATAAGTAAGTGCACTTAGTGACTGAGTGGAGTTCTTTGTAACTTATCCAGTTTCCAGAGATTCTGATAAGCATAAGTCCAGACAAGCACATTCCTAGNACCAAAAACACCATTAGAAACTGTTTGAACCCGCTTGACTCAGATTTAGTCATTTATTTATTAACCCCAAGCTTCGACTACTGCGTAGTTTATAATTAGTTCTTTGCCCACTTTGAAGCATTCGAACAAGTCAGCTACAACAGCGTCTGGAGGAGGTGCAAAGCTATTGTTACAGTACAAAAAGATGTTTTCTTGAATGCGAGTTTGGGTCTTTACAAAGTTTATAATGGTTGCAAAAAGCTCTTTGCCCGAAACTTGGAACTTGGTTTTCTTGAGAATAGGAGCACTTGCAACTGGCTTCAGTAAAACGATTACTTTGTCTTCTCGCTTAATTGGGTTAATTCCTGAGTGACTATCGTAGAACTCATCTTCCATTTTATTGTAAGATGGGGATGGTTTTTTCTCGGATCTTTTCTGCTTTGTTTGGGAAAGGCGAGATCAGAATACTCATTTTAGGACTCGACAATGCTGGCAAAACAACTCTGCTGTACAGGCTCCAACTCAACCAAGTAATTGAAACAGTGCCCAGTAAGTTCTAAGCAGCAATCGGATTCAACGTAGAAACAGTAACTTACCACAACTTGAAACTCCAAGTTTGGGACTTGGGAGGACAAGGCACCATCAGGCCTTACTGGCGGTGTTACTACCCCAACACAAACGCTGTGATTTATGTAGTTGACAGTGCAGACAGGGACCGCATAGACGTCGCGAAGCAAGAAATGATGAGTATGCTTCAAGAAGAAGACCTAAACGGAGTCCCTTTGCTGGTGCTTGCTAACAAGCAAGACTTGCCTGGAGCCATGAGTGATGCTGAAGTTAGTGAAAAGTTAGGACTCCACACTCTCAGAAACAGACAGTGGAGTGTGTTTAAGTCCTCTGCTAAAACAGGGGAGGGCTTCACTGAGGGCTTGGACTGGCTAATCACCCTGTTAAAGAATTAAGTATTAGAAAGTTCATGGAACACCAAAGTGAATTTGTTGTAAGGAGTTTGTTGTTTGCGAGTGTTTTGGTTTTTAGGTGTGCAAAGAGGTTGTGGGAACAGTGGGTCGATGGCTATTTGGAAAGCGTTTTCTAACATTGAAGAAATTATCCTGGCTAGTATAGAGCACGAGGTTTCTAAGCAAGGGTTTGTGTTAACTTCTATAAGCCAAGGTTTGAGTTTGGTGTCCAGCATAAAGTCGTAGCCAAATATTTCAAAACTAAACCCTCTGTTTCTCCTGTTGAGTTTGTCGTAAGTTGCCTCAATAGTATCTTTGACAGCTTGACGCATTTTAGGAAGAATCTCGCTTAAAAACTCAACTTGAAGTCCTTTGGAGTTCAAGTACTTTTGGAAGTCGCCGTAAGACAACTTATTGCCAGGTTCGTATTTTCCGTAGTCTTCGGACTTCTTTTGCACAGCGTCATTAGTTAAGTGAACAAACTTATTGTTAATTCGGTTAGGGTTGTACTTCTTAGAAGCGGTTCTTAAATACCCTTCTTCGTAAAAGTAAGCTTGGGTCACATTGTTCACTATAGTCACTAGTGCAAAGCACCTTATGTCAAATTTCCGTTTGCTGATCAGGAATGGGTTGTGGATGTACTTTTGGATGATGAAACTGTGAGCTCCAGTTCTGGGGAAAGGGTTGTTTTTGAGTTCTTCAGTTATTTGGGAGATGTTGTTGCACAGACGTATTCCGTTTCCTCTGTTGGTGTTTTCGCCAGGTTTGAGGATCCAAATGTTCTTTTGGTTCTTTTGGCTGAGTTTGTTGTAGTAGCTTTCAAACTTCTCAAACGAAGGGTCATTTTGGCCGTTCACTATGTGGAAAGTAACAGGTAAGTAGTTAAACACTTTTAACCCTTTAGCTTCGTAGTAAGCCTTCATGCTTTGGTACAGGTACTTTTTGTCTGATAAGCAGTTATGGAACTCTAGCTTATTGTGGACTTTGAGTTTGTTGGGCATTACTGCGTTGTTGAGTTCTAGTTTCACAAAGTTAGGGCTGCTTAGAATACCCTCAAAGCCCAAGTCGGACTTTACTAAGCTTTCACTTGCAAAGTTAAACTCCAAGCTTTCACTGGTAAGTTTTTGAGGTTTGTAGTCTAAGCACTCTATAAGCTCAACAAAGGGCTTTTTAGTTGTTTGGGTCCAAAGCAAGTTAGCACTCAGCATTTCGTCTTCCTTAACATGAGACCACCACCACCTACTGTTGAAGCACTCCCTAACAACTGGACTGTTGTTGCCTTTTGGGAGATAGTAGGTATACAAGTTCCTTGATTCCTTGAGTACTTTGACTCCATTGCTTAAGTTTATGCAGCACCCCAGTTGACTTGTAAAGTTTATTTTAGACTTAAGGTTGAGTTGGGGTTTGTTTTCTTGACTGAAGCTTTTAGAGTGGCTGGGTTCTCTAGAGTATTTTTTGAGTCTTTTGAGTTTTTGGAGTTTTAAGGTGCTTCTGGGATTGTCTTTTTTAGGCGATTCAGTTTTTCTAATGAAGCCCCTGTCCCTTACACGGTGAGTCATATAATGGATTTTACTAGGTCGGACTTCAAGAGTTAACTGATAAGTAGCAGCTACTTCTTTGGGCAAGTTGGCGAAGGACCTAAGGAGTTTCTTAGAAGAGGTGCTTTTTGTCAAGTTTCTTCTTTCAGTGTCAATTAAGTCCCTAGGGTGGTTTCTATCTTTTCTTCTTTTGAAGTTTAACATAAGAAATAAATATGAACTTAGACGAGTTCGTTTCTGAAAACAACCCTGCCAGTGTAAGTTACACAAGGAAAAACTTTAGGTCGTCTACTTTAGCTAACACGCCTGCTTCAAGTCTTTCTATGTGTTCTGAAGACTGTTTGCCCACAAAATCAGGCTGGCTAAAAAAAAGGTCCACCGGAGTTTTCAAACGGTGGCAGTGGAGATTTTTTGTGCTCAAAGACAAGGTTCTGAAGTACTTCCACGACTTGTCTAAAACTCTGCCTGCAGCTGTCATAAACTTTGAACAAGTAGACACAGACTTAGAAAGGATAAGTTCAACAGAGCTGCTGATTGTTCTTTCGAACTCGAAAAGGAAATTCCATGTCAAAGCTAAGCCCCAAGATATTGCTAGGTGGGTTGAAGCACTCAAGCCCCATATTCAGTGTTCTCTCGGAAAACTAGAGAAGCGCAGTAGTTTGTCTCTGAAGAAAAACTTTTGGAAGTATAGTTACATCTCAGAAAAGCAGTTCAGAAACGAAGCTAGTACTGGAGACATTTTGCTGTTTCAAAGCAAAAACTTAACAGCTAAGTTACAAAGGGGCTTAACAGGCAGTAAATACGACCACGTAGCAATGATTCTGCGTTACTCCTCAGAAAAGATAGGGTTCCTAGAGGCGACAGGAGCCACAGGAGTAGCAATAGTGCTGTGGGACGACTTTTTAAGTTTCCAGTGGCACTTGTTGTACTCTAAATTAGTTCTGAGGAAACTCAATATTGTGCGCAACCAAGAAAACATTTCTAAGTTCGAAGACTTCATAGACAAAGTCCAAGGAAAAAACTATAGACTCACTCCTAACAAAATACTCAGGAGGTCCAAAAACGTGACTCCAGGGGAAGAAAAAAGTTACTTTTGTTCAGAACTTATAGCTTCTGCTTACAAAGCTTTGGGAATACTTCCACAGGATGTGCCTTCTTGTCACTACTTTCCAGGCAAGTTTGCTTCTGAGTCGCTTCCTTTGATTAATTGTGCATTAGGAGAGGAACTTTTAATTGACTTTTCTTTATAATCTAAAGATGTCTTACTTACTAGATGTGACCTTATCAGACACATTGCCTATTCAGAAGAAACCAGTTGTTAAAAACTCCAAAAACAGCATGAAAGTTGACTCTATAGAAACTATAAGAAGGGGCTTATACCGGCCTAAAGAACCCAGTCAAGTTGTCTCAGACACAGAAGAAGACCTGTTCAGTGACTTAGAATATGACATGCAGGTAAACGAAACCATCCAAAACATAGGAAGTAACCCACAAACCACCCTTAAAGAACTTAAAACTCAAGTAGAGCACTTCAAAGAAGAACCCTCAGTTGTCAAAGAAGAGTTTAAGCCCACTACAGTTGCTGACAGAGAAGCTGAGGTCGAAAAAGCCAACCAAGAATACAGTGAGTACAAGTTCTTCAAAAGGAAAAGAGCTTTGCAGAACTTATACGGAACTAACAAAAAGTTAAAGCAATCTAATGCAACTTAGACATTCTAAAGCACTTCCTACGCTTGATAACGACTTTGTTGGCAGCAGGTGAAAGGACTTGGTGCTTGGGAGTAGGTTTAGGTCTTGGTTGGGTTTTAGAAGAACTGGAGCGTGGCGATAAGTAAATTGTTGTGCCCATTAACTGGAGTTCGGGGTTTTTAGTTTGTTTACTGCTGGGTTGGGCATTGTCCAGGACGGACTTTAGGGTCTTTCTTAGCTTTACGGTGTTTTTTTTATCAGTGAGTTTAGGTATTCTGGGTTTGAGTGTCACTGAGATTATGTTAGCTTTGTTAGGTGTCTTTGAAAACTGTCTGTTAATACTTGGGTCAGTTAATTCTTCTAAGTACTCACTTAAACTCAAAGAGTTCAGACTACTGGCATCGAAGCTAAGGTTCTTTCTGTTAAAAAATCGTTTTATATTGCTGTTGAAACTGTCACTTAATTTGAATTTCTTAGGACTTTTGGGTTTTTTATCTATAGGGTGCGGAGTGGTTTGGTTTGGTTTTTTTCTGGCAAAATTCACTTCGTTAAGTTTCTTTTCCATTTATTTCATAAGTAATTATTGCAGGTCATGGACAGAAGACCATTAACAATCCCTAAGAACTGCCAAGAACTCAAACTTAAGTATAAACACTCCAGACTAGCTGAATTGCTCATTTGCATTTTAACTAAAAAACTCAAAGGGTACTTTGGAGGTTTGAAGCCAGAAACCATCAACCGAAAGATCCAGGGGTGCCTTGGGGTGGTTTTGGTGGTTTCAAAAGTCTACGATAAAGTAGGTATTTTGTTTTTCGCAAAGCTCATAAGGAACTGCCGGGCCAAGATGATAAGTGCTTCTTTTTCAAAAACTATTTCAAAAGTAGTTCTTCAAAGACTCAGTTCTCACTTCCAAGAATTAAAAAACCTTAATTCTAAGCAGTTCAGAATCAAAAGGATCAAAGCTGCTCTTGACTCTATAACTCCCAAGCAAACCCTTGACACTTCTAAGTTAGTTCAAAGTTTCTACCAGTACAAACACTCTTTAAGGGACAAAAGCCAAGCTCCAACTATAGTCACTAGCCCTGAAATCAGCTTTTCTATGGACAAGTCCTTTAGCAGGTCACATGTTATTCAAAAAGTAAACACCATTAAAGAACTCCTTTACGGCAAAGCTTCGCTGGATGAAAGCTTAACTTTTGGACACAAAAACAACTTAATTACTAAAGAAAACATGCCTTTTTGCGAAGTAACTAGAGAACCCTGTTTCAACCAACAAGGGTTCCTGAGTACCTCTAAGTTGCAAAAAGCCTCTGCAAGGACAGTAACTTCTATACTCAAGTACAAACTAAACAACACCTACAAACTGCTCTTTGACAAACTAGTTTACCAAACCAAAGACCACAGCCGCACTAAAGCAACAGTCATAGAAGCTTTAAAGTCTCAAAAAGGCAACAAACAAAAGATCATAAGGGGCTTAGAGCGCTTAGGCAAACTGTTCAGCATGAAAGTTGTGAGCTACTTCAAGTCTATGAGCGTTAGGAGCTCAAACCAAAAACCCATAATATCAATCTCGCCTATTTACAACTTAAAACCAGTAGTTAAACTTGTACGTAAAATCCAAAAGTTCACTTGCAAACAAGCTTTAGAAAGGTGGAAGAACTCCAGGAACCTAGAAGTTACTAACGTGTTGAAGCTCACTTGCTTAGTTCAGATTCTGAACAAAAAAGTTTACCTTTTAGTGTGTGACAGCTGGAACTTAATTTTGAACTGCAGGTTCGAGTTAACCATGACTAAAAAAGTTATGATTAGAAGGGCACTTGAGCACTGGCAGCAGTTTTCAAACTACCCCGGGAATCGCTTGTTCGAAGCTTTTTGCAGATGGAAAAGAATTCCCAAAGAAGACAGGATTCAAAGGCTCAAGTCTTACAAGAAGTTTTTTGATTTAAATTAAGTCTGATATAAATGGAAACTAGTTGCTCTCAGAAGTGCCAACCTATCTCTCAGTGCAACTGTGGAAGTTTTTTGTGTCCTCACAATATCACTGAGCATCTTATGGCAGGACACACTGTCTGTCCTCTTTCTAAGCAAATGAGACTCAATAGAATACTTGCTCCAATTTCTCAAAAAAAAGCAGAAATAATAAGTCTGAGTGAAAGTATTATTTCTGAAGTCCAAAAAATAACCTACTACCAGCTTACTCGACTTAACAGGCTTAAGAAAAAGGTGACTGACTTATGCGAAGTTAAGCCTTCTATAATTAGCCATGTAACTGAATGGGCAGAGTCTGTAGGACCCCTCAAGGAACAACTTGACGAATTAAACGACCTCATCGAAGGACTCGGAGTCGATAGACCTATTAAATTTTTCAAGCCAATAGTTGTGTCTGGTAGCTTGGACAGGACTATAAGGATCTGGCAAGATGGACATTCCAAAGTCTTAGAGAACAACACTGGAGTCTTGTCAATGGTAGTGTCCCGCACCAAAGGCTTCCTTGCTTCAGGTGGTGAAGACAACACCATCAAAGTGTGGGACCTAAGCACTCGGCAAGTAACCCAGGTACTAAAAGGCCACGGTGCCGGGGTGCGTTCTTTGGCTATTTCTAGCAAAGACGAGTTTTTGGCGTCTGGAAGCTCAGACAAAACACTCAGAGTATGGGATCTAGCTTCTGGAGAAACAACTCTAGTCCTCCGTGGGCACAAAGGTGATGTTTGGTCAGTAGTCATTTCCAGAAAAGACGAATTTTTGGTATCTGGAGGAGACAAAACAGTTAGGGTCTGGAGTCTGCCTTCTGGACAACAACTTCTGGTGCTTAAAGGCCACAGTGATGTTGTGAAGTCGTTGGCTATTTCTAACGAGGACGGCTTTGTTGTCTCTGGAGGATGGGACAAAACGCTTAGAGTATGGAGTTTAGGTTCTGGAAAGCAAGTGAAGGTCCTTAGTGGTGTTAATAGCGATATAAACGCAGTGGCTATTTCGAGTAAAGGAGATTTTGTTGTTTCGGGCAATAGAAACGGAACAATTGTAGTCTGGAGTGTTTCTGGAAGGAAAAACCAAACTTTGAAAGGCCATAGCAGCTTTGTGAATTCACTCACTTTGTCAAATGACGACAAAAGCTTAGTTTCTGGAAGCGATGATGGTTTAGTCAAAACTTGGAGTCTCCAAACAGGCGAGCAAATCGAGCTGTTAAAAGGCCATACTCGTGAGGTGCGCTCAGTTAGCTTTGCTTATGAGTAGTTATGAATTATAATTTTAAGTTCAGAGCTTAGGTTAAATGGTATAATGAAATTGTTTCTTCTAGTGCTTTGGGTTGCGAGCTGTGCTGGGGAGATGCAGACTCACTGGAATTTGCAAAGAGAAGCTACAGTAACTGTTTTTGAACTGTGCATATTCAGTATAGTTTCTAGTTACTTTCTCATGCTAGTAGGTCTAGGAACGATGGTGACCTTTGGAGTTTTGAGTCATGGTTTTATGGAGCAATTAATTTCATTGCTTCTGACTAAGATCCACTTAACTTATAATTAAAGTTTAATAACCCTACATTTAACCGTATAAACCTTTTCTAAGATGTTCTTAAATGGACTGGAAGCTAGTTCCAGTTCACACTGATTCAAGCAGGAAGTGCTATGGTGTCAGGGTAGGTGGAAAGCTTCCTTTTGCTTGCAGTCTGTAAAGAACCTAGACAACCAAGGCTAGTTGAATAGTAGCTGATTCATCTAGAAAGTCTAGGTTACGATGGCCATTGTTAGACCTTCAAGAAGACGCTAGAAGCACAAGCTAAAACTTAAATAAACTAAAATTAAGATACCAAGACAGCAACTAAGAAGAAAAATCTAGGAACTCACGCAAGAAAGGAAACACTACTGCTCTGGATGAGAAGCAAGATCAAAAAACAACACAAAAACAAGGAAAAGTACGAAAAAAGCAACAAACACCCTAAAAACGAACTTCCGGCCGAAAGCGACGACCCACTAATTCAACTCAGAGGCCTAGGCGGCTTGAACTAGCTCTAATAGATAAAAACTAAAATTAAGATGGCTAGTTATTTTTCCCTAACTTGAGGGCTCAGTTGATTGCCCAATAAATAGACTAGTTATTCAGGAACAGCTGAACTTTGTGTGTTAAAGGTTACTTGCATCTTTCTGTCCGAAAAGGCACTGGCTTCTTATAAGGAAAGCTAAAGAGAATGCAAAAAGTACGTCTAGAACACGTTGAGTGTTGATTAAGTATAAAATTTTCTGTTAGTTGATATAAACTGAGTATTTTCCAAATATATTCGAAATTACCGCATAATGTTTTCCTCTAAGTTAAAGCCTTTTTGGCCGCATATTTACAATGGGAAAATGTCATTCTTCAAGTCGCAAAGAAGAACCTACTGAAGCACACCAGCATGTTATTGTATCAGGCAGCCTCGATAAGACTATCAGAATTTGGAAAGATGGCCAATCCAAAACGCTTAGAGGTCATAAAAAAGCCGTTTTATCAGTTGCTGTGTGTTTGAGGAAATGGATAATTGTTTCTGGTAGTAGGGATCAAACGATTAGAGTATGGAGCTTAGCTACTAAAAAACAAATTCAAGTGCTTAAGGGACATACTAATTCCGTACGTTTTGTGGCAATTTCTAACAATGGGGAATGGGTGGTATCTGGAAGTGACGACACTACAGTTAGAGTATGGAGTCTAGCTACCGGAATAACCACTCTAATCTTTACAGGCCATAGTAATACCGTTAGCTCAGTAGATATTTCTACTAGCGAGGAATACGTTGTCTCTGGTGGTGATGATAAAACACTCATGGTGTGGAGTCCAACTACTGGAGAAGTTATTAGAATCTTTGAAAGCCATGGCAATTGGATCAAATCAGTGGTTATTTCCAAGACTGACCAATACATTGCCTCTGGAAGTTACGACCACACTGTTAGAGTGTGGAGTCTTACTTCTGAAGACCCAATCAGAATACTACGAGGACATGAAGGTGTTGTCTGGTCAGTTGCTATTTCTAATGACGAGCAGTTTGTAGTCTCAGGAAGTGGAGACAGAACAATTAGAGTGTGGAGTCTCACTTCCGGAGAAGTCATTCAAGTACTCGAAGGACACATTGGATGGGTACTTTCAGTCAGGTTATCAAGTGACGACAAGTACTTAGTCTCTGGAGGCGGAGATTACTTGGTGAAAACTTGGGACCTCTCCACAGGTGAACAGATTCAAGAACTGGAAGGCCATAATGGTGTTCCATGGTCAGTTAATGTGGTTTAACTTACTTAAGATTGATTATAAGTAGTTTTGGTCTCCAGAGTTCCATCAACTTTACGGAAGGTATTTCTAGTTCTTGTTGAATAGAGGATCGTGTTTCCAGTTTGTTTTCTTGTATATAGTGTGTTCTGGATTTACTCTGGAGTCTGTGCTTTAGGAGTTGCCTACTTTGCTCTGAACATGATCGAAACTAAGGGCTTGTCCAAGCAAGAAATCCAGAAACTGTTTACTAAAAAGGCAATTAGCTAACTTATGTTTAAATAAATGTTTTTTTTGGTGCTGGTAGTTACACTTATTGATGCAAAAGCAAAAGAAACTCAAAGAGAATGCAGCTCTGTTACATTCGAGGTCTTCAAGGCTAGAGTTGACGGAAAATTAGTACTTCCTTCAGGGAATGAAGTAGAACTAGCCATAGAGCCTCAAGTTCTAATTGAAGACTCCTTTAAAAGTACTTCCCACCCCTACCTCACTATACAAGGAAAGATCAACTTGGAAACTTTTAACCCCGAGTCATTTTTCATTCTCAGTCACCCATTTTTTTCAGCACCTTCCCGGTCAAATGTTTGCAGTTCACTGGAACTTAGTTTAAATTGTGATTTTAAGGGGACTGTGACTGTATACTTTTCACTTCCAAGTTCTAAAATCACTTGCCAAGTCAACACCAGAAGCACCAGAAAGCTTTCGGTGACTCCGAGAGTCCAGTACGAGAAAGTAACTGCTGCTGGAACTGACAGCTCTGGAGTTGGAGTACCTACTCTAGTGAGCTTCTATGAAAGCTTTGGGGATCCTTTGGTAGTGGCTATGGTAACTACTCACAATGGGGACGAGTCTGTCACTTGTAGAGTAAGTAACCTTGACTCTAATGGGTTCAATGTTTTCGTCCAGCCTGCACTTAACGGTCCTAACAAGGAAAACCACCCAGCTGAGGAGATTGGGTACTTTGCAGTGGACCTAAGTAACCTTCCAAGCGGAATGCAAGGTGGAAAGATTACACTGAGTGGAAGGCGTAGTTACCAAACTGTGAACTTTTCACCAGCTTATCCTTCTGAACCTGTGTTGCTGGCTTTTGTGCAAACTGAAAACAATCCTGGAATGATAACCACTACGATTATAAACCATAATGTTGGAAGTTTTGAGATCGGATTGGATAACTTGGAGACTGGAGACTCCATTACTGTGAGTGAAGAGGTAGGCTGGATTGCAATTCCAGCTGGAGAGTATGACTTCGGGTCTAAAGTTGAGTTTGGAAGAACTGGGGAGGAAGTTAGCCATGAAAAATTCACTGTGCAGACTAGTTATCTGTACTCTGAAGTGCCTACTCCAGTAGCTTCTTTGAATAGTCTTTATGGAGTTAATGGAGGGTATATAAGAGGCTACCTTAGCAATTCTAACGAAATTTGGTTTCATGTGCAAGAGGATCAGGTTGATGACTCAGAAAGAATTCATGCAACTGAAATAGTATCATGGATTGCATTCTTGACTCAGGAATGCTACTACATCCAAAACGTGTGCCAAGACTTTTGTCCAAGTGGTTTCTCTTTAAGCTCCAAAGAGTGCTT
>PR_CR_10_Liq_1_inCRDRAFT_1001746_pt1 | contig 11851 bp, 7 predicted proteins | sample PRCRCaboRojoPR_3_FD_10241 | JGI IMG/M metagenome (IMG submission 10241) | reverse complement strand
GGCCCCGGCTGCTGTAGTAGCACCTCGTCCACCAGCACCGGCATCAGCAGCGGCACCGGCACCGCCGCAAGTGCGCTGAGCACGGCGATGAAATTTGTCAGCATCAGCGCCCGCTTGTGCGCGCCCGCCATGGCCAGGATGTGCGACCAGCGGTAGCCGTCGCTTGCGTCCTGTTCCCCGGCGCCTTGTTTTATTTCTGCAACAGGAATGGTGTCGACTCCTCGATGAAGCCTTGGCGGAGAGCACATTGGCATTCTGGCCACAAGGCGGGTGGGGCGCGGCCGGATCATCAGTTGCGGGCTGCGGCATTTGTGATACGGCTGCATGGTCACCTATACTCCCGGCGTGGTGTCCCATTGCAATGCCATCTGGCCCAGGGAGAGATTATGATCAAGCATCGACAGGCGGCGCTGCTCGCCGCCTGCGTCATCGCGCTCCTCCCCGTCGCGAGCCCCGCCGAAGATCTGCTGGCCATCTACGATTTGGCGGTGGAGAGCGATCCGGCGCTGCGTGAGTCGGAGCAGACACTCTACGCCACCCGTGAAGTCAAGCCCCAGGCGCGGGCGCTGCTCCTCCCCGACTTCGCGCTCACCGGCGAGGCGCGGTATCAGAATGTGGGCACATCGAGTAACGGTATCGCTGGCAGGATCAACCGCAACGAGAGCTACGACACCGAGCGCGCGACGGCGCAGGTGAGCCAGTCGGTCTACAACCGCGCCGACTGGGTGCGGCTCAGCCAGGCGGACGACACCATCGCCCAGGCCGAGGCCGAGTACCGCAACGCCCAGATCGACCTCATGGTGCGCGTCACCGAGGCTTACTTTGCGGTGCTGGAGGCCTCAGACCTGGTGCGCGTGCGCGAGGCCCTGGTGGCCGCCGACGAGCGTCAGCTGGAGCAGTCCAAGCAACGCTTCGAGGTGGGCCTGGTGGCCATCACCGACGTCAACGACAGCCAGGCCGCGTACGACCGCTCCCGCGCCCAGCTCATCACCGCAGAGAACGAGCTGGACAATGCCTGGGAGGCGCTGCGTCGCATCGTCGGACCGGTGTCCGTGCCCCTCGCGCGCCTGGGCGACCGCCTGCCGTTGGCGCCACCCGAGCCCAACGACATCAATGTCTGGGCGGAGACGGCGCTGGCCAACAACTATGCCATCATCGCCGCAGAAGAAGCCGCGGAGGCGGCGCGCAAGGACATCGAGATCGAGCGTTCCGGTTACTACCCAAGCGTCGGTCTGCAGGCGGGCTATGATTTCTCGCGCTCCGGCGCCGAGCTCGGCACGGACTCCGACACGGGATTCGTCGGCCTCAGCGTCAACGTGCCCATCTTCCAGGGCGGCGCCGTCGCCTCGCGCACCCGCCAGGCGGGGCACCAGTTCCGCGCCGCCCAGGACCGGCTGGACCAGCAGCGCCGGGCGGTGATCAACCAGGTGAAAGATGCGTTCCGCGGCATCGTCTCCAGCATCAGTGACGTGCGCGCGCGCCAGGCGGCCATCGTCTCGGCGCGCAGCTCGCTGGAATCGACCCAGGCCGGACTCGAGGTGGGCACCCGGACCCAGGTGGATGTCCTGAATGCCCAACGGCTGCTGTTCCAGGCGGAGTTCGACTACCTGGCGGCGCGCTACAGTTACATCCTCAACGGCGTGCGCTTGCATCAGGCCACCAGCACGCTCAGCCGGGATGTGCTGGCCAAGGGTAATGCCTGGCTCACCGAGGCGTCCGTGGTACCGCCGCCGGCGTACTGAGCCGCGGGCTGCCGGGTGTCGGGGCTCGAGGCGGTGCTGCGTTGACGCGTCGCCGCCAGCCCCGATCTCGCGGCGCAATCCTCGATCGTCGGAACCTTTGGCATGTCCGGTAACTCGATAGGCAGATCCTTCGTCCTCACCAGCTTCGGCGAGAGTCACGGCCCCGCCATCGGCGGCGTCGTCGATGGCTGTCCGCCCGGGCTGGCGCTGTCGGAGGCCGATCTCCAGCACGATCTCGACCGGCGCCGGCCGGGGCAGTCTCGGCATACCACACAGCGGCGAGAGGCGGACGCCGTGCGCATTCTCTCCGGGGTTTTCGAGGGCCGCACCACCGGCGCGCCCATCGGCCTGCTGATCGACAATCAGGACCAGCGCTCCAAGGACTACTCGGAGATCGCCGCCAAGTTCCGCCCCGGTCATGCGGACTACACTTACACCATGAAATACGGCTTCCGCGATTACCGCGGCGGTGGGCGCTCCTCGGCGCGGGAGACGGCGGTGCGGGTGGCGGCGGGCGGCATCGCCAAGATCTGTCTGCGTGCGCTCGCCGGCGTGCGCGTGCGCGGTTTTCTCTCGCGGCTCGGCCCCATCGCCACCAGCAGTCCGGGCAGCGCCGGCTTCGATTGGGCGCAGGTGGATCAGAACCCCTTCTTCTGCCCCGATGCCTCGCGGGTGGCGGCGCTGGAGGACTACATGGACGCGCTGCGCAAGTCCGGCGACTCCATCGGCGCCGAGGTGACCGTGATCGCCGATGGCATGCCGCCCGGGCTCGGTGAGCCGGTGTTCGACCGTCTGGATGCGGACATCGCCCATGCGCTGATGGGTATCAATGCGGTCAAAGGCGTGGAGATCGGCGCCGGCTTCGCCGCGGTGGCGCAGACGGGCACCGAGCATCGCGACGAGATCACCCCCGAGGGCTTTCTGTCCAACAGCGCCGGCGGCGTCCTCGGCGGTATTTCCACCGGCCAGCCCGTGGTCGCCCGGCTCGCGCTCAAGCCCACCAGCAGTATCCGCTTGCCCGGGCGTACCGTCGGGCTCGACGGCCAGGCGACGGAGGTCGTCACCAAGGGCCGGCACGACCCCTGCGTGGGCATCCGCGCGACGCCCATCGCCGAGGCCATGCTGGCTATCGTCCTCGCCGACCACCTGCTGCGCCACCGCGGCCAAAACGCCCAGGTCACGCCGCCGCTGCCGCCCATTCCCGCCGGCGAGGCCTAGCCGGCGCCTAGCGTCGGCCCGACGCGCCAACCGCCACCGGAGCCACACCCCTTGGCGCCGGGAGCATCGGTGGGCATCCGGCCTGCCCGTGCCGCCGACGGCGTCGCCGCTGTGCGCGCAAGTGTCCGTCCCGCCGAGTCTGCCCATGCCCTACGCGCGGCTGTCCAGCTACTACTTCTTTCACTTTGCAGCCCTCGGTGCCCTGGTGCCCTATTGGGGGCCGTATCTGCTGGAACGGGGTTTCACGCCGGCGGCCATCGGCGTGCTCATGGCCATACTCATGGGCACCAAGATCGTCGCCCCCAACGTCTGGGGCTGGCTGGCGGACCGCGCCGGCGAGCGCATGCCGAGCGTGCGCCTCGGCGCGCTGCTCGCCGTGCTGGCGCTGGTGCCGGTGTTTTGGGCCGATGGCTTCTGGGCCATGGCCCTGGTGATGGCGGCCTTCAGCTTCTTCTGGAACGCGCCGCTGCCATTGATGGAGTCCGTTACCTTCAATCACCTCGGCGCGCGTGCGAGCCGCTACGCCAGCGTGCGTGTCTGGGGCAGCATCGGGTTCATCGTCATCGTGCTGCTGCTCGGCTGGTGGCAGGAATGGGCCGGCAGCGGCGTGGTGCCGCTGGCGGTGCTGGTGCTCTTCGTCGGGGTGTGGCTCAGTTGTCTGCTGATCCCGGACCGTGGTCAGGCGCATGCCGGGCACGCCCACCTGCGTCTGCGCCGGCTGTTGGCGCGCCCGGAGATCCTGGCCTTCCTCGGTGCCTGTCTGCTGATGCAGGCGAGCCATGGCGCCTACTACGCCTTCTATTCCATCTACCTGGAAGCCCATGGCTACGGCGATACCGCCGTCGGCGCCCTCTGGGCCCTGGGCGTGGGCATCGAGGTGCTGGTGTTCATCAACATGCACCGGCTGCTCGCGCGTTTCGGCGCCCGTCGGCTGCTGCTGGCGAGCCTGCTGCTGGCGCTGCTGCGCTGGCTCCTGATCGGTGCCTTCGTGGAGGTGGTGGCGGTGCAACTGCTCGCACAAAGCCTGCATGCGGCCACCTTCGGCGCTTTCCATGCCGCGGCCATCCACCTGGCGCATCACTATTTTCCGGGGCCGATCCAGGGTCGCGGCCAGGCGCTTTACAACAGCGTCAGCTTCGGCATCGGCGGTGCCGCCGGCAGCCTCATCGCCGGGTCGCTGTGGGCGAGTGCCGGCGCCACCGCCACCTTCGTGGGGGCAGCGGCGCTCGCGGCACTGGGCTTCCTGGTCGGTCTGCGGGTGGATCGGCGCCGCCGGTACTGACGGCGATGGGCAGGCGAGCGGCATGACGTGCTGCTCGCACTTCGGCCGATCGTTAAAATGCGCACGCGCCAGGAGACCCTCGGCGCCACTCTGCCCGGCGGGGTGCCGTTGTACGCAAGCCGAGTGACTGCCCACCATGCCCCAGCCCTACCCCGTGAGACCCGGCCGCCGCTATCCGCCGGGGGCGAGCATCGCCGATGAGGGCATCAATTTCTCGCTCTACAGCCGACACGCAACCGGCGCCACATTGCTGCTCTACGAACCGGGCGCCGATACGCCTTTTCAGACCGTCGAGCTGGATCCGGCGGTGAATCATAGCTTCTTCAGCTGGCACGTGGAGGTCGTCGACCTAGCACCCGGCACACGTTATGCCTGGCGCCTGGATGGGCCCTGGGATCCGCAGGGCCACGGTTGGTGCTATGACGCGCAGGTGGAGTTGCTGGACCCCTGGGCGCGGGCATTGGATATCAGCCACTGGGATCGGGCGCGGCGCTGCGGCGAGGGACCGAGGCCCGGCGACAGTATCCGCGGCGTGGTGCTGGCGGATCCCTACGATTGGGAGGGCGACGAGCCGTTGCGGATGCCCTCCCAGGAGATGGTGGTCTACGAGCTGCATGTGGGCGGCTTCACGCGGCATTCGAGTGCCGGCGTGCGCCATCCGGGCAGCTTCGCCGGCGTGGTGGAGAAAATCGATCATCTCAAGCGCCTGGGCATCACCCACGTGGAGCTGATGCCGGTGATGGCCTTCGATCCCGAGGACGTGCCGCCGGCCACCGGCGCGGCCGAGCTCACCAATTTCTGGGGCTATAGCACCCACGGCTTCTTCGCGCCGCACCCGGGCTTCTGCGTCGGCGACCCGACCGAGCATCGGCGCGAGTTCCGGGACATGGTCAAGGCCCTGCACCGCGCCGGCATCGGCGTGCTGCTGGATGTGGTGTTCAATCACACCGCCGAGGGTGGTACCGGCGGGCCCGCGATCCACTTCAAGGGGCTCGGCAACGAGACCTTCTACATGCTGGATGCCGCAGATCGCAGCCGCTATCTCGATTTCACCGGCTGCGGCAACACGGTCAACGCCAACCACCCGTTCGTCGCCCGCTACATCATCGACTGCCTGGAGTACTGGGTGCGCGAGATGCACGTGGACGGCTTTCGCTTCGATCTCGCCAGCGCCCTGGCCCGCGACGCCCACGGCGTGCCCCTGGAGCACCCGCCCGTGCTCTGGGGCATCGAGCTCTCGGACGTGCTGGCCGGCACCAAGATCATCGCCGAGGCCTGGGACGCCGCCGGTCTGTACCACGTGGGCAGCTTTCCGGGCTATCGCTGGATGGAATGGAACGGTCGCTACCGCGACAACCTCAGGGCGGCGGTGCGCGGTGACCCGGGGCAGGTGGCGGAGCTGGCGACGCGCATCGCCGGCAGCAGTGATCTGTACCAGGGCAATCTGCGCCACCCCATCAACAGCATCAATTTCGTCACCTGCCACGACGGTTTCACCCTCGCCGACCTGGTGAGCTACAACCACAAGCACAACGCCGCTAATCAGGAGGGCAATCGCGACGGCTGTGATCACAATCTGAGCTGGAATTGCGGCGCCGAGGGCGACACGGACGATGCCGAGATCCTCGCCCTGCGCCGCCGCCAGGCGAAGAACTTTCTCACCGTGCTGATGCTGAGCCAGGGCATCCCCATGCTCACCGCGGGCGATGAGTTCCTGCGCTCGGCGCACGGCAACAACAATACCTGGTGTCAGGATAATGCCAGCGGTTGGCTCGACTGGACGCTCGCCGAGACCAACGCCGACATGGTGCGCTTCACGGCAGGGCTCATCGCACTTCGCAAGCGCCACCGCAGCCTGCGCCGACGGCACTTCCTGACCGACGCTGACATCACTTGGCAGGGTCTCGACGGTGGTCCGCCGGCCTGGGATGCGCCGTCGTGCCGCGAGCTGGCTTTTACGCTTCAGGGCCGCGGCGCCGGCGAGCCGCCGCTGCACGTGCTGATGAATTTCGGCGCCAAGGCGCGGACCTGCCGGTTGCCGCCGCCGGTGGCCGACTGGCGCTGGGCCATCGCCGTGGATACCGCCGCACCGTCGCCGCGGGATCTCATCGCGCCCGCGGCCCAGCACAGCATCGCCGCCCGGCGCTGGCGCCTCGGTGCCCGCAGTGTGCTGGTGCTGGAGGGGTGTGCGCGCAGTTGATGATGGGCCGTCGAAGGGCCGTCCCGGATGTGGTCCGGATCGCACCGCGGTGGTCACGTCGAGGACAGGCGCTGGGCCGGTGCTGATCGGCATGCGATCACTGCGCTCACAGTCGTTGCACGGTGGTCTGCCAACGACGCAGGCCCGCGTCGCCCGCCAACCTGAGGCCTTGGGCCGGGCCTTTGCCAGCTTCGGAGAGATCGTCCAAGGGCGCCGCCGCGACGGCGAAGACTTTCTCATCACCCTGCCCGTGGATCTCTGGAGCCATTGTGGCGTGTGCTGGGCAGCCGGCGCCGGGCCATCGCGAGTGGAAGCGCCGCTGGTCAAGTCGCGCCGCCTCGCCGAGGCGCTGCTGCGGCTGCTGGGACTGGAGACGGGCATCCGGCTGCGCATCCGCTTGACGCGGGATATGCCCATCGGCAAAGGGCTCAGCTCCAGCACCGCGGACATGCTCGCCGTTCTGCGGGCCTGCCAGGCATGCTTCGGGGTGACGCTGAGCAAGTCCCGTATCTCCCGCTTGTTCGCCGGCATCGAGCCCCATGATGCCCTGCATTACCCCACCAGCGTGGCCTACAACCACCGGCGCGGACGTCTGTTGCGGTATTTCGGCTATACGCCTGACTATCGGATCCTGGCGGTGGACGCCGGCGGTTATGTCTGTACCCAGGCCTACAATCAGATGCTCGTCTTCGATGCCGGCATGCTGTCGGCCTACGACGCGCTCTACCGCGAAGTGGCGACCGCCTTCGCAGCGCGTGACGATGCGGCCATCGCCCGCTGTGCCACGCGCTCGGCGGCGCTGCATGTGCAGCGGACCAACAACGCTTTCCTGCGCCGCCTGCTGGCCCAGACCGGGCACTGTGGCGTGCTCGGCCTGGTGGGTGCGCACAGCGGCACCTGCGGCGGCCTGCTGTTGCCGGGTGACGCCGACGATGACACCCTCGCGCGGCTCACGGCGAGGGTCGCGCCTCTGGGCACGCCGTTCCAGGTCCGCACCCTGCGGTGGCCCGGCTGAGCATGGGTGGGGACGCATCCCATGACCCACTGGGTGCGCCGGCGCATGGCGCACCGGGGTCAATTCGCCAATGCCCTGTCGGATGGGGCACAATTCGCGGTTTGTTCTCCTGTGATGCGGCGCCGCGATGCTCGCCACCTATATGCCCTGCGCCCCCGGGTCCTCTTGCTGGACTCGGGCCCGGCTGACGAAGCTCATGGTGCCGACGGCGCTGACCCAAGTGCGTATCGACGCGTCCAGCAGCGTCTCGGCCGCGGATGAGGTCGCTTCAATCGGTGCGAGCACGGTGCCGGCTGTCATTGGTGCGCCCGGCGCTGGTGTGAGCGTCGGCACCAGGCGCCCCAGATCCGCGCAGCCTGGGCAGAGCGCCGCGGGCGACGCCGGAGCACGAGCCGGTGCGCAGGCCGGGCAGCACCCGCAGAGACCGGTCGCGGACCGGGGCCGGGTCGCCGGCATCGCCGAGCGGGCACCCGGGAGTCGGCGCTGATCGTGTGCGGCTGTCTCTTCAGTCGCGGTGGGGGCCGCCATGGATAGTGTGCACGGCGCCGGCAAGTCGCCTGGGACAGCGGCGCAGGTCGCGTCGGATCCGACGCTGATGGGGCCTCGCATCCGCCCGGGCAGCGACTTTCCAGACACGAGCACGGGCACTCACCTCGTGCTCTATCAGGCCAGAGACGGCGCGGTCCATCTGCGTTGGCGGATCGACGCCGCCCACCTTGCGCATGTCCGGGCCGGCTTCGGCGACACCGATGCGCATCCGTTGCTGAGGCTGCACCAAACCGACGCCGTGGGGGGTGAGCGGCTGGTGGCGGACGTCTGCTTCGCGACCGATGCGGATGCGCAGAACGGCTACGCCCGCTACGACGGCAGCGATGCCGTCGGGCGCTTGCGGGCGGAGATCGGCCTCGCCAGCGCCGATGGCGGCTGGCTGTTGATTGCCCGCTCCAATGGCCTGCTCGCCGCGGGCCGGGCGGATGGACGGCGTTTGCCTGTGGTGTCAACGGCGCTGGCCACCGCAACGTTTGCTGACGGGGCCGCGGCCATCGGCGCCGCCGAGCCGGCTGCGGCGGCGGTGAGCGTAGAGAAGACCACGGAGCCGCTGCATCTGGCACCCGAATTTCCGCTCGTGGAGCCGCTGCCGTCGGCGCCCGTCGCATCGGCGCAGCCCGCCGGGGGGCCAGGATTGGCTGGCGGGTTGGACGCCGGGCCGAGGACCGGCGACGGGACCGGGCAGGGAGGCCCTCGCAGCGGGCTGAGTGGCGGCGCGCCCCGCCGCGCTGATCCGAGCCTCGGCTCCGCCGCCGGGCAGACCCGAAAGGGGCACGCCATGGGCGCCGGCCCGCCGGGCGCTGCACAGGCCCCCGAGCCGCCGCCCGGCGGTGTGGTGCCAAGGTTGGAGGTGCGCCGGCCACCACCGCCGGCGGCGCCGGCCCTGCCATCGCCGTCGCCGACGGCGGGCAGCGGCCCCTTGCGTGCCTGTGCGGACGGCGCCAGCCTGCGTGCCGAGCTGGTGCTGCACGGCAGCGCGCCGCCGCACACCCTGCTCGACTTGGGAGGGCATCCTTACCGGGTGGGCACCGGCGGGCGTTTTGTGCTGCACGTCCCCATTGGTGAGCACCAGGTCATCATGCGCGTGCTCGCGGCGCTGCCGCAGTTACCGGTGGCGCGGCGTGACGAGGAGACGCCCTGATGAGGCACCCGGCTGATACGGCCCATCCTGATGCGACTCGGCCAGGTTCGGTCCGGCGCGCAGACGTCGGCAGCGGCGCCGGCACGACGCGTATAATCGGCCGCCGAAACGCACCATCAAGCCAACCGCCCGCCGCTGTACCGGCCGGGCCTCACCGTGGCCGTCACCCGGACAGGCCGTGTCGTGGGCCGGCCGCCGATGGCCGGCACGAGCCAAGGACCGCCGTATGTTCATTGTCATGGCCAGCCCAGAATGTGCGCCCATAGCCAAGGCCGGGGGGCTCGGCGACTTCGTGCACGGCCTCTGCCGGGAGCTGAGCAGCCGCGGCCATGCGGTGGAACTGGTGCTGCCCAAGTACGACAGCCTGCGCTTTGACCGCATCCAGGGGCTGCATAAGGTCTACGGCGACCTCTGGGTGCCGTTCTACGATAAGGCCATCCGGTGCGACGTGGAATACGGCGAAGTGGACGGTATTGCGTGCTTCTTCATCGACGCCCACGGCGAGCACAGGTTCTTCCATCGCGGCAAGATCTACGGCGACGCCGACGACCCGGAGCGCTTTGCGTTTTTCTCCCGGGCGGTGATGGAGTTTCTGTACAAGTCCGGTCGTCATCCGGACATCATTCATTGCAACGATTGGCACACCGGACTCATGCCGGTGCTGCTGTACGAGATCTACGCCGGGCTCGGCATGGATCGCAGCCGCGTGTGCTACTCGCTGCACAACGTGGGGCACCAAGGCTGGACCGGCCCGCAGGTGCTGCAGATGAACCGCCTGGACGCCGCTCGCCTCATGGTGCCCGAGCGGTTGCGCGATCCCGGCAATCCCGGCGCGGTGAATCTGATGAAAGGCGGCATCGTCTTCTCCAACTTCGTCACCACCGTCTCGCCGCGCTACGCCTGGGAAATTCAGCACACCGAGCAGGGCATGGGCCTGCAGGCCGTGCTGCAGACGCATGATCACAAGTTCGGCGGCGTGCTGAACGGCATCGACTACGACACCTGGAATCCGGAGGTGGACGGTCATCTGCCGGTGCACTTCGGGCCGCAGACGCTCCCGGAGAAGGCCAAATGCACGGCGGCGCTGCGCGCGCGCACGGGGCTCGCCGATGCGTTCAAGCCCATCGTCGCGGTGGTGAGCCGGCTCGACAAGCAAAAGGGTGTGGCGCTCATCCGCCACGGCATCGACTATGCGCTGGCGCAGGGCTGTCAGTGCGTGCTGCTCGGCAGCGCCTCCTCGCCGGAGGTCGATGCCGAGTTCTCACGCCTCAAGCATGAGACGGATGCAAGCCCCGACTGCCACCTAGCGCTTGGCTATGACGAAGACCTGGCGCACCTGATCTACGCCGGCGCGGACATGATACTGATCCCGAGCGTCTACGAGCCCTGCGGGCTGACGCAGATGATTGCCATGAAGTACGGCTGCGTCCCCATCGCAAGGCGCGTCGGCGGGCTCGCGGATACGGTGTTCGACGCCAACTACTCAGACCGGCCGTTCGAGGAGCGCAACGGCTATGTCTTCGACGACTACACCTATGCCGGCCTGGAATCCGCGCTCGGCCGGGCCATCGGGCTGTGGCAGCGCTATCCGGAATACTTCCGCCAGCTGCGGCTGAACGGTATGCGCCAGGATCACTCTTGGAACGTCCCCGGGCAGCACTACCTCGACATCTACAACCACATCCGCGTCTGACGCTGTGTGCATGGGATCGGGCGCATACGCGCCTGGTGATCCCAGCGCCGACCCGAGTCCCCGCCGATCCCGATGCGACGTGGCGTTTCGGGGCCGCATGGCTGTCGCCCGGCGATGCCACGGGTCGGCGCCGGCACGCCAGCGGTATCCGCGACTCCCGATTCATGACCGACACCATCCACATCGAGCCGCTGCCCTATTGTGCCGACACCGCGGCGCTCTTCGCCGCCGTGGCCGCGGAGCCGTGGGCGGTGTTCCTGGATAGCAACGCCGATCGCGCCGTCGGCGGGCGCTGGGATATCGTCGCGTTGGCGCCGCGGGTGACGCTGCGCACCACAGGCGCCGTGACCGAGATTCGCGCGGGGAACAGGCGTTGGTCCAGCAGGGACGACCCGCTGGCGTTGCTGCGCGGGGCCCTCGGGCCGCCTGTGCCTGCGGCGGCATCCGGGCTGCCCTTCGTCGGCGGCGCCATCGGCTGGCTCGGCTATGATCTGGCGCGGCGCTTCGAGCGGCTTGGGCTCAGCAGCCCCATCGCGCCGGGCGTGCCGCAGCTTGCGATGGGCCTCTATGATTGGGCGCTGGTGGTGGACCACCATGAGCAGGCGAGCTGGCTGGTGGGCCGCGGCGACAGCGCTGATCCGCGCCGCCAGCGGCTGCGGCGCTTGGCGGCCGCCCGGCCGAAGCAGGCCGGCGCGGCGGCCGGGCCCATGCTCCGTGTCACCGGCCGACTCACCAGCGACATGGACCAGTCCGGCTATCGCCGGCGTTTCGCCGCGGTGCAGGACTATATCCAGGCCGGTGACTGCTATCAGGTGAATCTGGCCCGGCGCTGGTCGGTGCCGGTGGCGGGTGATCCCTGGCTCGCCTACGCCATCCTGCGCCAGATCAACCCCGCCCCCTTCGCCGCCTATCTGAACACGCCGGGCATGCGGGTGCTCTCCGCCTCGCCCGAGCGCTTCCTGGCGCTGCGTGACGGGCTGGTGGAGACCCGCCCCATCAAGGGCACGGCGG
>PR_CR_10_Liq_1_inCRDRAFT_1001745_pt1 | contig 11854 bp, 8 predicted proteins | sample PRCRCaboRojoPR_3_FD_10241 | JGI IMG/M metagenome (IMG submission 10241) | reverse complement strand
TACGCAATGAGGGCTGCCAAATGCCTCACCGGGCACCAGGGCTACGTGGGCCTCCTCTAACAAGTAGTGGCATAAATCGGCACTGCTTTCCAAATTTTGATCGCCCGCTTTTTTTCCTAATAATGCCGAAATATCAGGAAAGACATAAAAAGCGCCTTGTGGTAAATTGGTTTTAAAACCGGGTATTTCTTTCACAAGTTTCACCACTAAGTCGCGTCTTTTTAAGAAAGCCTCTTTCATGGTGGTGAGTTCATTGGGGTCGGCCTGTAAGGCCGCTAAGGCCGCTCTTTGAGTTATGCTGCTGGCGGCACTGGTAAACTGCCCTTGCATTTTGGTGCAGGCATCGGCCAACCATTGTGGGGCGCCAATGTAGCCACAACGCCAGCCCGTCATAGCAAAGCCTTTACTCAGGCCGTTAACAGTGATTACCTGATCGTACACACCCTCAAACCCGGCCAGGCTCAAGTGCTTTCCGGTAAAAGTTATCTGCTCGTAAATTTCATCGGCTATAGCCAATACCTGCTTGTGCTGGCGTAGGTAGGCGGCAATTTCTTCCAGGTCGCTTTCGGTGAAAACACTGCCCGAAGGATTGCAGGGTGAGCTAAAGATGAGCATTTTGGTTTTAGCGGTGGTGTGCGCCTCTAACTGCCTTTGGGTTACCTTAAAATCATTGTCAATAGAGGTGTTTACCACGATGGGCTTGCCACCGGCCAATTTCACAATTTCAGAGTAGGTTACCCAGTAGGGGGCCGGTAGGAGCACTTCGTCACCCGGGTTGATGGTGCATAGTACCACATTGGCAATGCTTTGCTTAGCCCCGGTAGATACTACTATTTGGGTGTCTTTGTAGTCCAGATTGTTATCGCGCTTAAACTTATGGCTGATGGCTTCTCGAAGGTCTTTGTAGCCTGGAATGGGCGGATACTTCGAGTAGTTCTCGTCAATGGCCTGTTTAGCGGCCTCCTTTACAAAGTCAGGCGTATTAAAATCGGGCTCCCCTAAGGATAGGCTAATTACGTCTACGCCATTCTCGCGCATTTCCCGACTTTTACGGCTCATGGCAATGGTGGCAGATTCGGATAGCGCCTGAATTCTATTTGAGAGTAAATTCATGGGGAGCATTTTTGATAGGCCGCAAAACTACAAATTTACGGTCTTGAGCATTTATGAATTTTACGATATTTGCCCTCCCCTAAAAACTACGCTTTACTAGTATGGATGTATTTCTGGAGATTTTAAAATACGCCTTACCCTCCATTTTTCTGCTCATTTTAACCTACATGATGCTCTCAAATTATGCAGAGAATGATGAGCGCAGGCGCATGTATTTCCTCAAAAAAGACACCCAGAAAAATGCCTTGCCCATTCGGCTGCAAGCCTACGAGCGCCTGGCCCTATTTTTAGAGCGCATTAATCCAGATCGTTTACTGGTAAGGGTTTCATCAAAAAATTTAACGGTAAGTCAGTACCAGACTTTACTCAATCAACAAATACGTTCTGAGTTTGAGCACAATTTTTCGCAGCAAATTTATGTGAGTGATGAGGCCTGGAGTTTTATTGTGAGTGCCAAGTCTAGCGTAGTGGGCATGATTAACAGCTGGGCGCAAGAATTAAAGCCTGATGAACCGGGCGCCAAACTGCGCGAGCTTATCTTAAACAAGGTGATGGAGATGGAGAGCTTTCCTACCAAACGAGCCCTGCGCTATCTTAAAAATGAGGTTCATAAGAATTTTTAAGGCCACACTTCCTGAATGATTTGTTGCGCGGCAGCATTGGGCTCTAGCTCACCTTGTTGTACGGCTTGTTTAGTTTTTTCATAAAGTTTCTCATAGCGCTCATTTTCATGAAAGCGCTGTAAAAGCATTTCCCCCAAAGCTTCTTGAAACCAGGTAAGTGCCTGGTTCTTTCGGTTGGTTTCAAAATAGCCTTTTAGCTTTTGCTGATTCTCAAACTTGCGGATGCATTCCCAAACCTCTTCAATACCTTGGTTATGCAGGGCAGAGGCCGATTTTACCTCCGGTATCCACTCATTGGGATTGGGCGGAAAAAGATGCAAGGCCCGTTTGTACTCCCCCATGGCCAGGCGCACTTGGCGGTCTTGCGGGTCATCGGCTTTGTTGATCACCAGTAGGTCGGCCATTTCCATAATGCCGCGCTTAATGCCTTGCAGTTCATCACCGGCACCGGCCAACATCAGAAGCATAAAAAAGTCTACCATGTTTTTAACGGTAGTTTCACTCTGACCCACGCCAACGGTTTCCACCAGAATAATATCATAACCAGCTGCCTCACAAAGCAAAATAGACTCGCGGGTTTTACGGGCTACGCCCCCTAAGGAGCCGGCCGAAGGGGAAGGACGAATAAAGGCCTTTTCATTTTGCGAGAGGCTTTCCATGCGGGTTTTATCGCCTAAAATGCTGCCTTTGGTGCGGGAGCTACTGGGGTCAATGGCCAGTACGGCTAATTTCATCCCCTGGTTGGTTAGGTATTCCCCAAAGGCTTCAATAAAAGTAGATTTACCTACCCCCGGTACCCCGGTAATGCCAATCCGCAGGGCCTTACCTGTATGAGGCATAGCCAGGTGAATGAGCTTTTCCGCCTCCTGGCGATGCGCACTCAGCTTGCTTTCAACCAGGGTTAAAGCCTGGCTCAAGGCTGCTCTTTTTCCTGCCAGCAATAACGGGAGTAGCTTCTCGGCTTGTACAGTCTGAGCTTTGGTGAAACGCCTGAATTGGGGGTTAATGGAGTCCAAAATAGTTTGAAATAGGATAGAAGGGTTAGGCTATTTAAATAAATCCATGCCGGGCAACATGCCTTTGGCTACCCCTTTCATTTCTTCTTCGTGCAGCTGGTGCGCCTTTTCTAAAGCACGGTTCAAACTAATTACCAATAAATCCTGCAGCTCTTCTTTATCTTCCAAAAGCCGATCGCTGATTTCCAGGTCCTTGATTTCCTTGTTCCCAGTCACCGTTATGGCAATGTCATCGGTGCTTTCGCGCACATAGGTGGTGTCTAGCTTCTTTTTTATTTCTTCGGCTTGCTGCTGGGCTTCGTGCATTTTGCCCATCATATCTTTCAAATTACCAAACATAGTAGAGTTTTAAGCGCTGGGAGTTTTGTCCAGCATGATTTCTAAAATTCGCGCTGCGGCCTCGGCTATGACCGTGCCAGGGCCAAAGACCCCAACTACTCCGGCATCAAAAAGGTATTGGTAGTCATTTTGCGGAATTACGCCTCCGGCAATCACTAAAATGTCCTCGCGGCCTTCGGCCTTCAGCGCCTCAATAACCTTGGGCACCAGAGTTTTGTGCCCTGCGGCCAGTGAAGAAACGCCTAGTAGGTGCACATCATTTTCAACCGCTTGTTTAGCCGCTTCCTGCGGAGTTTGAAACAAGGGGCCAATGTCTACGTCAAAGCCTAAATCGGCAAAGGAGGTGGCCACCACCTTGGCACCCCGGTCATGGCCGTCTTGCCCCATTTTTGCAATCATGATGCGCGGTCTGCGGCCGTTTTCCTTTTCAAACTCATCCGCCAAAGCGCGGGCTTTTTCAAATTTTTGATCTTGTTTCATTTCATTGCTGTACACGCCTGAAATGGAGCGAATGGTAGCTTTGTAACGCCCAAAGGCTTTTTCCATGGCCAGGCTGATTTCGCCCAGAGTGGCGCGCTCCCGGGCTGCCGCTACTGCAAGGGCCAGGAGATTGCCATCCCCATTTTCGGCAGCCTTTTCTAGAGCCGCTAAGGTCTCACCCACTTTGGTTTTATTACGACTTGCTTTGATTTTTTCCAGCCGTTCGATCTGTTTTCTGCGCACCTCGGCATTGTCTACTTCCAGCAGTTCTATGGGTTCATCCTTCTCATTGCGGTAAGCATTGATGCCCACAATAATTTCCTTGCCTGAGTCAATACGCGCCTGCTTTTTGGCGGCAGCTTCTTCAATGCGCATTTTGGGTACCCCCGTTTCAATGGCTTTAGCCATGCCACCTAACTCCTCAATTTCCGCCATCAGCTTTTCCGCCTTACGGGCAATTTGATCGGTAAGGTACTCTACATAGTAGGAGCCGCCCCAGGGATCAACCGTGCTGGTGATGCCGAGTTCTTCCTGCAAGATCAACTGTGTATTGCGAGCAATGCGGGCCGAAAAATCGGTAGGCAGGGCAATAGCTTCGTCTAGCGAGTTGGTGTGCAGAGACTGCGTTCCGCCAAAAGCGGCCGCCATAGCCTCAATGGTGGTGCGCGCCACGTTGTTAAAAGGGTCTTGCTCAGTTAGGCTGTAGCCCGATGTTTGACTGTGCGTACGCAAGGCCATAGACTTGGGGTTCTGGGGGTTGAATTGCTTTACAATTTTAGCCCAGAGCATGCGGGCGGCTCGCATTTTGGCAACCTCCATAAAATGATTCATACCGATGCCCCAAAAGAAGGAAAGCCGGGGAGCAAATTCGTCAATTTTTAAGCCGGCCTTGATGCCGGTGCGTAAGTATTCCAGACCGTCTGCCAGCGTGTAGGCCAGTTCAATATCGGCTGTAGCCCCCGCCTCATGCATGTGGTAACCGCTAATGGATATGCTGTTAAAGCGTGGCATGTTTTGGCTGGTGTACTCAAAAATATCGGCAATAATGCGCATGCTGGGCAAGGGCGGGTAGATGTAGGTGTTGCGCACCATAAACTCCTTGAGGATGTCGTTTTGAATGGTTCCGGCCAACTGTTCTGGTTTTACTCCTTGCTCCTCAGCCGCCACAATGTAAAAGGCCATTACCGGAATAACCGCTCCGTTCATGGTCATAGACACCGACATTTTATTCAGTGGTATTTGGTCGAAGAGAATTTTCATATCCTCTACGGAGTCAATGGCCACTCCGGCTTTGCCCACATCTCCCTCTACCCGGGGGTGGTCTGAATCGTAGCCGCGGTGAGTGGCTAAATCAAAAGCCACCGACAAACCTTTTTGGCCAGCCGCCAGGTTTCTGCGGTAAAAGGCATTGGACTCTTCAGCGGTTGAAAAACCTGCGTACTGACGAATGGTCCAGGGCCGGCTGGCGTACATGGTGGAGTAGGGTCCGCGCAAATAGGGCGGTAGGCCCGCCACAAAGCGGGTGTGCTGTAATTTTTTAAAATCCTGGGCGCTGAATAAAGAAGGGATTTCAATTTCTTCGGCACTTTTCCAACCGTAGCGGTTACGTTCATCAATGGGCCTTGGGGCCTGCGCCTGATATTCGGTTTCTGAAAAATTATGTCGTGGGCTCGCTTGCATACTAGGCCTTTAAATGTTCTTTTTCAATTTTTTCGCTCAGTCGTACCGGTACAATGGGTTTCACTTCAGTAGGTTTTTTAGGGCTCTTGCTAAAAAGCGGTGCCTGGCTAAAAGCCGATAGGTCCTCTGCTTTGTTTTGGTATTTGTTGGCACCAATTAACACCTTTTCACCGGCATCAAATGCCGCTTGCTCTTCCTGGGCTTTATCTTCTATTTGCTTTTGTAGCCAGCCTTTTTGTAAGGCAGCGAGGTATCCGCCTTGTGCTTCAATGGCTTTAAAAAAGTCCCAGCCTTTGGCAGCCATTTCTTCGGTAAGGGCTTCTAAAAAGTAAGCTCCCTGGGCCATGTCACGTACCTTGTGGAAGTGGCTTTCNTGCTGCAAAATACTTTGCTGGTTTTTAGCGATGCGTTCGCCAAAAAAGGTGGGATCTTCAAAGGTGTGATTAAAACCTTTTACGGAAACCTCGTTAGCCCCGCCAATAACGGCTGCCATAGCCTCAGCGGTGGTTCTGATCATGTTGTTGTGGCGGTCAAAAATGGTTTTGTTCCGCAGGGTCGTCTCGGCATAAAGCCTCAGTTCCAGGCGGGGGAAGCCCAACTCTTCTTGCAGCTGTGACCAAAGCCTGCGTAGGGCTCTTAGTTTGGCAATTTCGGTAAAGTAATCGGATCCAATGGCCAGGTTCAGCCAAAAGCCGCGGGTATTGGCCACCTTTAAATGATGTATGTATTCATAGCTCATGGCTAGGGCAATGCCCAGTTGCTGCGCTTCGGTGGCCCCTGCGTTGGCAAAAAGGTTGGCGTTTACGCAAATCCCTTTAAGGCCTTGCTGCAGTAATTCAGCGGTTTCTCTTAGATTCTGAAAATCTTCCGTTTCACTTTGGAACCAATTGCCGGTACGGGCCAGGTTTTCCAGCGGGTCAAAATTTAGGCTGCCTTCAATCTCTACTTCCTCTAAGCCGCGCTCAGCAATGAGGTTGTTAAGCTGACGGGCCAAACCTTGCGGGTTTTTGGCGGTGACTAAATTGAGGCAGATGTACTGAATTTGAACATCCTTTAAAAGTACCTGAAGGTCTTCGTCCCCCTGGAGGTAAAAAAGCAGGGAAGTAGCGCCTCTATTCAAGTGATCCAGCGCTAAAGCATTGGCCTTTCGGACATCTTCTACCAAAATTTCCTGCACCGCATCCCACTTGGGGTGTTCCTTTAAAGGTTGCTCTTGCGGATTAGAGTCTTCCGCAAAGTAAACAGGATTTATAATGATGCCGTCACGGGTAACGCGCTGCAGTGATGCCAGCGACTGGCCTTTGAGATCTTTTTCAATTTTGGCCTGCCATTCAGCTTTGGAAATGGGCGCAAAATCTTCAAAATGGGGGGCGTTTTCCATTACTTTTTCTTCTTACCCGCAAAGGTCGTAAAATGTAAAGGAAAAAGAGTGGGCAGGCTAGTCTTCCAAACCCTCAATCACATAAACTTCTTCGCCCGGGCGGTGCAGCAGGTACTCTTCGCGGGCAAATTTCTCAAGTTTGTGCGGCTGCGAGGTGAGTTCGTTGAGCTGACGTTTATCCTTTAATATTTCCTGCTCGTAATACTCAATGCTGCTTTCCAGTTCCTCTATTTCAGCGTTTAGCTGCGCGTGAATTATAAAAGAGTTCACGTCTAAAAAGGTCATCCACAACAAAAAAGCCAGGCCGCCTAAAACATAGCGGTTACTCAGCCATTTAAACCAGGGTTGTTGCTGTAAATGCTGCCATTTTTCTTTCATATAAGTAAAGGTAAAAAATGCTTGGGGTCTCCGCCCGATGACTTGAGGGCAATGCTAACAAAAAGTTGTTAGCTGTTAAACTGCAGGCTACTAAGGCTGTGGTACAGGCCGTTTTCATCGGCCATGAGCTCTTGATGTGTACCTTTCTCTCTTAGCTTTCCGTTTTCCAGCACCACAATTTCATCGGCATTGCGCACAGTGGCTAAGCGGTGGGCTATTACTACAGAGGTGCGCCCCACCATTAGGCGGTCTAGTGCTTCTTGTACCAAACGCTCACTTTCAGAATCTAAGGCAGAGGTGGCTTCGTCTAAAATTAAGATAGCCGGATCTTTCAGCACGGCCCGGGCTATGGCCACCCGTTGGCGCTGCCCACCTGAAAGCTGAACCCCACGCTCGCCCACAAGCGTGTCTAAACCTTCAGGAAACTTTTCAATAAACTCCCAGGCGTTGGCCTTTTGAGCGGCTTCTTTTAGCTCCTCATCGGTGGCATCCGGTTTACCGTAAGCCATGTTTTCACGGATGGTTCCGCCAAACAAAAAGACATCCTGTGGCACCACAGCCATTTGGTTGCGTAATAAACTGAGTGGATAATCTTGTGCGGGTTTGCCATCAAAGAGCAAAGTGCCACTTTGTGGTTTGTAAAATTGCAGCAGTAAAGAAACCAAGGTACTCTTACCGGCTCCACTAGGCCCTACCAATGCTACCTGGGTTCCCGATTTAATTTCAAGATTTAAGGCGTCAATCACTTTCTGGTCAGGCCGGGTAGGGTAGTGGAAGCTGAGGTTTTTAAATTGTATATCGCCTTTAAAATCAGGCAGATTTTGGTGGCTTTCGGTTTCACTGAGGTTTTCTTCCTCTTCTTCCAATATTTCCATAAGCTCTTCGGTAGCGCCTATGGCCTTTTGAATGTTGGCATACACATTGGCAAAGCCGCCAATGCTGCCGCCAATAAAACCAGAGTAGATTACAAAGCTGAAAAGCTCCCCTATGGCCAGATCTCCTGCGGCAATTAGATTAACTCCCCGCCAGATTACCGCCACAATAGCCCCAAACAATCCTAAAATTATAAAGGAGCTAAAGGCCCCGCGGTACTTGCCCCCTTTCATGGCAATTTTGGCCACGCTGTTGGTTTTGGTGCGGTAGCGGGCAATTTCTAAAAACTCGTTGGCAAAAGCTTTTACGTTAAAAATCCCTTGCAAGGTTTCTTCTACTATGGTGTTGCTTTGGGCTACTTCATTTTGTACGTCTTTTGAATACTTGCGTATAAACCTCCCAAAGAAAACGGCAATAAGCACTACTACCGGAACAATGGCCAGCATAAATAGGGTAAGCTGAGGGGAGGTGTACAGTAAAATGGCAATGCCTCCAAAAATGATAATGAGCTGACGGATAAATTCGGCCAGAGTAGTGGTGAAGGTTTCTTGCAAAAGGGAGATATCCGCAGAAATGCGACTGTTTAGCTCACCCACTCTTTTTGCGTTAAAAAAGGGCATGGGCAGCTTGATAAGATGCTGGTAGGTAGCCTGCCGTAAGGAAGCGAGCGTTTTTTCCGTAACGTTTACAAAAAGTACTACTCTAAAAAATGATACAATAGCCTGGGCCACCAAAATCACCAAAAGGATAAGCGCAATGTTTTCAATATTGGCTACAATATCATCGGTATTGGCGGCATCTACCAAATCTCCCAAATACTTTGGGAAAGCTAGGTTGGCGGCACTGGATAGAATCAGAAAGAGCAAGCCCAGTGCAAACTCGGCCCGGTAAGGCTTAATGTATTTGTAAAGGCGCAAAGCCTTCTTGAAGGAACCTTTTTTGAGCTTTTGTCGTCCTTCTCTTTGCTTAGCCATGTAAGATTTTTTGAAGCCGGCAAAATTAGAATTCTACCGGCTTTTAAAGTTGCTTTAGGCGTCTTTTTTAGTTTCTAGAATTTCTCCGCGCTTGTAGCGTTTCCAGTAATCTTTGAGTTCGGCCCTAACCTCACCTGAAAGCAAGATTAGACCCACAATATTGGGGAGAGCCATGGCCAGAATCATCATATCTGAAAAATCCAGCACCGCCCCCAGGCTTACGGAAGAACCAATGATGATGAATAACAAGAAAAGCAGTTTGTAGCTAATTTCTGTGAGTTTGGTACGACCAAATAAGAAGGTCCAGGCTCTTAGGCCATAGTAGCTCCAGCTAATCATGGTAGAGAAAGCAAAAAGGAAAATGGCAACTACTAGCACATAAGGGAACCAGCTGATTACACTACCAAAAGCTTTGGAGGTAAGCGTAGCACCTCCCATGCCGGCATCGTCATAATATCCGGTAAAGATGAGTACCAAAGCAGTAAGTGTACAAACCAAAACAGTGTCAATAAATGGTTCCAAAAGTCCCACAAAACCTTCGCTTACCGGGTGCTTGGTTTTGGCGGCAGAGTGCGCAATGGCCGCAGACCCAACCCCAGCTTCGTTTGAGAAAGCTGCTCTTCTAAAGCCTTGAATCATCACACCAATAAAACCACCTAATAAGGCAGAAGGACTAAAGGCTCCGTCAATAATAAGTTCAAAGGCCTCGCCTATGTTGCCAATATTTTTACCGATAATAACTAGAGCAGCCACTATATAGGTACCGGCCATAAATGGAACAATTTTCTCCGTAACCTTGGCTATACTCTGAATACCCCCTAAAATAACTACTCCCACTAAAATGGCTAGAACAAGACCAAACACAGGACCGTATCCCTCAAGCATAGTGAACTGACCACTAAGCTGCTGATAAGCTTGGTTGGCTTGAAACATATTGCCTCCGCCAAAGCTGGCGCCAATGGCCAAAACGGCAAATATTACCGCTAGCACTTTACCCAGGCCGGCCATGTTTTTACGCGCCAGACCTTTGCGCAGGTAACGCATAGGGCCGCCTTCAACCACGCCATCTTCGCCAATATCTCGGTATTTTACGCCCAGCGTGCACTCAGTAAATTTAGAGGCCATACCAAATAAACCGGCAATTATTAACCAAAAGGTAGCACCTGGTCCGCCAAGAGAAATGGCTACGGCCACCCCGGCAATGTTTCCTAAACCTACCGTGGCTGAAACAGCGGTGGCTAAAGCTTGAAAGTGGGTTACTTCCCCGGGAGCATCATCTTCATCAAACTTGCCGCGCACCAGACTAATTGAGTGGCGCCAGCCCCAAAAGTTTACAAAGCCCATGCGTATGGTAAAAAATATAGCGCCAAAAATGAGCCAGATTACTATGAAAGGAATACTATTGGTGCGCACATCGCCATTAGGCTGTAAGGCCAAATCCCCTTCATCTGTGCGTACTCGATTATCGTAAAGGCCCATTGCGTAAAAGGGATCCCAAAATATCACACTGGCAAAGGCGTCTACCACCGGTTTAAAGGTGCCGTTAAAATATTCGGCCACACTTTCCTGAGGGATGGTAAAGGTCTGCGTAATGGTCTGACCGTTAGCATCTTTAATAGTTACAGAGTGTTGTATACCTTCTATAAGGCCGTTACAAGTTCTGGAGAGTGTATCGGTTTTGGGGTTACTCCATTTGTATTTATAGGGGGCCTTCCCGCCAGCGGCTTCTATGCTGGCTCGGCCATCATTTATTTCAGACGAGGGATTAGAGATTTCAAAGTTAGCCACCCTGAGCTTCCCCTGCCCAAAGACCATTACACTTACCGCTAAAAGACCAATTGTAATGTATTTCCGCATAAAACCATTTTTCTGAGCCACAATAATCGGAAAAAAGGCGCACACCTTAAAACTTTTGATGAAGGAGGCCTAACAATTGAAATAATCTAGGGCGACTGCTTTGTAAGAATGCCGAACAAAATCATATATTTAGAGTGCCTATAAAAAATTAATCATGCTTAAAGGTATTCGTGAGTTCACCCACTACACCAAAGACCAGCGCAGGGGTATTTATTTTCTCATAATTCTGGTGCTTGTGCTTCTTATGCTGCTTAGCGCAGACCAGTGGTTTTACACTGAAGTAAAACATGACTTAGCCCGTTTTGAAGCTGCACAACAAATGCTCAAAGATCAAAGACGGGCCAAACAAAAAGCAAGTACCCAGGCACTGGCTGCTTTTAATCCCAACATTTGTTCTAAAGAAAAATGGTTGGCCCTGGGTTTTAAAGGCTCCCTGGCCGATAGAATTTTACGCTACCGCGCTAAAGGTGGTGTTTTTAGAGAGCCTGAAGATCTCTATAAAATTTATGGCATTGATTCCGCATTGGTAAAGAAGGTATTGCCGTATGTGCAAATTTCTGCTCCAAAAAGTGAGGAAGGCAATCAAACCGGTAAAGAAAGAGAATTGAATTTATCGGCTTTTGATCCCAACCAGGTTTCAGTGGCAGAATTGGAAAACATGGGTTTAGAACCTTGGCAAGCCAGGAATTTTGAAAATTTCAGAACCAAATACAGGCCTTTTGAAAAGGATAGTGATGTATTTAAAGTCTATAGCTTAGATTCTGCTCTGGCAAGAAAAATATTACCTTTTGTAAATGTATCGGCCCCCGAGCCTACCCGAGAAAAAAGCTCCTTTACACCCGTAGAAATTAATACAGCAGATTCCATTACTTTGTTAGAGGTTAAGGGAATTGGACCCTTTACTGCGCACAAAATTTTAGAAAAGCGTAAGCAATTGGGTGGCTACTCCTCCTTAACCCAGTTGAGGGGTCAGTATCCTATTGATAGTGCACGCTATGTGCAGCTGGCGCCTCAGCTCACCTGTAACGGGCAGGTGAAAAAATTAAATATCAACAAGGCCTCCTTTCAAGATTTGGTAGGGCATCCTTACCTTAGTTACGACATGGTAAAAGGGATAGTCCATTTTAGAGAAAACATAAG
>PR_CR_10_Liq_1_inCRDRAFT_1001744_pt1 | contig 11854 bp, 10 predicted proteins | sample PRCRCaboRojoPR_3_FD_10241 | JGI IMG/M metagenome (IMG submission 10241) | reverse complement strand
GTCAGATCTGCATCGCTGTCAAGCGGCTGCTTTGTCGGATAGAACGGGCCAAGGCTCTGTCTCGGTGTCAGCGCGCTCACCGACTGGGTCGCAGAAATGAGAGCCATACCGGTCACGCCGGATAAAAATGTTCTACGCGATACTGTCATGACGGATCCTCCAGGCAGAGATGCTCGGCGCGCCAGCCGTTGTAATATTTTTGATTTGTTGTCTTTCCCGAAATGCAAGCGCCTTCTCAAGCAATTCAAATCGAAAAAATCGATCAGCGGTAATACAAACTCTGAAAATTATCGCTAAGTATTTGAATCAGGTTTTTTATTCATTCTTGAAATGAAATTGATTTAGTTGACTTTGGTCTAAGCTTAGTAATAATTCAGCTAAGGGAAGGAATCCGAAATACCTAATAACGCTTCAAAGTGGAGGATTTCAAACATGAAAGCGGAAACTGAAAAGACTTCAGAGTTAGGCACACGTCAGGTGAATGCAGATCTCACACCTGTCGATCACACACGCCGTGGATTGCTCAAAGCAACGACACTGGCTGGTATTGGATCGGTCATGTCGATCCCATTCGCAAAGTTTTTCCCAGAATCTCTGAGCCCGATTGGCTTTGCCAATGCGTCAGACATGGCAGCTTATGAATTCAAAGACGGGCTGACATTACTCAACGATCGTCCTGTGAATGCGGAAACACCTGCGCACCTGCTAGACGACAAGGTCACACCGGCAAACCGTTTATTCATTCGGAATAACGGAGGCGTCCCACAGCATGCATTAGATATGAATGCAGAGGGTTGGACACTGACAGTCGATGGCGAAGTGAATAATGCCCTGACACTCAGCATGGACGACCTCAAAAACCGTTTTGAAGTCGTCGAGCGGCAATTGATTCTCGAATGTGGCGGTAACGGACGCTCGTTCTTCCAGCCCGGCGCATCCGGGAACCAGTGGAGCACCGGTGCGATTGGTTGCCCAATGTGGACAGGTGTCCGTCTGCGGGATGTGCTTGAAGCGGCCGGCGTAAAGTCAAGTGCAGTCTACACCGCGCACATTGGCGCCGATCCGCATTTGTCCGGTGATCCAAACAAGCTCCCGATTTCTCGAGGTATTCCAATTGAAAAGGCTTTGGAAGCTGATGCTTTAATTGCGTGGGAAATCAACGGCGAGCCACTGCCTGCCATTCATGGATTCCCTCTCCGCTTAGTAGTGCCAGGCTATCCTGCTTCGGCTTCGCACAAGTGGCTCAACCGCATCTGGATTCGTGATCAGGTGCATGACGGGCCGAAAATGGGTGGATACTCATACCGGATGCCAGCCTATCCGGTTGCACCTGGTACTGAGGTCCCAACCGAAGACATGGAAATCATGACAACGATGCCAGTCAAGTCGCTGATCACCAACCCCATCACGGGCACCATGGTCAATGGACGGACGTTGGATATCCGTGGTCATGCATGGGCTGATGGTGAAGTGGCCGCTATGCATGTTTCACACGACTTCGGACAGACGTGGCAAGAAGCAAATCTCGAAAAACCCCGTAACCGGTATGCGTGGCAGCACTTCAATGCCACGGTCTCATTCCCGATGAAGGGATACTACGAGGTTTGGGTTCGTGCTACGGATACTGAGGGGCGTACACAGCCTGTGACGACACCTGGCTGGAACCCACGTGGATATGGAAACAACATGATCCACCGGATCGCAGTTGGCGTAAGCTAAAAACCATCTGAGGTGGGCACACTCGTGCCCACCGATTGATTCATCAAAAGGAACGACCAGCATGAAGCAAATCCTATGTGGAACCTTGGGCGCTGTGGTACTGGCCGGAACTCTCAGTGTCACAAGTTTGAATATTGAGGCGAATACGGTTCCAAACCCAATGGCAATTCCGAACCCCATGGGAATTCCGAATCCTATGGCGCCGACTCAATCAAATGCGGCAAACCCCACCGAGTCTGAGTATGAAATCAGCGCTGAATTTGGTGGACTGCCCGTCTCAGAAGGAGTCGACACCACCTATTATCTATGCACGGCATGTCATTCGGTCCAGACCTTTGCCCAGCTCCGCGTGACCGATGAGCGCTGGGACTACTTGTGGGACTGGATGATCAAAGAGCAAGGGATGGCTGATTACGGCGAGGAAAATAAAGAAATCATTCTCAGCTACGTGAAGCGTCACTTTTCCTCCGAACGATAAAGGATGCGTCTGCCTGTCCCAACCCCAACTGGGACTTGGCTGATACAAGCCCCGCCTGCTTCATTACCTCGAGCGCTTCAGAAAGTCTGAGCCAACACATTTGTGATATACTTAAGCCTGCAGAGCCTTCAGGGACAACATGAGGTTAATCAGGCACTGGTTCACTCTGCATTCTGGGTTCATGGTGTGATATGAGGTCAAGCCGTGAATCCATCTTCCTCGTCCGCCAAAGGCTGCACGCAGGCCCAGCACACATCAAAGGTGCCGGGTTTAATTCTTTGCATGTGGGACAGGTCCATTCCTTGGCCGCCGGTCGATTGATAAATTCCATCAACAGCTTTTGAGCGCGCTCGCTGTCTCGGCTATGTGTGAGCCAAATCTCTGGCCACATCTCGACGAATGGCAGTTCACCTAAACCGGATTGCAGACTCTCATTTTTGATAAATGCATCAATACCCTCAGCACTGAGCAACTTTTCGACGACCTGTGCTTCAATCAAGTCGCTGGCCGTAAAGAGTTTGACGTGCTCGCGCTGTGTGGTCATCGCCGAAGGACCACCAGCCAGCGCCAAAAATTCAGTAACTGAACCAAGGCCCCGGCGACATAGGTCAGTGCAGCAGCACGCAGTATGGTGCGAGAGGGTTTCAGCTGGGCGTTTGAAACATACCCTGTACTCAAGATTGGGAGCGCCTTATTGAAACTCGCATCCAGCTCGACAGGCAAGGTGACCAACTGCACGGCAACCCATACCCAAGCACCAAAAAGGCGCCCGCAAACGACAGAAGCCCCAAATGCGGCATCACAGTTAAACCACCAATGAAGGGACTCGCCGCTAAGAGCGCCGAGCCAACGATTTGGGCACTCTGCGCGGATTGCGCAAGCCGATAGCGAAGCAAAAAGAAGGGTTCGCGCCGTGCATGTTGAATCGCATGCCCGCACTCATGGGCGGCAATCACAATTGCGGCCAATGTCCGCCCATTGAATTTATCTTCGGTCAATGCGACTTGACGGTCTGTTGGATTGTAATGATCGCCATGTTCTGTCACGACAACATCGACATCCTTTAGATCAAATTTGTCGAGTAAATGCCGTGCAAGCTCACCGCCGGTTCCTGGAAAGTTCGGCTCAGGATGACGGTTGTACTTCTTCAGTACGTAGGACACCCACAGATTCGGGCCAAACAAAATGGCGATGATGAGACCAAATAACAACACCCAGAGCATTGTGATTCCTCGGTAAGTTCACACGCTCGTCCATGAGCACAGATCCCTCTCATTACCTCAGGACGGATGCCACAAATACAACCCGACACTCAGCCACTTAAGAATACATGACATTCTCAGGCGTCTACTAAAACATGCATGCCGGCTGCATATCCTGACGACCACGCCCACTGAAAGTTATATCCACCCAAATGACCGGTTACATCGACCACTTCCCCAATGAAATAGAGATCGGGATGCTCACGACATTCCATGGTTTTTGACGAGAGATGCCGCGTGTCAATGCCCTGTAAGGTCACCTCAGCGGTCCTATAGCCTTCAGTGCCCGCCGGTCTCAGAGGCCACGATGACAATTGCATCGCAATCTCAGACAGCGTCGCATCCGGAATTTCGGCGATCAACGTCTGAGCCCAAGCCGGCCAGAATAGCGCTTCAAGCTCAGCCACCAGCGCTTTAGGGAGTTTGCTCGCAAGCACTGTCCGAAGTAAATTTTTAGCGTGGTGTCGTTTGGCATCAATGAGCCAGGATTTCACATCAATACTTGGCAAGAGATTNAANCNGATNTCAGTCCCAGGCACCCAATAACTCGAAATCTGCAAGGCTGCCGGGCCACTTAATCCACGATGCGTGAATAACAGGCCTTCACGAAAACACACATCAGCGGTCGACAGTTCTGCATCCAATGACAAGCCCGCCAAGCGAATACAGACCTCTTTCATGGGTTCGCTGAATGTAAAAGGAACCANNCCCGCTGAGCGCGGTAAGACACTGAGATTAAATTGCTCNGCAATCTGATAGCCAAGTCCAGAGGCNCCCATGGTCGGAATCGACAATCCGCCGGTTGCGACCACAAGCGCACGGCTGACAAAGTCGCCTTGATTGGTTGTGACACGAAAACCAGGCTCAAGTGCTTCGATCGACTGGATATCAACGCGGGTATCGATGGTGACCTTGGCATCCGCACACTCTGCTAATAACAGAGCCAGGATGGCTTTCGATGATTCATCACAAAATAACTGACCGAGCGTTTTCTCGTGATAGGCAATCCCGTGTTGTTCCACCAACTGGATGAAATCCCACTGTGTGTATGAGCTCAGCGCCGATTTCACAAAATGTGGATTGGAGGAGAGATAGTTTTCAGGCTGGATGTCGAGATTGGTGAAATTACACCGCCCACCACCCGACATTAGAATTTTCTTGCCAGGCTTGTTACTGCCCTCAAGCACCCGGACGCGGAGCCCCCGATTGGCGGCCGTAAAAGCACAAAACAAACCTGCGGCACCGCCGCCGAGAATCAATACGTCAACAGTTTGATTTGACATCACAGGACCCCACACGGTCAGATCGCGTTGCAATTAAGTTGTTACGACACCCAAGCATTGGTGATCCTATTTGAGGCGGCATTTACGATTGCACTCGACACTACGATTTGGAAAATAACCCAGATCGCACCTACCGAGACACATCAAGCACGACAGGTTACCCTTCAGTCAATTCAATCGGGAACTTGTGTGTATGGCCATCAACAAAGCCAATCTCATCGTCACCAATGCGACTTGGGGAGACACCGTCAATCCACTCGCTGACATCTTGGCGAAAGACGGTGACCGGTACTCGGTCGATGTTGATGTGTGCCCTCTCAGCAAACTGGAACTCACAAACGATGCCCGACAACGCGCGGTATTGCGTGAGCTTGCGGACTGGGATGAGATTAATGATACCCGACCACTTCGTGTCATTGCAGCCAATCCCTATGCTCCAGAGGCACTGGAGAAATTTGAGCAACTGGTCTCAGCGCTCAAACTTCGCAAGGATCGCATCCGTTTTGCTGCGATCGACAATGATACAGGGCTCTTACTCTCGGAAATTGTGCGTTTCATTGGCTTAAGTGACGCACAACTGACAGACATTCAAACACCAAAACTACCGGGCAGTGTGGTCGACCTGTCCAAGCAGATCTCAAATCACAGTGAGGCGAATGAACTGTGCCTTGTGCTTGAAGAGGTTGAAGAAGTCGGCGGTTTAGCTAAACGGTTGCTTTCCGATCGCCAACGCGTCATTCGGATGCCGATCTTCCAGCGGATCAAACATAGTCCAGACGAATTAAAGTTGAGCGAAACACCAAACTTTATTTTGATTAACGATGCATTTGCGCTCGCCATCGCAATTCAAGGACTCAAGCGGCTCGCAGTCGACATGCAAGACATTGTGTGGGTCGGTACCAGCTCGTCGCTTGAGGTTGCCGTTAAAAGAGACGCACCGGGTTCAAAATGGCTTGGGGTCAGTGACTTGCGACACGATGTCATCTTAGACCAGGTGTCTAAATATTAGAGGGGTTTAGACCATGTGGTTGATGCAATGATTGGATCACAACGTCGATGCTCCGGCTACTGCGCTGCAGAATCACGACACTGCGCAGACACACCCAAAACCGACGCTGCAATCACGCATGTGAATTGGAAAGAACCTTCGCGGAAAGAGAGCTTTGTTCGTGGATCCGATTATTTTTGTTAGACTACGCGAACCAATTGACCGCGGATTCACGTGAGATAACGAGTTAAAAACCAGGTCATAATTTGGCGCGACCAAAGTAATCTGCGCTGANGCGCGCTGGTGCAAGTGCCGGGACTCGAACCCGGGACCTCTCCCTTACCAAGGGAGTGCTCTACCAACTGAGCCACACCTGCATGGGTGCGGAATTATTAAGGGCTAAGTGCACCAAGTCAACATGCAACGCCAGATACCCAGACACACGATCGATGATCTGATTGACCGACTCAGCGCATTCGATTCAATCATTGATGTCAGGGCACCCAGCGAATTTATAGAAGACCATATCCCGGGCGCGATCAACTTGCCCGTGCTGGATGATCATGAGCGCGATGAGGTGGGAACACTTTATAAACAAGTGAACCCCTTCACAGCCAGAAAACGAGGTGCGGCACTGACGGCTCAAAATATCGCCCGACACCTCGAATCCCTCAGTGATCGCGATAAAAACTGGACTCCACTGATCTATTGTTGGCGAGGCGGCCAGCGCTCAGGATCGATGGCGCTGGTTTTCAATGAAATCGGCTGGCCCGTGACTTTGATTCAAGGGGGGTATAAAGCTTACCGCCGCCATGTCATTGAAGCGCTTGAGACGCTCTCAACCGCCTTTGAATTTCGCGTACTGACAGGTCCAACTGGATCAGGCAAAACGCGCCTCCTCCAGGGCTTAGAGGCGCGCGGAGCGCAAGTCCTTGACCTTGAAGGTTTGGCAAATCATCGCGGCTCCTTACTGGGCGAGGCGCCGGAGAGTGATCAACCAAAACAGAAACTGTTTGAGTCGAGGCTCTATGCCGCACTTCGCAGGTTTGACCGCAAACAGCCCGTTTGGATTGAATCTGAGTCATCCAAAATCGGGGAGATTCACCTACCCAACCAACTGTTTAAACATCTCATGCAATCCAAAGGCATACGGGTTGATTGCGCCCGCGCCAGCCGAGCTGAATACCTATGTCAGGACTACCAGCACCTGATCGACAATCCTGACAAGACACGGGCACTGATCGAAAAGCTGACCTTCCGGCATTCTCGTGCACAGGTCGATCTGTGGCGGCAACTCATCGATGATCAGGCCTGGTTGGAATTGGCGGATAGTTTGTTGGACGTACACTACGACCCTGCTTACGCACAGTCACAAAAACGACTTCAAGTGATCGCAGACTGTCGGTTAGAGCGCCCCGGAGAGCTCAGTGATGCGGTCTATAACCAACTGATGGATGCCTCGTGAGTACACGACACCTGCAAAGCCTGACCCAGTTTAAACACCTGTGGCTCTGGGTACCGGAGCCGGCATTGAACACTGAGTGTGCTCGATGGATGCAATGGCTCGAGGCTCATCCTCCAAAAGCGAGGGTGCAGCTCTGTGAGTCAGACGACACCCCCTGCGCTTGACTCGGTACAGGACCCTCAATCGTTGCTGGTGCTACTCGCGCATCCAGAGTCCTTGCCAACCCATGTTGAAAAAGCCTGCCAAGCCCAATACCCACTGGTGATCTTGCCGAAGATCACGCATGAGCGAGCGCCCCGATGGGTTCGCAGCCAACTGAGCGAATTGGCGCTGAATTATCGAACACGGATTATTGGACCCGACACCCAAGCAGTGGTTCTACCGCATCAGGCGTTTGCAACGCCACCCGGTCACTTTCCTATCCTCACCGCGCCTGACATTGCTGCGGGCTCCATTGCTGTGCTGACACAATCACCCTCAATCACCAGTTGCATCCGTGACTGGGTGATTGGACGCAATATTGGCCTCTCCCATCTCATTTGTGTGGGTGGTTCGAGTGACGTCAATATCGCGGATCTTGTTGACACACTGATCCAAGACACGCATTGCCGTGCATTGGTGATCCAAATTGACAGACTGCGCATTCCGGCGCGATTTATCAGTGCATTACGCAGTTGTTCGCGCCACAAACCGGTGATGGTGTTGCACACCGGCCGCGTGCGTGATTTTCAAACCGAACAAGACCCTGCGATCGATACCTTTCTCGACCGCGAATTGCTCTATCAGGCTGCAATCAATCGCGCCGGTGCCTCAAGCCTCGACACCTTGGACGACCTCTTTCAAGCCTTGGAAAGTCTCACCAAACGGCGCACCCATGATGGCCATCGTTTGGCGATCATTGGCGCTGGAGATGGCCTTGAGGCGCTTGCAGCAGATCACCTCTATGCAGCCAACGAGGGTGCAATCGACTTCACGGTACGAAAAGAACCACGGTGGTTTGATGCGCCCGAGCAGTTCCCGAACGATCCCGAGACCTTGGATCAAATTCGAGAATCCGCCGATGGCGTGCTGATTCCACTGGTGGCTGAACGACTCATCCACGCCGAGGATATTGAGTTCACGAATTGGGCAAACACGCTCAAAACCTTTGAGCGCGCACTCAATCGGCCGATTTACCTGCAGCCCCCGGTTTGGTGGTCGGCAGACGTCTACGAAAGGCGCTCGATCGCGCCGGCCTTGCCGTCTACACCACCCCCGAGCAGGCGCTCAATGGGTTTTTAAGCCTTGCCCGGCATGAATTCGCCAGCCGCCTGGTGGATGCGCATGTCGAGGCCAATGATCTGGATGCACTGGCCGAGGCCGAACAAATCCTCAAATCCTTTCTGCCGGCCCCGGTGCAACTCGATGCCAGCCAACGTCGGCAGGTCGCAGACGCAATCCCACACATCGCCAACCAAGACATGCCACAGGGAAGCCTCACACGCGTGGCTTCCGGGATTGCTCGGGACCCTATCTTTGGTCCTGTCATTTATGTACATGAACCACCGGGGCACTTCCCAAAGCTTGCATTAACTTTACCGCCGATCAATCAAGCCCTGGCTGAAGATTTATTACATCGATCAGCCTCAGGTCGAACGCTTGAATCCACAGACCCCGAAGGATTTGCAAAAGCTGCACTGGTGCTTGTGAATTGCTCACGACTCTTAAGCCGCGTGCCGGAACTCGCATCTTTAAAAATCCAATTGAGTGTTGCGCGCGGTCAGGTCCACAGCTCACTCAACGAAATCATACTGGCCGAACGCGTGGTGCCAGCCATCACACCCTATCCAGAAGCATTGGATCGCGCTGTGACACTCAAAACAGGACAAGCCGCACGACTGCGTCCGCTACGACCTGAAGATGAAACCGCACACCGCGTGTTTTTATCCAAGTTGTCACGCGCCACGCTTCGATTCCGGTATTTCTCGGACAAACACAGTTTCAGTGCCCGGGAATTGGCCGCCATGACCCATGTGGATTATTCACGCGAAGTGGCCCTGATTGTGACACTGCCTGGAGATCCCATCGATGAGACGCTCGGTGTGGTACGCGTCATTTTTGATGCCGATGGGCTCAGTGCTGAATTCGCCATGGTCGTTCGCGATGATTTACAACGCACCGGTGTCGGCCAGATGCTCCTACAAGCTGCAGTTGATCTCGCCAAAGACCGTGACGCGCGGATGATTTATGGCGAAACCATGATTCAAAACAAAGGCATGCAAGCGCTTTCTAAACGCGTTGGGTTCAAAATCAAAACCGATTTTGATGCCGAATGCGTTTGGATGACCTATCTGATCAGTCCACCCCGAGACGCCTGGGAGGCCAGTCGTCTCGAGGCGCTCACGGGCTGATTACAGTTTCTCTGAAATCTCAGACAGGACCGTTGGATCCTCAATGGTCGATGGCATGGAGTAACTTTCGCCATCGGCTATTTTCCGAAGGGTCGCACGAAGGATCTTTCCAGATCGAGTCTTCGGTAACCGCTCAACAATCACTGCTTTATTAAAGCAAGCGACCGCACCAATCGATGCACGCACCGACTGAATCAAGGCAGCCTCGACGGTCTTCGGGTCCTCAGTCACACCATCTTTGAGCACCACGAGACCGAGCGGCAACTGCCCTTTCAACTCATCAGCCACACCAATCACCGCACACTCAGCAACCGCCGGGTGTGCTGCCACGATCTCTTCCATTTCGCCGGTGAGAGTCGGTGTCCAGCGACGTTGATCACATCATCGGTGCGACCCATGATGAAGATGTACCCCTCATGGTCGATGAATCCGCCATCGCCCGTGAGGTAATAGCCTGGATAGGGATTGAGATACGACTCCTCAAAGCGGGTGTGATTCCCCCACACGGTCGGTAAACACGAAGGTGGCAATGGCCGTTTGATGACCACACTGCCCTGTTCACCGGCTTCAACAGGCTCACCGTTCGGGTCCAAAATCTCGACCTTAAACCCAGGCGTTGGCATGGTGGAGGAGCCCGCTTTTGGTGTGAAAGACTGAAGCCCTCTGGGATTTGAAGCAATCGCCCAACCGGTTTCAGTTTGCCACCAGTGATCGACAATCGGCAGATCCGTCAGTTCATCCAGCCAATGATAGGTTGGCGGATCCAATCGCTCTCCGGCTAAGTACAGTGCATCGAGGCTCTCTGTGTTGTACTGCTGAAAGAACGCACCGTGCGGATCTTCTTTTCGAACGGCCCGAAACGCTGTGGGAGCAGTGAATAACACCTTCACCTTGTACTCTTCAACAACACGCCAAAACGCGCCGGCATCGGGTGTTCTAACTGGCTTTCCTTCATACAACACCGTTGAGCATCCGAATAAGAGCGGTGCATAGACAATGTAAGAATGCCCAACAACCCAACCGATATCACTGGCCGCCCAGAACACCTCACCGGGCTTCATGTTATAGATGGCTTGCATTGAATAGGTCATTGCCACCGCGTGGCCGCCATTATCTCGGACCACGCCCTTGGGCTTACCCGTCGTTCCAGATGTGTACAGGATATACAACGGATGCGTTGCACTGACTGGCACACATTCAAGGGGCTCTGCCTGTTCGAGAACCGTTGCAAAGGAGTAGTCACGACCCTCAACAGGTGTATAGCTGGCCTCTGGGCGTTCCAGCACAATCACGTGACTCGGAGCGTGGTCAGCCATCTCGATGGCTTCATTGACAATCGGCATGTACTCGATGACTTTGGAGACTTCGATGCCACAGGTTGCCGTGACAATCACTTTGGGTGCTGCATCACTCAATCGAACGGCCAACTCACTGGCTGCGAATCCGCCGAACACCACGGAATGAATGGCACCAATCCGGGCACAGGCAAAAATTGCCACCAGCGCATCGGGAACCATCGGCATGTAAATCACCACCCGATCACCGGTGGTCACCCCCATAGACGCCAGAGCACCCGCAAACTTCGCCACCCGAGCCTGGAGCTCGGCATAGGTGATGGCTGATTTGGTCTGCGTCACCGGTGAATCGTAATAAATCGCGACCTGATCACCGCGACCAGCCACCACATGACGATCGATGGCGTTGTAGCAGGTATTCAATGTGCCATCGGGATACCATCGTTCGATGCCTTCGATGTCATTGGCAAGGCCCACCTGAGGCGGTTGCACCCAATCCACAAGTTCCGCTTTTTCAAGCCAAAAGCCCTCAGGATCTTCAATTGAGCGAGTGTACTCGGTGTGGTAATTCATAAAGCATTCCTCAAAATCTGCGCACAATGTGACCTATTTTTAAGACACTGTCTTTAAGACGTTTCGGTGGTCAAACGACCGATTGGATGTGGCCTTAACCCCAGTTGTTGCCATTGGTCCAGAAGTGACGACAGCTGGCTCGGCTGAATCGCGACCAGCAGCGGACCGGCTGTTTGTGGATCGAACACGACCGGATGAGGGGCGCCTCGAACCAGACTTCCCGCATAGTCACGATTGCCCGGCATCGCGGTCGATTCAACGCCCGCGTCCAAAAGCGCATCCACCCCGTCAAAACGCGGAATATCGTGATCCCACACAAACTCAGTCTGTTGCCCATCGAGCATTTCCTTCAAATGCCCCGCCAAACCAAAGCCTGTCACATCAGTCATGGCAGAGACCTC
>PR_CR_10_Liq_1_inCRDRAFT_1001743_pt1 | contig 11857 bp, 11 predicted proteins | sample PRCRCaboRojoPR_3_FD_10241 | JGI IMG/M metagenome (IMG submission 10241) | reverse complement strand
GAGCCGCTCTCGGCGCTGGACAAGAAACTGCGCGAGCAGATGCAGGTGGAGCTGCGCAAGCTGCAGCGGCAGGTGGGCATCACCTTCATCCTCGTTACCCACGACCAGGAAGAGGCGCTGATCATGTCCGACCGGATCGCGGTGATGTTCGACGGGCAGATCGCCCAGCTCGACAGCCCGCAGGCCCTTTACCGGCGGCCGGTCTCGCGGCGCGTGGCGGAATTCATCGGGGTGATGAACTTCATCGAGGCCGAGGTCACGGCCGAAACCGGCGACCGTCTGACCGTCGACGTCGCCGGGCTCGGCGCGGTGGACCTCTCCGCCGAGCAATGCCCCGGCGGGGGCGGCGGGCGCGGCGCCGCCGTGGGAATCCGCCCGGAGACCATGACGCTTCTGATCGACGGCGAGACGCGGTCCGGCCGGATCACCGAGGGCAGCGTCGAGGAAGTCGTCTATTACGGCGACATGACCTATTACGACATCCGCCTCGACGGGGTGCCGGCGCCGGTCACCATCTCGATGCGGAACCTGCCGGGACGCGCCGTGCTGGAGCGCGGCGCGCGGGCGCGCGTGGCCTGGGATGCCAGCGCCATGGTGCTGTTCCGCTAGGGTCGGCCCGGCCCCCTGCGATCCTGCCCGAAAGTTTATGCGTCCTATGAAGAAGGGCGCTCATATGATATAATATGGTTATATTTGTATCATGCGTGCCAGTTTTCAGGACAATGGATAGAGGGAACTGTCATGATGACAAGGAAAGTGACGCGCACGCTCTTCGCATCGGCATTCGCGGTCGCAGCGGCAGCCGGCGCGGCCAGCGCCCAGGGCAACGACTACGGCGAGAGCCTGTTCATGAACAATTGTGCCGTGTGCCACGGCGCGACCGGGGCCGGCGACGGCCCGGTGGCCGACTTCTTCGCACAACGGCCCGGCGACCTGAGCGTGCTGGCCGAGGACAATGACGGCGTCTTTCCTTTCAGCGAGGTCTACCAGTCGATCGACGGCCGGCGCGAGGTCGGCGGGCACGGCACCTCGGAGATGCCGGTCTGGGGGGATCTCTTCATGACCGACGCCCTGCCGAAGACGGTCCATCCCGGCGTCAGCGCCGACGCGATCGTCCAGGGCCGCATCCTGGCGCTGGTCTACTACATCCAGTCGATGCAGCAGTAACGGTTCCGGGCCGGGGCGGCGCCGGAGGCGCGTCCGCCCCGCGNGGGGCGGAAGACCGTCGCGCCGGGCCCGGCCTGTCCCGCATGCCGCGCATCGCATCAATCACGGCTGCCCTGGTCTGCGGGGTGGCCGCGCTGGTCTGCGCCGCCCCGGAGGCGGGGGCGGACGCGGCCGACGACTGCATGCCGCCGCCGCCCGGGCTGGTCCAGGATCTCTATGACTGGATCGGCGCGAACAGCGATTACGAGGTTGCCGCCGCCAAGGCCGATCCGCCCGAAATCATCTTCTGCATCGAGGGCGAAGAGGTGCCTTACGGCGCGAAGACCACGATGATCTCGCCGCGCGAGATGGGCATCTTCGACTTCGAGGAACGCCGGATCTACCTGGTGGCGCCATGGCGCGTCGAGGTGCCCCGCGACGTCGGCGTGCTGCTGCACGAGCTGGTGCACGACGTTCAGTTCCTGAACCGCGACTGGCCCTGTCCCGGGGCCACCGAGATCGAGGCCTACAAGCTCTACGAGGACTGGCTCGCCGAGCAGGGCGTCGAGATCGAGCTGAACTGGCTGATGATCTACATGTGGTCGCGCTGTCCGCGCGACATCCATCCCGACTGAGGGCGGGGCCGGGGCCGCCGGGCAGGGCGGCCCCGGGGCGCCGGATCAGAAGCCGGCCTTGATGCGCTCGAATTCCTCGAGCATGCGGTTGCGCAGTTCCTGGTCCATCGGGACCTGCGGCAGGAGCGGTGCGTCCACCGGGCCGAGCCCGACCTCGACCAGCGTCTCCTGCGGGATCTCGGCCATCGCGGCGGCGTTGCCGTGGCCGTAGCCCCACTCGTTGACGATGTAGTCGGCCGAGCCCTGCGCGAGCCAGGCGTTGATGAAGTCATGCGCCTTGTCTTCCGACCCGGGGCCGTCCTTGAGGTTCACATAGCCGCAGAACCAGGTCGATGACCCTTCCTCGGCCTCGCGTTCGAAGGCGATCGGATGGCCCTCGGCCTCGAGCACGGTGGGCGTCTCGTTCCAGGCCCAGGAAATCAGCACCTCGCCCGAGGACATGAGCTGGCCCAGCTCCGCGCCGTCCTGCCAGTAGGCGCGCACGTTCGGATGCGCCGCGCGCAGCCAGGCGGCGGCGGCGTCGAACTCGGCGTCGGTGACGCTGGTCCAGTCGCTGACGCCGGTGGCCAGAAGCGCCAGCGCCCAGATATCGTCGGTGTTGTCGGGCAGCGAGATGCGCCCGGCATATTTCGGATCGGTGAAGACCTGCAGCGTCTGCACCTCGTCCGCGCCGACTTCCTCGGTGTTGTAGGCGATGGCGGTCGCCCCCCAGTCGGCGGGGATGAAGTAGACGTCGCCGCCATCGACGAAGATCTCGGAGTCCATGAAGCGGTCGTCGAGATCCTCCGCGGCGGCGATCCGGCCCATGTCCCAGGGCTCGATCAGGTCGGCGTCGCGGTATTTCTCGACCATCTGGCTGCAGGGATGGCCCACATCCGCGCGGAAGCCCGAGACCAGTTTCTGGAACGCCTCGTCGTCATCGCCGAAGAAGGCGAAGCTCGGCGGCTCGCCATGCTGCGCGATGTAGCCCTGGTAGAAGCCTTCCTCCTCGTAGCCGGACCAGTCGAAGACCAGCAGCTCGTCGTCCGCCGCGGCTGCGGGCAGGGCCCAGGCCAGCACCGTCGCCAGCGCCGTGACGCTTTTCAGTGTTTTCATGTTCGCCTCCGCTTGTTGCGCACCCGCCCCGTCGGCGGGGTCCGGACCGACGCTAGAATAGGCCCGCGGGCAAGCCAAGGGTTTCTTGGGCGGGCGGCCGCACGACGGGGGATCATGCCTCCGGCGGGGATATTTGTGCCACTTGGATGGGCAGGGCGCCTAGCCGGCGGGCGCGGCGCCGTGCCGCGTGGCCCGGCGGGCGCGGAGGTCGCGCGCCAGCGCCACCGTGTAGGCCGCGAGATCGGCCAGGGCCATCTCGGCGCGGGACGCCTCGCCGGCCTCGAGCGCATCCGCGATCGCGGTGTGCAGATCGACGATGCGCTGGCGCGAGCGGGCGGTGAAGGTGATCATGTTCATCAGCGGCTGCATGGCTTCGACCGCGCCGGCCAGGTGGTAGGACAGCACCGGGTTGCCGGCCGCGTCCACCAGGGCGCGGTGGAAGGCCACGTCGGAGGCGCAGAAGCTTTCGTCGGAGAGGCCGGGCTGGGCCTGGCGATGGATTTCGGCGCGCATCGCGGCGAGGTGGTCGGCGCCGCGGCGCAGGGCGGCGAGCGGCACGCAGGCCCGTTCCAGCGCGTAGCGCGCCTCGCAGGCGGTGTCGAAATCCACCTCGTTCATCGACAAGAGGAGCGTCGAGGTGGTGATCTGCTGGCCGTAGGCGTCTTCGTAGCGGAGCCGGTTGACGAAGGCGCCCCCGGTCGCGCCGCGCTGGGTGCGGATCAGGTTCTGCGCCGCCAGGCGTTTCAGGGCCTCGCGCACCGTCGGGCGCGAGACCTCGAACTGCTCGGCCAGCTCGGCCTCCGAGGGCAGGCGCTCGTCGACGATCAGCCGGCCGGCGACGATGGCGTCGCGGATCGCGGCGGCGATCTGCGCCGAAAGCTCGCCCTCGGTGTTGAGATCGTAGGTCACGGGCACGGGCGGAGTCCTCCGGTTCGATTTGTCAGACAATTAAATGTTTGACATTTGGATCATGTAGCAGGATCGTCGCGGCGAAGGCAATCGCGGGAGGATCGCGGGTGATTGCGGCGTGGCGGATCAGGCGGATGACGGGGGCGCACTGGCTGACGCTCTACGGGCTCGTGCTGGGGGCCTGGGCGGTGCTCTACGCGATGCAGCTGCCCGCCGATCTGCGCGCGGCCGCCGATCTTTACGGCGCCGCGTTCTGGGCCGCGCTCTGCACCGTCGAACCCGGTCTCGCCGGCTATCCCGGCGTCTTCGCGATGTGGGCGCTGATGTCGGCGGCGATGATGGCGCCGACGGCGCTGCCGGCGCTGGCCACCTACGAGGATCTGGCCGCGACCGGCGCGGGCACGGGACGCGGCTTTATTGAACTGCTGGCCGGCTACCTCGCCGTGTGGCTCGGCTTCTCGGGCCTGGCCGCCGGCGCGCAGGTCGCGCTCTCGGGTGCGGGGCTGGTCACCCCCCTGGGCGAGAGCACCTCGCCCGTGCTGTCGGCCGCGCTGCTGGCCGGGGCCGGGGCCTACCAGTTCTCGGCCCTCAAGGATGCCTGCCTGTCGAAATGCCGCCAGCCGCTGACCTTCTTCATGGAGCATTGGCGCGGGACGCGCTGGAACGCCCTGGGCATGGGCCTCCGGCTGGGCGCGGTCTGCCTCGGCTGCTGCTGGGCGCTGATGGCGCTGGCCTTCGTCGGCGGCACGATGAGCCTGGCCTGGATGGGGCTCGCGACCCTGGTGATGGTGCTCGAGAAACTGCCCGAGATCGGCCGGCCGGTGACCCGGCCGCTCGGGGCCGTTCTGCTGGCCGCCGCGGCGGCCGTTCTGGTGACCGGTCTGGCATGACCGAAAGGGAGGAGACAGGATGACGGAGACATTGGAGAAAACCGCCCCCGCGGCGGAGGCGGCCGCGGCCGGGCCCGAGCCCTGGGACATCAAGGGCGAGCTGATCCTGAACTGCAACTGCACGGTGTTCTGCCCCTGCGTGGTCAGCCTCGGCCAGCACCCGCCGACCGAGGGCTATTGCCAGGCCTGGGCGGGCGTGCGGATCGACACGGGCCATTACGGCGAGACCGATCTCTCGGGGCTGAACGTGGGCCTGCTGCTGGAAATCCCCGGGCTGATGGCGCGCGGGAACTGGAAGGCCGCGGCCTATATCGACGATCGCGCCAGCCCCGCGGCCCATGACGCGCTGGTCAAGATCTTCTCGGGCCAGGCCCGGGGCACCACGGGGCTCTTCTCGGTGCTGGTGAGCGAGTTTCTCGGCGCCGAAAGCGCGCCCGTGGTCTTCGAGACCGAGGGCAAGGCGCGCCGCCTGATGGTCGGCAAGAAGATCAAGGGCGAGGTGGTTCCGGTGGCGGGCGCGGCGCCGAACGAGGATATCGTGGTGACCAACACCAAGTACTGGATGGGCCCCGACATCACCGTGGCCACCGCCACCCAGGGACGTGTGCGCGCCTTCGGGCGCGTCTGGGACTTCGACGGCCGGTCGGCCGAGATCTGCCAGATCGACTGGCACGGTCCGGGCAAATGATCGTCACGCCGGGGTATTGCGCGCTGATGGCGCGCTACAATACCTGGCAGAACCGGAGCCTCGTGGCGGCGGCCGGGACGCTGGACGCGCCGGCGCGCGCGGCCGACCGCGGTGCCTTCTTCGGCTCGATCCGGGGAACGCTCAGCCACCTGCTCTGGGCGGACCTGCTGTGGATGTCGCGCTTCGACGGCGGCCCGCGGCCCGCGGGCGGCATCGCGGAGAGCGCGGATCTCTTCCCCGACTGGGACGCCTTGACGCGCGAGCGCGCGGCCACGGACCGGCGCATCCTGGGATGGGCGGACCGGCTCGGGCCGGAGGCGCTGGAGGGCGTGCTGACATGGCGCTCGGGCGCGCTGGGGCGCGAGGTGTCCCGGCCGGTCGGGCTCTGCGTGGCGCATTTCTTCAATCACCAGACCCATCACAGGGGCCAGGTGCACGCGATGCTGACGGCGGCGGGCGCGGCGCCCGCCGACACGGATCTTTTCATCATGCCTGAAGGAATCGGGACATGACGGCACCCATTCTCGCCACCTCGCGCCGCCTGCGCCGGACGCCTTTCTCGGCGGGCGTCGAGCGCGCCGGGGTCAAGGCCTACACGATCTACAATCACATGCTGCTGCCCTGCGTCTTCGACAGCATGGAAGCCGATTATCACCACCTGAAGCGCCACGTGCAGGTCTGGGACGTGGCCTGCGAGCGCCAGGTGGAACTGCGCGGCCCGGATGCCGGGCGACTGATGCAGATGCTGACCCCGCGCGACCTGCGGGGCATGCTGCCCGGCCAGTGCTACTACGTGCCCATCGTCGACGAGACCGGNGGGATGCTGAACGACCCGGTGGCGGTGAAACTGGCCGAGGACCGGTTCTGGATTTCCATCGCCGACAGCGACCTGCTCTACTGGGTCAAGGCGGTGGCCCATGGCTGGCGGCTGGACGTGCTGGTGGACGAGCCCGACGTCTCGCCTCTGGCGGTCCAGGGCCCCAAGGCCGACGCGCTGATGGCGCGGGTCTTCGGCGCGGGGGTGACGACCCTGCGCTTCTTCCGGTTCGGCTGGTTCGATTTCCAGGGTCGCGACATGCTGATCGCGCGCTCGGGCTATTCGCGGCAGGGCGGCTTCGAGATCTATCTCGAGGGCGGCGACATGGGCATGGCGCTCTGGGAGGCGCTGATGGCCGCGGGCGCGGATCTCGAGGTGCGCGCGGGCTGCCCGAACCTGATCGAACGGATCGAGGGCGGGCTGCTGTCCTACGGCAACGACATGACCCGCGAGAACACGCCGCACGAATGCGGTCTCGGGCGGTTCTGCAACACCCATTCGGCGATCGGCTGCATCGGACGCGACGCGCTGCTGCGCGTGGCGCAGGAGGGGCCGGTGCGCCAGATCCGGTCGATGGCGATCGAGGGCGGGCCGGTTCCCGCTTGCGAGGATCTCTGGCCGGTGATGGCCGGAAGCGAGCGGGTCGGCCGGATCAGCTCGGCCGTCTGGTCGCCCGATTTCCAGACGAACGTCGCGATCGGCATGGTCCGGATGACCCACTGGACACCGGGAACGGAACTGACGGTCGAGGCGCCCGACGGGGCGCGGCGGGCCGTCGTGCGCGGCGAATTTTTCATCCAGTAGCCAGGAGCGAAGGAGAAAGCGAATGACATTCAAGGCACTGCTCGTCGAGAAGGACGAGGACGGAAAGACCCGTGCGGGCGTTCAGGACATCGCCGAGGATCGGCTGCCCGAGGGCGACGTCACGGTCGCGGTCGAGTATTCCACGCTGAACTACAAGGACGGGCTCTGCATCGGGCCGGGCGGCGGGCTCGTGAGAGAGTATCCGCATGTGCCGGGGATCGATTTCGCCGGAACCGTCGAGGACAGCGCCGACGACCGCTACAAGCCGGGCGACAAGGTGGTGCTGACCGGATGGCGCGTGGGCGAGATCCATTGGGGCGGCTATGCCCAGAAGGCCCGGGTGAAGGCCGACTGGCTGGTGCCGCTGCCCGAGGGCCTGACGACGCGCCGGGCCATGGCCGTGGGGACGGCGGGCTTTACCGCGATGCTGGCGATCATGGCGCTGGAAGATCACGGCCTTGCGCCGGGGCAAGGGCCGGTGCTGGTCACCGGCGCCGCGGGCGGGGTCGGGTCGGTCGCCACGGCGACGCTGGCTGCGCTGGGCTACGAGGTCGCGGCGGTGACCGGGCGCCCGGAACAGGCCGACTACCTGACCGATCTCGGCGCGACGCAGATCGTGCCGCGCGACGAGCTGACGGAAGTGACCCGGAAACCGCTCGAACGCGAAACCTGGGCGGGCGCCATCGACGCGGTGGCCGGCGCGATGCTGGGCCGCGTGCTCAAGCAGATGATGTACGGCAAGTCGGTCGCGGCCATCGGGCTGGCCGGCGGGCCGGCGATCGAGGGCGCGCTGATCACGCCGTTCATTCTGCGGGGCGTCAACCTGCTGGGCATCGACAGCGTGATGCGCCCCTACGATGATCGCCTGCGGGCCTGGACGCGTATCGGGTCCGACCTGCCGATGGACAAGCTCGAGGCGATGGTCCAGCCCGCGACGCTGTCGGATCTGCCGGCGCTCGGCAAGGATATCCTGAAAGGCCAGGTGAAGGGCCGGGTCGTGGTCGACGTCAACGCCTGACCCAGGTTTTCAAGTGTTTCACGGCCCGCCCGCAGCCCGGTCGGGCCGTTTTTCTTTGCCCGGGGGGGTTGCCCCCGGGGCCGCAAGTCGTGCTATCCGGATGAAAACGCGCCATGCTGTCGCTTTTCGGCACCGATACTTCGGTATGGGATCGTATGGTCGAAAAACTATAGCCGATGGTTTATGGTTAACGGGGTTTCACGGTCGCGACGGCCCGTGTGACACGAGAAACAGAAAATATCAGGGGAGACAGACATGACGGATACATCGGGCCAGGGCATACCCGAGCCGGAAGGTGCCGCCGATCTGATCGACACGGATTACGAGATCGGACAGGACAACATCACGACGAAGATCGGTCCCTTCGGGCTGGACATCCACAACCCGGTCTTCGTGATCTCCGGGGTCGTGGTGATCCTCTTCGTCGCCTACGCGCTGATCGCGCCCACGCAGGCCTCCGACTTCTTCGGCTGGCTGCGCCCGGCGCTGACAAGCACCTTTGACTGGTTCTTCCTGCTTTCGGCGAACATCTTCGTGCTGTTCTGCCTGTTCCTGATCGTCAGTCCCTGGGGCTCGGTCCGGCTGGGCGGGGCGGAGGCCACGCCGGATTACGGCTATCCGGGCTGGTTCGCGATGCTGTTCGCGGCCGGCATGGGCATCGGGCTGATGTTCTTCGGGGTGCTGGAACCGGCCTATTACTTCGGCACGCCCTGGGGCGATGCGCCGCTTGGCACGGTACGTCCCTTCACCGAGGACGGCGCGCTGATCGCGGGCAATGTCGAGGAAGCCCGGCGCATGGCGCTGGCGGCCACGTCCTATCACTGGGCGCTGCATCCCTGGGCGATCTACGCCGTTGTCGCGCTGGCGCTGGCCCTGTTCAGCTACAACAAGGGCCTGCCGCTTTCGATCCGCTCGGCCTTCTACCCGATCCTCGGCGAACGTGTCTGGGGCTGGTGGGGTCACATCATCGACACGCTGGCGGTGTTCGCCACGCTCTTCGGCCTGGCGACGTCGCTCGGCATCGGGGCGCAGCAGGCCAATGCCGGTCTGAACTACGTCTACGGTATCCCGAGCAACACCACAGTGCAGGTTCTGCTGATCATCGGCATCACCGCGATCGCGCTGGTCTCGGTGCTGCGCGGCCTTGACGGCGGGGTGAAGCTCCTGTCCGAGATCAACATGGTCGTCGCGGCGCTGCTGCTGGTCTTCGTGCTCTTTGCCGCGGGCGCCGGCACCATCCTGTCGGAATTCGTCGCCGGCCTGGGGGCCTACGCGCAGGAGGTCGTGCCGCTGTCGAACCCGTTCGGCCGCGAGGACACGGGCTACATGCAGGGCTGGACGGCCTTCTACTGGGCCTGGTGGATCAGCTGGTCGCCCTTCGTGGGGATGTTCATCGCCCGCGTCAGCCGGGGCCGCACCGTGCGCGAGTTCATCACCTGCGTGCTGATCATCCCGAGCCTCGTCTGCATCCTGTGGATGGCGGTCTTCGGCGGATCGGCCATCAGCGACATGATCGCCAATCCCGAGACCTCGGCGGTCAAGGCCAACGTCATCGACAGCTACGCGCCCGAGCTTTCGCTCTTCGCGATGCTCGAAAGCCTGCCGCTGACGGCGATCACCTCGACCATCGGGATCATCCTGGTGATCGTGTTCTTCGTTACCTCGTCGGACTCCGGCAGCCTCGTGATCGACACGATCACCGCGGGCGGCAAGATCGACGCGCCGGTGCCGCAGCGGGTGTTCTGGTGCACCTTCGAGGGGCTTGTCGCCATCGCGCTGCTGATCGGCGGGGGGCTGACGGCGTTGCAGGCCATGGTGATCTCTACCGGTCTGCCCTTCACGGTCATCCTGCTGCTGATCTGCTGGGCGATCCTGCAGGGGCTGCGCGCCGAGAAACGCTGACAGGTCTTGCCCGGCCTTCGGGCCGCAGGTAGCACTACGACAGAGGGCCCCGGAGCCGATCCCGGGGCCCTTTTCATGCCCGACAGGAGGCCACGCCGCATGACCGCAGAGCTCGACACCGATTTCGTCCGCGCGCAGTTCCCCGCCTTTTCCGAACCGGCGCTCGCCGGGCAGGCCTTCTTCGAGAATGCCGGCGGGTCCTACGCCTCGCGCTTCGTGATAGACCGGCTGACGCGCTTCTACCGCGANCGCAAGGTGCAGCCCTACGGCCCCTACACGGCCGCGCGGCTGGCCGGCGAAGAGATGGACGAGGCCCGCCGGCGGCTTGCCGCGATCCTCGGAGTCGAGACCGACGAGCTGTCCTTCGGGCCGTCCACGACCCAGAACACCTACGTGCTGGCGCAGGCCTTCCGGCAATGGATGGCGCCGGGCGACGCCATCGTGGTGACCGACCAGGATCACGAGGCCAACACCGGCCCCTGGCGGCGGCTCGCCGGGGAGGGCGTCGAGATTCGCGAGTGGAAGATCGACCCGCGGACCGGGCATCTCGACCCGGCCGGGCTGGCCGCGCTGCTGGACGACCGGGTGCGGCTGGTCTGTTTCCCGCATTGTTCCAACGTGGTGGGCGAGATCAACCCGGTCGCCGAGATCACCCGCATGGCCCATGACGCGGGGGCCGTGGTCTGCGTCGACGGCGTCAGCTACGCCCCGCACGGGCTGCCCGATGTCGGTGCGCTCGGCGCCGATATCTACCTGTTCTCGGCCTACAAGACCTATGGCCCGCACCAGGGGCTGATGGTGATCCGCCGGACGCTTGGCGAGATGCTCCCGAACCAGGCGCATTTCTTCAACGCGGACACGCTCTACAAGCGGTTCACGCCGGCCGGTCCCGACCATGCCCAGGTGGCGGCCTGCGCCGGCATCGCGGATTACATCGACGCGCTCTACGATCACCATTTCGACGCTCCGGTGGAGCCCGCCGCCCGCGGCCGCGCCGTCCATGACCTGATGCGCGCCCACGAGGCGCGGCTCCTCCAGCCGCTGCTGGACCGGCTCGCCGACCGGAACGACCTGCGGCTGCTCGGCCCGCGGCAGGCCGCGGGGCGCGCGCCCACGGTGGCGCTGGCGCTTGACATGCCCGGGGAGATGGCGGCCGAGCGCCTGGCCGCGCAGGGCATCATGGCCGGCGGCGGCGATTTCTACGCGGTGCGCGCGCTGGCGGCGCAAGGCGTCGATCCCGATCACGGGGTCCTGCGCCTGAGCTTCGTCCATTACACGAGCGGCGACGAGATCGCGCGCCTGATCGCCGCGCTGGAAGACCTGTTGTGATCCGGGACGTCGCGCCCCCCGTAAACACCTGAAAAGGGCAAGGGGCAGGCATGGCAGAGCACTCACCGATCCTTCTGTGGTTCCGGCGCGATTTCCGGCTGGGCGATCACCCGGCGCTGGCCGCGGCCGCCGAGACCGGCCGGCCGGTCATCCCCGTCTTCATCCATGACGAGGTGGTCGAGACCCACGGCGCGGCGCCGAAATGGCGGCTCGGCCTGGCGGTGGAGAGATTCGCGGAAACGCTGGCGGCGCTTGGCAGCCGGCTGGTCCTGCGCCGGGGGGCCGCGCGCGCGACCCTCGAGCAACTGGTCGAGGAAACCGGCGCCACCGCGGTCTGGTGGTCGCGCGGCTATGACCCCGACGCCATTGCCCGCGACAGCGACGTCAAGGCGGCGCTCAAGGCCCGCGGACTCGATGCGCGCAGCTTTCCCGGCCACCTGCTGTTCGAGCCCTGGACGGTCGAGACCAAGCAGGGCGGCCATTACCGGGTCTACACGCCCTTCTGGCGCGCGGTGAAGGATCGCGACCTAGGCCCGGCCCCGGCACCGGTCCGCGCGGTGACCGCGCCGGCCGCCTGGCCGGCCAGCGACCGGCTTGCCGACTGGCGGATGGGCGCCGGCATGA
>PR_CR_10_Liq_1_inCRDRAFT_1001742_pt1 | contig 11863 bp, 14 predicted proteins | sample PRCRCaboRojoPR_3_FD_10241 | JGI IMG/M metagenome (IMG submission 10241) | reverse complement strand
GCCGATCACGGCTCGATCTGCAGCAAATTGGGCGGTCTTTTACTATATTGGTTTGAGCCTGTCGGGATTTCTTCAATGTTATCAATGGCCGTTGGAAAACGCAGGCAGATCAATGCCTTGCGGCACCTGATCGAGACCGCCCGAGGGGCGGGCGAGTGCCACCCGGCCCCCCTCCCGTTACCGTATACACCCCCAACCCGAGATTGGAATTTTCAACCAGTAAACATACCCGTCGTCATCCTAGTCTCCGTCCGTCCTCAGTCCGTCTCTGGGTTTGGGTTTGCAAAGTTGTAAATCATAGTTTGCAAAGTACCTCAGTTAATGGTATTATTCGGGTAACTTCGGTAGCTGGGTGTAGGTATGGACGAGGATCTGGAGCAGTATCTGGACTGGGATGAGGATGAGGGCCTTATTCTGGTTACAGCCTTTGAGGGGGCGGAGGACGAGGTCATCGCTCCGGTGGATGAGCTGGTTGAGGAGATCATCGAGCAGGGTCGAGATACGGGGGACTATCGGTTTCTGTACTGTGTGGCGCATGAGCTGAACCGGAATGAAGAGTTGGTTCGTCGTGCGGCGGAGTTGATGGAGGATGATCTTACTGCGGTGGCGGGATTGTTCGACCTAGAGCCGGAGGATCTTGAGTGATGCTGGATCTAGGTGAGCAGGAGTACTTTGTGGGGTATCAGGAAGCGGCTGATTGGTCTGGTCTGTCGGCCAATGCGGTTAGGCATCTGGGTGATCGCGGCGTTATCCCAAAGACGAAAGTCGGAAGGACAGTCTACATTCCTAGAGAGCCTTTTGAGAGTTACCTTATCGAGAACTCCAAACACCCCGATCCTTGGCCGGATAAGTCTATTCCTCACATCGTCGATCCAGTCCCGTTGATGGGGGTGGATATGTCGAAGCTATCCGATAATCATATTGGGAATGCTGGGGAGCATTTGTCCGCGTACTATGTCTGTATGGCGGGAGCCACGGTGTCTTTAGTGGATAGACGGGGCATGGACCACTTCGTGAGGCTCCCCAATGGCCGTATGCTGGCGTTGGAGGTTAAGACGACGAGAGGCGTGTGCCAATTGATTACAGGAAATAAAACGTCAGTTGAATATCTGAGGTACAGAATTCGGCGCAAAGACGCCGACTGGTTCTGCCTGCTAGATTTGTCGACAAATATTTGCCTATTCAAATCGACCGACGAGCTTAGTACCGGACGAGATACTTACCTATCACCAATCCACTTCACCACTTTCAACATGAACCGGACCCTGACGGAGATGTTCAGAGCCTTCGACTGTGAGCCAGAGCCGATACTGGAGCAGGATTGAGGCGGTACCTAATCCAAAGGGTACGCCGGTATTAGACCGGTATAATAGGGGGCATAGAAAAACCCCCACACCGGACAGGTGAAGGGGCTTAGTCAGGACTGGGGGTGTATATATTTAGAACCCCCCACAAACGGTAACTTTGTTATACCATGAATTTCCACATCTGACAATCCCCTAATTGATACCTTAACAAAGGTTTTTACTGTTTACTTGTGACCTCAGTTCGTGTATAACGATTAGGAGAGTTTGATGGTAGTGAATCTTCACTACGTCCGTGCCGCCATCGAGGCGAACACTGGACAAAGACTACGCTTCTCAGAAATCCGTAAATTGTTGGTAGAGGAAGGGCTTATGACTGAGCGTCAGGCCCGAGAGGACGCCAAAGCCTTTGAGGGCTATGGAAGTCTGTATTCGACGGAGAGTTTTGCCCGGACTGAGGAAACCCGTATCGATACGACGGAAGGCCTGCCCGATGAGTGGTCCTATGACGATTGAGGAGGACATCCGGGCATGGTCTCGAGAGGTATTGGAGCGCCCTAATCCGCATATGCCCCACAAGCTGCCCGCCTGCCCGTATGCAGAAAAGGCGTGGCGAGATGAGAAGGTGCATGTGGTCGAGGCCTCTAATCCGATAGAGGCACTGCCCCATTGGGTTAGCATATTTCCGACCTGTAATTGGGATCTGATCATCTTGGCTGGATTTAGTTATCCGGGTCTTGCGGAGTTTGAGGCCGAAATCGACGCACTGAATGCGGAGCATGGGTCTCGTGATATTTTCCTGATGGGCTTTCACCCGGACTACGGGGCGGAAGATCAGGAGCTGGATTTTCTCTACGAACACGAATGGGAGAGTGGCGTAGAGCAGGACTATGCGATGGTGTTTGTGCAGAGTTTCTCCCAAGTCATCGACGCCAGTAGGAAGCTCGAGAAGCTCGGCTACTACGAAGCGTTTCCCCAAGAAGAATTTGAGCAGCTGGTGGTGGACCGGCGCAGGAGATTTGAACAATGGCGATGAAACCTCGCGCAATGAAGAAGAAGGGCATGGCCCGTGGCGGTATGAAGGCCAAAAAAGGCATGGCTCGTGGCGGCATGAAGACGAAGAAGCCTAAAGAGGTGAAGGCTGGCGCGTCGTACAAGGGCAAATAGTCCAATGTGGGTCGCGGCACTCATGAGTTGTCTCAGCCCGATGGCATACGATTGCAATCTGGGTGTTAAGACTGATCGACTGTTCTTGGATCAAGACGTCTGCATGGAGTTCGTCGACCACAGCAAACGCCAACTGGAAGACGCGGGAGCATTGGTGATCGGCCATTGCTTCCGCATTAAAGGCGAGGCGGTTTAATGGCGACAACAAAAGACGTCGAGCGTACCAAAGACGGTAAGCTGAAGTATCGCGGGGAGACTTTCCCCGGATATAACAAGCCCAAGCGCGATACCACCACTGGAAAGGCCAAGGCCGTACTCGCTAAGAAGGGCGATGAGGTGAAGGTCGTCCGATTTGGTGATCCGAAGATGCGGAACCGGGCGGATAATCCAGAGGCTCGTAAGAACTTCCGCGCCCGTCATAAGTGCGACACGGCCAAAGACAAATTCACAGCCCGGTATTGGTCCTGCAAGGAGTGGTGAGATGAGCCTCGTGCGGAACATCAACAAGCGCAAGAAGGCTGGCACCAGTCGGTCTAAGAAGAACAGCACTGTGTCTGACAAAGCCTACAAGCAGATGCAGAAAGGCTGGCCGAAGTCCAAGAAGAAAAGCCGCAAGGGCTGATGACTTCGTCTTCATCGATGCAGAGTGACGCTTCTCTGTATCTCCCTTTCAACGACGGAAGTGACGTGAAACGATTATTGTCGTTCATTACGGCGGCTATGTTTCTACTGTCGGCCTGTGCGCCTGCCCCCGACCTACAGCGGGCGTGTATTTCAATAGGTGCTGACAGTGGCAGCTAGGGAATGGAAAGGGGAGCAGGCTAACGGACGCGATATATAGCTCCAACACGCCTGCGCGGGCCGCCCCCATTTTAATAAGAGCAGTCGAAGCTGCCTGAAAGGTGTCATGCCCACTGATCCAACCAATGAAAAACGACTAGATCGTATTGAGCAGAAGCTGGACAAGATGGCGGACGCTATTGTGTCTCTGGCCCGAATGGAAGAGCGGATGACGTCTCTGTTCCGTCGGATGGACACCTACGACGAGGACCAGAGAGACCTCTTGGACCGTGTAGAGGCAGTAGAGAGAAGTACTGGCAGCAACGGCCAGACTTTGCGGTTTGTGGAGCGTTTGTTCTGGATTGTGGTCTCCGGGGCTGTGGCTACGGCTTTCTGGTTTATGCGGAGTTGAGAATGTCTGACGAAAAGAAAAAAGAACTGACAGAGCGTCAGATGGCTCTGATCGAGGCCATCATGGGTGAAGCCAAGGGCGACATCCGTAAGGCGATGGCGATTGCCGGGTACAGCCCCAACACCAACACGATGGAGGCGATTAAGCCAATCCGTGATGAGGTGAAGGAGGCGGCGGAGATGGTGATTGCTATGAACGCCCCTAAAGCCGCTCTGGGCGTGGTGGGCGTATTGGATGACCCGACTGCCCTCGGGGCAAAGAATGCTGTCAGCGCGGCTAAGGAAGTCTTGGACCGGGCTGGTGTGGTTAAGAAGGAGCAGGTCGAGGTGACTGCTCCTAAAGGTGCAATGTTTATCCTGCCTCCCAAGAAGGAAGACGATTGAGCGATAATCCGTTCATAGGCGATCCTGATTTTCCGACGAAATACCGAAAGAATGTGACGCAGCGAATTGCGTTCGGGTATATTCCTTCGCCGGAAGATCCGTTGGTTCTGGTCCCGGACCCCGAAGTCAGCCCCTACATCAAGGAGGCATTTGACTTCATCGATGACGGAGGGCCGTTCCGGCATGCGGCTCAGTGGCTGACTGAGAAATGTGGCCGCAGCATCAGCCATCAGGGCATCAAGCGTATCTGGCAGCAGCGTCGAGGTGATCCTAAGACCAATGCCCGCGCTAAAGAGATGCAGAAGCAGGCCAAGAAGCGTAAGCCGAAGACCGCTGCAGATCGTAAGAAGGCGGAGATCAAGACCAAGCTGTCTCAGGCGAAGCGCCTGCAGACTATCCAGCAAAAGAAGCTGGATAACTGGCTTGAGAAGGACGAATGGGAGGCCCAGTATAAGGCGGATAAAGAGGGTCGATCTGTTGATGATGTCCGGGCGGAGATGCAGGCCGCCAAAGAGGCAGAGAAGCCCGTAGAGGCGTCTCCAGAGCCAGCCCCGGCTCCTACCCCGCCCCCAGCAAAGCCGAAGTCTGGCGGCCTTCCTGACGACGTTGATATTGTTTTTAAGCCTAATCCGGGTCCGCAGACGGAATTCCTCGCTGCGCCGGAACGGGAAGTACTGTATGGAGGAAGTGCTGGCGGCGGGAAAATGCTGCGATATCAAGCACTTATCCTTACCCCCTTTGGCTGGAGAAAGCTCGAAGACCTATCTGTTGGTTCGACTATCTGTTCCGTAGACGGTTCTACGACAAAGATTATTGGCTATTACCCGCAGCCGGTTAAGCCGTTCTATCGCATTACTTTCGCTGACGGGGCTGAGATTGAGTGCTGCGAGGATCATCTGTGGCTGCTCCACACAGCGGGCAGAGGCCGGAAGATCAAAGGTAACCGGGTCTTTGGCCCGGAATCCCGGAAGCTGTGGACGACTGCGGACATCTTCACGCATTATCAAAAAGAAAACAGCCGGGTTTTGGGTACGCCGATCACTGAGCCGGTCGTATTCACGGTATCGGGCCAGAAAAAAGGCCCGCACAAATTCGTCAAACGAGACCTTGATCCGTATGTTTTGGGAGTGTTGCTGGGAGATGGCTGCATTACTAGTCGGGCCAGCATCACGATTACATCGGAGGACGAAGAATGCATTGAACGGGTCGAAGACGCCCTCGGGACAACTTTAGCTTGGTACCAGAAGCCTGACTCGAACGCAAAGCAGTATAAAGTTCCTCCCCGGTTTGTCCGGGAGCATCTTGAAGACCTTGGATTGAGCGGGACGCGGTCGAGTACAAAGTTTATTCCGCGCATCTATAAATTAGCCCCGGAACAGGATCGTTGGTCTCTTCTACAGGGCTTAATGGATACAGATGGCTGTGCTGAGGCCGATGGGGATGCCACCTACTGCTCCATCTCAGAGGCTCTGGCAGACGATGTACGGGAGCTGGCTCGGTCTCTGGGCTGCTGGGTGTCGAAACGATCCAAAGACGCCTTCTACCTTAATGCGGATGGCGAAAAAGTATTCTGCCACACTGCGTACGAGCTGCGGATTAAGTGTCCAACCCCGGAGAAACTCTTCCACCTCAGTCGCAAAAAAGACCGTGTTCGTGGCAAGACCTACCAGTCTATGGCGAACTGGATCGTAGACATCGAGGAGATTGAGCCATCTGATGGTGCTTGCATTGCTGTAGATCATCCGTCCCGGCTGTTCATCACTGACCATTACGTCGTGACCCACAACAGCTACGCCATGCTGGCCGACCCGATGCGATACTTCGATAATAAGAATTTCGCCGGTATTCTGTTTCGCCGCACGAACGACGAACTCCGCGAATTGATCTGGAAGTCACAGGAAATCTACCCCCGCGCTTTTCCCGGAGCCAAATGGCAGGAAAAGAAGAGTCAGTGGGTATTCCCGTCCGGCGCACGTCTCTGGCTGACGTATCTGGAGCGAGACGAGGACGTTCTACGTTACCAAGGTCAAGCGTTCTCGTGGATCGGCTTCGACGAACTTACGCAGTATCCGACGCCTTTTGCTTTTGATTATATGCGGTCTCGTCTGCGTTCGACTGATCCGGACTTATCTCTGTCTGTACGCGCCACTACAAACCCCGGCGGACCGGGGCATGGCTGGGTCAAGCGGATGTTCATCGACCCGGCTCCCGCCAACACCGCATTCCCCGCCAAGAACATCGAGACCGGCGAGGATATGGTCTATCCAGACAGCCATGAAAAGGCTGGTCAGCCACTCTTCTACCGCCGCTTTATCCCCGCCAGCTTGTACGACAATCCGTACCTGACTAACGACGGTGCGTATGAAGCCAACCTGCTGGCAATGCCGGAGATGCAGCGTAGGCAGCTTCTGGAAGGCGATTGGGCGATTGCAGACGGGGCGGCGTTCCCCGAGTTCCGGCCCAACACCCACGTCATCGAGCCGTTTGAGATCCCGGATACTTGGCGTCGGTTCCGCAGCTGCGACTATGGCTACAGTTCGTTCTCAGCGGTACATTGGTTCGCCATCGACCCTGCTTACGAGACGTTGGTCGTGTACCGGGAACTGTACGTCTCCAAGCATACCGGCAAAGACCTCGCCAAGGCGGTTTTGGAGCAGGAACGCGGGGAGCGGATCGACTACGGCGTGTTGGACAGCTCCTGCTGGCACCAGCGTGGGCAGATCGGCCCCAGTATCGCCGAGGAAATGATTGCGATGGGCTGCCGCTGGCGTCCTTCGGACCGTACCAATGGCGCTCGAGTGAATGGTAAGAACCGTTTCCATGAGGTTTTGAAGGTCGACGAAGAAACTGGACGCCCCGGCATCGTATTCTTCAACACCTGCCGCCAGATCATCGCAGATTTGCCGGTTATCCCTGCCGATCCCAAGGGTGGCGATGATATCAACCCAAAATACGCCTCAGACCATGCCTACGACAGTGTTCGCTACGGCATCATGTCCCGCCCCAGAGCGTTTTCCCCTTTCGATGATGGTCGCGGCGTACCCAAGCAGAGATGGCGTCCGGCTGTACCGGCATTTGGCTACTAAGGAACTTATCACATGGCATTGATGGACCCGCCCGGACAGAACGTGTCCCCCGAGGATCAGACAGAAACCGATCAGACGATTCAGCTGGAGGAAGACGGAGACGTCGCGCAGGAGAACCTCGATTACGGCGGTCTTACGGCGATGATCGAGGGGGCATTCCGCCGTGCTAAAGATCGTCGTTATTCGGATGAACAGCGGTGGCTTATGGCCTACCGTAATTACCGTGGTGTATACGGTCCGGATGTCCAATTCACGGACACGGAAAAATCCCAAGCCTTTGTGAAGATCACGAAGACTAAGGTTTTGGCGGCCTACGCACAGGTGGTAGACGTTCTCTTTGCGGGCAGCAAATTCCCCATCGGCATCGAGGCACCCACAGACCCGGTTGGCGTGGCGGGAGAGGTTAATTACGACCCCAATCGCCTGACGGACGAGAAAGTCAAAGAGAAAGCCAATGTCGATTATGAGGTGCCACAGCGATATTCCCGCCCGGACATCGAAAAAGACCTCGGCATCTTCAAGGACAAGCTGCAGCCGGTAGAGGATGATCTCGTTGACGGCAGTTCAGCGGCCCAAACTGCCATCAACTTCGAGCCAGCTAAGAAAGCGGCTAAGAAAATGGAAGACAAGATGCACGGCCAGCTCGAAGAGAGTCAGGCCTCGAAGCATCTTCGCTTCTGTGCCTTTGAAGCCTGCCTGTTCGGTGAAGGCCTGCTGAAGGGTCCGTTTGCTTACGACAAAGAGTATCCCAATTGGAACGAGGACGGTGAATACGAGCCGGAGTTCCAGACCATCCCCAAGGTCGAGGCCGTGTCTGTATGGGACTTCTACCCAGACCCCGACGCCCGCAACATGGGCGAGGCAGAATATACGGTTCAGCGCCATCGTATGAGCCGCACACAGATGCGGGCCTTGAAGAACCGTCCGGCATTCCGTGAGGAAAGCATCGAGCTGGCGATTGAGTACGGCCCGAATTATCTGCCAGAGGACTGGGAGCAGATCCTCGACGACAGCGATACCACGGATACCGTAGACCGCTTTGAGGTGCTTGAGTATTGGGGCGTCGTTGATGCAGAGACGGCGGAAGAAGCTGATCTGGACATCCCCGATGCATTCGCCGATGCGGACGAAATCCAGATCAATGCGTGGATCTGTAATGGTCAGATCTTGCGTCTGGTCTTGAACCCCTTCACACCCAATCGCCTGCCCTACCACGCGGTTCCCTACGAGATGAACCCATACAGCTTCTTTGGCGTCGGCGTGGCCGAGAACATGGAAGACACGCAGCTGCTGATGAACGGCTTCATGCGTATGGCGGTCGATAACGGCGCATTGTCGGGTAATCTGATGGTCGAGGTGGACGAGACCAATCTCGTTCCCGGTCAGGAGATGGATATCTATCCCGGCAAGATTTGGCGTCGTCAGGCAGGCGCTCCGGGACAGGCGATTTTTGGCACGAAGTTCCCCAACGTCTCCAACGAGCTGCTGATGATGTTCGACAAGGCCCGTCAGCTGGCCGACGAGGCGACGGGGATGCCCTCATACGCCCACGGCATTGGCGGTGTGATGGGTGTGGGCCGGACAGCATCCGGTATGTCGATGTTGATGGGTGCAGCCGCCCAGAACATCAAAGCGGTGGTAAGGAATATCGATGACTACCTTCTGGCTCCTCTGGGTAAGGCACTTTTTGCCTTCAACATGCAGTTCAACTTCGACAAGGAGTTCACGCAAGGACCGTTAGAGGTCAAAGCGCGAGGAACTGAGAGCTTGATGCGGAATGAAGTCCGCAGCCAGCGTCTCCTGCAGTTCATGCAGATGACTGCCAATCCGATGATGCAGCCGTTCGTGAAATACGACTACATCCTGCGCGAACTGGCGGCGTCTATGGATCTCGACGAGGACAAAATCCTGAATGACCCGCGTGAGGCAATTATCCAAGCCAAAATGATGGCGGAAATTCAGGAACTGATGCCGCAGCCTCCGCAGCAGGCGCAGGCTGGACCGGGACAAGGCCAAGGCGGCTCTGCTCCCGGCGGCCCACCGCAGCCGTCAGACCCGACTGGGACCGGGAATGGCAATATCGCCCCCGGAGCCGCCCCTGAACCCGGCGCACAGGGCTTCACAGGAGCCGGTGGAGGCGCAAATGGCGGTAACCCCCAGCCAGCCCCTCAAGGCCAGCCTGCAGCCGCCCCACAGCGGCCTCAGTAAGATACGCTCCGGCGTATAAACCCCGAATATACGGTCTAGCGCATGGAAAAGCATGTCTGCCGCGAGCTTTTGAAGCTCGTGAACGATCCCGACACTTACATGGCCCTGCATACCTACATGGATGCCCGCCGCGCATTGCTTTTGGCGCGTCTGGAGCAGGCCAACGACATGGATGAGGTCCGGTCGATTCAGGGGGCGCTGAAAGAAGTGGGTCGCCTCGACACCCTACGAGAAGAAGTCCGCAAAGGAGCCGAATGATGGTGGAGAAAGTCGACCGCGAGATGGAAGAGATGGGTCTGCGCCGGGATCGTGACGTCCTTGTTCCCCGGACAGCGGACAGTAGCCCCGGTCGATCTGGTCCCCGAGAAAACCGCTTCGGTGACACTATCTCCAAGTACGTTTCTCCGCCTCTGCAAGAGGCATGGTCTCAGGCAATGGATGCGGGTGTCATTGACGTCGACCCAAACGACCTCGCCCTTATGACGGCTCTCAAGCGGTCCAACGACTACATCATGGATATGGCGGGTGCCGGACTGAGTGTCGGAGAGGCAGCAGCCAAGGCGGTGGCGGCGTCTGTAGGCGAGGTATTCGGTGATATTGGTGGTCAGGGTCGGTCCGGTGAAGAACGCCTCACTGAAGACCTCATGGCGATGCCAGAGGCGTTTGCCGGTGGCGGACTGAGCCGTGGGGCCAACCTGCTTGATGATGTATTGGATACCGGCGGAGACGCCGCCCGGTACACCAGTCGAGTGGTGCGAGATCGGGCTAATCAGCCGGGTCCGGTCCCCGTGATGGGAAGCAATCTGGGAAATGTGGGTGGCACCCAAAATACGGCTGCTGATGCACTGGAGGATTTTTCTCGTAAGAGAGAAGCCGTGTTGTCAGCTCCAAAGGATGCCAGTCTAGAGGAAGTCTCTAATATTGCCTCTGAGGCGGCTGAGTCTCGGGAACAGGCGGTCGCAGTACTAAGCTCGAACTTGAGTGACCGGGGCGGTCTGCGCCTTTCTCATCCAGAGACGGGGCGTCGGGTTGCAGTCAGCCCCGGCTTGAGCGGAGAAGAGGTCGGAAAATTCCGTCTGACTTTTGTTGATGAACAAGGCTCTCCTACGAACCATACGGTATTTAATACTCGTGAGGAGGCCATACAGGAGGCGCTACAGTCTGGGTATGTTCAGGCAGACGGCTTGCGTTCTACATCGACTCCTACGGCACCGACAAAAGCTATCCCAGAGATTAGCCCGGAACTTGAGCGTCTTGGGTATGACCCATTCCTACCGGGCATGGAGCCGCCCTCACCTGCTGACGCCCTCGGCATGACTGACGAGGTCTATCACTACTCCAGTTCCGCTGACGATTTTGAAGAATTTGAAGTCCCCAGCCGGATCAAGGCCGGACTCCCGCAAGATTCCTTGGGCGTACATGTTGGAAGCCGCCCACAAGCGGCTGAAGAGCGATTTCTTGACTACCGTGGGTATACCTCGACGGAGGATAGTAGAAACGCGCTAAACACTTGGGGCGCGTTAGATAAGAACGATGGACGTACTCTCAAACTGCGGGCTAACACAAGTAAGCCGTTTCTCAACCCTGAGACAGATGAGCCTTTTACTGAGACGCAGCTGCGAGATTACTTGGATGCGGTTATTGAGCAGTATGGAGGAAGGGAACAGGATGCTGTCATAAATTTCCGGCGGTCCCTAGCTGAGCAGGGATACACAAATATCCCTTACGAAAACAGTGTAGAAGACGTGGGCGAGATTAGCCACATCATGCTCGTTGATCGCCCAGAAGACAGCCCTGCCGTACTTCGGTCCGCCTTTGCGGCTTTTGCCCCTGAGAATAAGTATTCCGCCAATCTCAGCGCTGGCGTCGCAGCGACTGCTGTTGGTTTGGACAAATACCTCGAAGAAAATGAAGAGTCCGACGGCAACTTTGCCCGGGGCGGCCTCGCTCTCAAAGAATCCCGTAAAGGCATCAGAACACAGGCAGGACTAGATATGGCTAAAAACAAAACGCAACTCGACCGCAAGAAGGCTGATCTCGATGGAGACGGCGAGCTGTCTGAGTATGAAGAGCAGCGCGGAGAGGCCATCCAAAAAGCTGAGATGGACGATGAAATGGTTCCGGACATGGCCTGTGGCGGTATTATGGGTGACCCGATGATGACGGGCGTCGACCCGGTCTCCGGCAACGAGATCCCGGTGGGCGCGACAGCAGAGAACGTCCGCGACGATATCCCGGTGAACATCAGCCAAGACGAATACGTCCTGCCCGCCCACGTCGTGAAATACCACGGCCTGAAGTACATCATAGGTCTGCAGGCGGAAGCTGAGATGGGTCTGATGACTATGAAGATGGACGGCCTGATCCAGACAGTTGGTGACGATTATGAAGACACGGAAGAAGAATCCGATGGCGAAGGATCTGAGGCAGCCGAAGTATCGGCCCCGGATACAGAGGCCGAAGAAGGGGAAGACAGCCCCGACACGACCGAAACACCCGAAGGCAACGAAATCGAGCTGGCTG
>PR_CR_10_Liq_1_inCRDRAFT_1001741_pt1 | contig 11871 bp, 13 predicted proteins | sample PRCRCaboRojoPR_3_FD_10241 | JGI IMG/M metagenome (IMG submission 10241) | reverse complement strand
GGGAGCAGTCGCCGCCCCGAGCCGGGGCGGGCCGGCTTTCCTAAACGTTCAAGGCTCGCCCGATGCAGGCGGGCTCGGAGGTCAATATGGGCATGGGTGGCATCAGTATCTGGCAGCTGTTGATCGTCTTGGTGATCGTGCTGCTGTTGTTCGGCACCAAGCGGCTGCGCAACATCGGCTCGGATCTCGGCGGGGCCGTCAAGGGCTTCCGCTCGGCCATGAGCGACGCCGGCAAGGGTGACGACGAGGAATCCAGGAAGCTCGAAGACGCCAAGGCCGAGCGCACGGCGGAGACCGACATGGGTGCGGACACCGGCGGTGACACCGCCGGCACCCAGCCCGGCGCGGACAAGTCCAAGGTCTGACGCAGGCCGCATTCGTTTCCCGATATGATCCCCGCTTTTCCCCGCGCTCGGAGCTGACCCGCCGCCATGTTCGATATCGGCGCCCTGGAGCTGATCCTGATCGGCATCGTGGCCCTGCTGGTGGTGGGTCCGGAGCGCCTGCCGAAGCTCGCACGCACCGCCGGTCTCTGGGCGGGGCGTGCGCGTCGGGCCTTCATGTCGGTGAAGGATGAGATCGACCGGGAGATCAAGGCCGAGGAGCTGAAGGAGATCCTGCGCAAGCAGGCGGCGTCCAATCCGCTGGAGCAGATCATCGAAGAAGACGGCAGCGTTCGGGACGACAAGCGACAGCGGGCGCGCAGCGGCGCCGACAGCGACCAGCGCGGTCGCAGCGCGGGCGCGGATGCGTCCGGACACAGCGGGGACCCGCCCTGAGCCGCGCCGGCAACATCGCCATCCCCCGTGAGCATCCCGGCAGCCGCAAACCGCCACGCCGGCGCGCAGACAGCGCCCTCACCAGCAGCACCCTGTTCATTCAAGCGCCGTCAGCGCGGCGCTGAGGCAGCCCCATGACCCCCCAGCATCACCAGGACCAAACCGACGACGGTCTCGGCGGCGAGCAGCCGTTCATGTCGCACCTGGTGGAGCTGCGCGACAGGCTGTTGCGTATGGTGATCGCCATCGCGGTGGTCTTCCTGCTGTTGTTCCCGTTCGCCAACGAGATCTACACCTTCGTCGCCGAGCCCATCCGCGCCCAGCTGCCCGAGGGCTCGCAGATGATCGCCACCCAGGTGGCATCGCCCTTCCTGACGCCGTTCAAGCTCGCCCTGGTGGTGGCGGTGTTCGTGGCCATGCCCTACCTGCTGTACCAGTTCTGGGCCTTTGTCGCGCCCGGGCTGTATACGCACGAAAAGCGCCTCGCGCTGCCGCTGGTCTCCTCCAGCATCGTGCTCTTCTACCTGGGCATGGCGTTCGCGTACTTCGTGGTCTTCCCGCTGGTGTTCCGTTTCTTCACGGCGGTGACGCCCGATGGCGTGGCGCAGATGCCGGACATCGCCTTCTACCTGGAGTTCGTGCTGAAGCTTTTCTTCGCCTTCGGCATCGCCTTCGAGATTCCCATCGCCACCATCCTGCTGGTGGCCGTGGGTGCCACCACGCCCAAGGCACTTGCACAAAAGCGTCCCTACGTCATCGTCGGCGTGTTCGTCGCCGGCATGCTGCTGACGCCGCCGGACGTCATCAGCCAGACGCTGCTCGCCATCCCCATGTGGCTCCTGTTCGAGGCCGGCATCTTTTTCTCCCGCTGGTTCGAGCACCGTCGCCCCGCGGGCGGAGCGAGCCCGTCTCCCGAGGGCGGCGGCAGCGCCCCAGGCCCCGGTTACGGCAGCGGCCGCCCGACGCCGGTGGCGCCGGGCGGCGGCACTGAGGTGGGCCGCGAGATCGACGGCGGAGACCTGGATGAGCCCGGCCGCTATCGACCGATGACAGACGCGGAGATGGAGGCTGAGCTCGATGCCATCGAGGCCGAGGAGGCCGCGGACGCCGAGGCGGCGCCGCCCAAGCCCGCCTCCCCGGGGGTTGCAGCGACGAACCCCGCACAGGCCCGGATCGAGGAGCTGATCCGCAGCGCCAATGAGCGTCGGGCCGATGGCGACATGGCCTCCGCCCGCACGCTGCTGTATCTGGTACTGGAAGAGGGCGACGCGGACCAGCGCCGGGTCGCCCGCAACATTCTTGCGGACCTTGACCGGGACTGAGCCCGCCCCGGCGCGGCCGAGCCGCGCATGCAATCTGCCGGAGCCCGGCGCTGGATCCCCGGCTGCTGCCGCCCCGAGTCGACGTTGGACTACACTCACGGCTCGCCGGCGTCAGGAGCGTCCTGTGCTGACACAATAATGATCGACGGAGGTCGCGCCCATGGCCACCCCGCAGCAGATCCACTACAAGCAGAACCGGCTGAAGCAATTACGCGCCTTCTGCCACGCGGCGCGCACCGGCAGCGTCAGTGCGGCGGCGGAGAAGATCTTCCTGAGCCAGCCGACGGTGTCGTTGCAGATCCAGGCGCTGGAGCGGGAGCTGGACACCGTGCTGTTCGAGCGTCGTGGGCCCAAAATCCGGCTCACGCCCGAGGGAGAGCTGCTCTATGAGCTGGCGCAGCCCTTGGTGGAGGGCATGGACAAGCTGCACGAGACCTTTGCCGTGCACTGCGGACGGGTGGACCAAGGCAGCCTGGACATCGCCGCCGGCGAGGCCACCATCCTGTACATCCTCCCGGAGTCCGTGCGTCGTTTCGTCGGCCAGTATCCGGGTATCGACCTACGGCTGCACAACGTCACCGGGCGCGACGGCCTGGAGATGCTGCGGGCGGATGCGGTGGACATGGCGGTGGGCTCGATGCTGGAGGTGCCGGACGACATCACCTACCGTCCGGTGGTCACCTACACGCCGACCCTCATTACGCCGGCGGGCCACCCACTCGCCGACAAACAGGACGTGACGCTCGCCGAGATCGCCGAGCACGGGCTCATCCTGCCGCCGCGGCACCTCAGCACCTGGCGCATGGTGGACCTGATGTTCCGCCAGCAGGAGCTGGACTACAAGGTAACCCTGGAGGCCGGCGGCTGGGAGGTCATCAAGAAGTACGTGGAGCTGGGTCTCGGCGTCTCCATCGTCACCGATCTGTGTCTCACCGGTCGAGAGCGGCTTGGCCGCGTGCCGCTGGAGCAGTACTTCCCGAAGCGCAGCTACGGCATCGTGCTGCGCCGGGGCAAGTTTCTGTCGCCGCAGACCAAGCGGTTTCAGGAGGTCATGGATCTGGTCTATCCCGGCGAGCCGCGGGATCGGGTGGGGCGTCAGCGCCGGGGCGAGGGTGATCTAGGGGACGGCCTGATGGGCTGAGCGTGGACCTTGGCGCAAGCTCCCCCGTAACCGAGGTGTGCTTTCTTGGCCACTGCGGGATTCGAGGCCCTGACGGCCGCAGGCGGCGCGGCCGGCGGAGCGCAGGGTGCGGCACCGGCAGCTGCCGTGTGCACCGGGCCCGGTGCTGAAAGCCTTTGCACTTGAACCGGAGCGGGGAATGGTCTACAGGCCAGGCGCGGGATTTTGCCGACGCCTGCGCGGCGGGCCGTGACGGGCCAAAACTGGCCATCAGGCCCTCAAAGACAGGTTTCGACTGGCTGGAGGCACAATAAGTGTGCAGACCGGCAGGTCAATGACGCAAGTTCCGTGCCTGACGTGTACCAATACCCTATCCGCATTAGTTAATCTAATGGAATGACACTGAACAAACAGATCGGCCAGCGCCTGAGGGCTGCGCGCCTGGCCCATAAATACAGCCTATCGGAGCTCGCGTCGCGGACCCGAACCCTCTCGAAGTCGCGCATCAGCAACTACGAGCAGGGCATCCGTCGCATGGGCATCGAAGAAGCACAAGAGCTCTCCGAGGCACTTGACGGCATCACGCCCGCATACCTGCTGTGCCTTGACGACACCTCGCCGCTGTCAGAGGACGAATGGCAGCTCATCCAGCGTTACCGCAAGACGGATGAGCGCGGGCGGGACGTGATCCTGCACGTAGCTGACACCCAAGGCAAGTACGATGCGGGTCCATTGCCCGATGGCGATGAGTCCGGCGCCGGCTGATCCTTCTTTACTGAGACAGCAGCCTCGACACGCCGCTTTCGGTGAGATGCCGCATTCACGTAAAGTGAATGTCGCTTGCTTCCATGCACGCAAGCACACCGTGGGCTGCGCTCGGGCCGCCGCCGAAATCGGGTAAGGTGCCGCGGGACGCCGGTCCCCTGATCGGACCGGCTTCCATGGCTCTGCCATGACCTGCGTCCCGGACGCAGCCCGCTGCAAGACCGACGTCCGTTTGGACGCCATGCGCAATGTCTGAGAACGATCAACCGGCGGCCGTCTTCGTTGTGCTGCTGCTCGGCGCCGCCATCGCAGCCGGCGCCGGGCTGGTCTCGCTGGTCCGGGCCTGAGCGTGCCCACCGCGTCGGCTGACCGGCCGGCGTCGCTGCCCCCGCCGGGCTGCGTGCACCGCCACCTGCCGCGGTCTTCATCAACCCTGCTCACCGCGCTTTGACCCTGCCGGCGGCGCCCATTACAGTTGCGCGGCCGGAACGCCTGTGTCCGGCGGCACACACTGTATGACGGGGTCCGGCGAAGGGTCGACGATGATGGGTTGGAACGATGCGCACGCGCGGGGCAGCCGCTCGGACGACAGAATTGCACGGCGTGCTCTGCCCTCGGCGGCCATGCTGGCGGTGGTGTTGCTCGCCGCGCTTGCCGCAGCCGGTTGTGCAGGCACAGGCGGGCTGCGGGATGACCCGCCCTATGCCCCGTCAGCGGCCTTTCCGTTGCCAGCGGCGCTTGAGGACAACGTCACCTTCTGGAAGGAGGTCTACACCGAGTGGAGCAGAGATAAGGTCGTCATCCACGATGACCGCCACATGGCGGTGATCTACCAGGTGGCGCAGCTCCCCGGGCCGATCGAAGGCGTCTACACCCCGGCGCAGCGCGACTACGTGCGCGCCCTGCGCGAGCGCTGGAGCGATCGCCTGCGGGCCCTTGAGCGGCGCGCTGCCGCCCGCGCACAGCTCAGCACCGAGGAGCGGGCGCTCAAGCAGCAGCTCGAGGACGCCGGCGGCCCGGGCGCCGTGTTCGGTGCCGCCGAGCGGGTCCGCAGCCAGCGCGGCGTGCGCGAGCGCTACCATGCGGGTCTCGAGCGCAGCGGTCGCTGGCTGCCCACCTTCCGCCAGATCTTCCGCCGCCATGGGCTGCCGGAGGATCTGGCGCTCCTGCCGCACGTGGAATCGTCGTTCGTGGCCAATGCGCGCTCCAGCGCGGGCGCCTCCGGCATGTGGCAGTTCATCCGCTCCACCGGGCGCGATTACATGACCGTGAATGCTTCCATCGACGAGCGCCTGGACCCGGTGGTGGCCGCCGATGCCGCAGCGCGATACCTCAAGAATTCCTATTCCAAGCTCCGTGACTGGCCGCTCGCGCTCACGTCCTACAACCACGGGCTCGGCGGCATGCTGCGCGCGAAGGAGCGCTACGGCACCGACATGGCCCGCATCGTCCGCGACTACGACGGCCGCTACTTCGGCTTCGCCTCGCGCAACTTCTACGCCCAGTTCATGGCCGCACGGCACGTGGCCAACAACGCCGAGCGTTACTTCCCGGAGGGCGTACGCTACGCGGCGCCGCTCACCGATCAGCCCGTGCGGCTGCGCTGGCCGGCCACCGTTGACGAGCTGGCGCTGCAATACCGCGTGCCCAGGTCGGCCTTGACGAGTCGGAACCTGGCCTGGCAGTCACCCGTGCGCAGCGGTGCGCGGCCGGTGCCGGCGGACAGCACCCTGTGGGTGCCCGCGGGTGCGAGCCGCATTGCACGGGGCCTGTCGCGCCCGGCGGCCTTCTGACGAGGTAAGCCCTCCATGGCCATCAAGTCCGACCGGTGGATTCGCCGTATGGCGGCGGAGCACCGGCTCATCGAGCCCTTCGAGCCCGCCCAGGTACGCGAGCATGCGGGCGTTGGCCACGTCATCTCCTATGGCACGTCGAGCTACGGCTACGACATCCGCTGTGCCGACGAATTCAAGATCTTCACCAACATCAACTCGGCGGTGGTGGACCCCAAGCAGTTCGACTCTTCGAGCTTCGTGGACCTGAAGGCCGACGTCTGCATCATTCCGCCGAACTCCTTCGCGCTGGCGCGCACCGTGGAATACCTGCGCATCCCGCGCAACGTACTGACCATCTGTCTCGGCAAGTCCACCTATGCCCGCTGCGGCATCATCGTCAATGTGACGCCGCTGGAGCCGGAGTGGGAGGGGCATGTGACGCTGGAGTTCTCCAACACGACGCCCCTGCCGGCGAAGATCTACGCCCATGAGGGTGTGGCGCAGATCCTGTTCCTGGAGTCGGACGAGCCCTGCGAGACCTCCTACCGGGACCGCGGCGGCAAGTATCAGAATCAGCGCGGGGTGACGCTGCCGAAGCCCTGAGCGTATGCTGACGCGGCGGGCGGTATTCGTAAGGTCAACGAGGTGGAACATGCGCGATCTGAGCCGGCTCTACGAGCAGGATTACAGCGCTTGGGCCGAGGCGAACGCGGAGCTGCTCAAGGCCGGGCAATTCGATCAGCTGGATGTGGAGCATCTGCTGGAGGAGCTGACCGACATGGGCAAGAGTGAGCAGCGGACGCTCGAGAGCCGCCTGCGTGTGCTGCTGGCCCACCTCCTGAAGTGGCAGTTTCAGTACGCACAGCTCGCCGATCACTGGCGCGAATTCGACGGCCGCAGTTGGCGCAACACCATCGTGCATCAGCGCACCGAGCTGAAGATCCTGTTGCGCAAGTATCCGGGCATGCAGCGGCTGTGGCCGACGGCGCTGGAGGACGCCTATGCCGATGCACGCGAGCTGGCGGCGGCAGAAACCGGGCTGCCGATGGACAGGTTTCCGCGCCTGTGTCCCTATGCCGACGCAGCCATCCTCGACGAGGGCTTCCTGCCGGCGCCGGAGTCTTCCGCGTCGGTGTCGGGCACTTGAAGGGATGCCGATGATCGGCCGTCCCAGCCGAAACCGAACCCGAACCCGAAACCGACACCGAAACTGAAACCGAAACCGGAAACGGCTCTCATCTGCCGGCCATGCCCAATGACCGCGCCACCGCCCTCTACGTCGTCCTCGGCGGCTTCTTCGTCTGCAATGCGCTGATTGCCGAGTTCATCGGCATCAAGATCTTCGCGCTGGAGGAGACCTTCGGGCAGGAGCCGCTGAACTGGAGCCTGTTCGGCGAGCAGGGCTCGCTCAGCTTCACGGCGGGCGTGCTGCTCTGGCCCGTGGTGTTCGTGATGACCGACATCATCAACGAATACTTCGGCCGGCGCGGCGTGCGCTTCATCTCCTACCTGACCGTCGGGCTGATCGTCTACGCCTTCTTTTTCGCCTACCTGGCCATCGGGCTCGCGCCGGCGGACTGGTGGGTGGGCATCGCCGCCGAGCGCGGCGTGCCGGACATGCAGGCGGCCTTCGCGGTGATCTTCGGCCAGGGCATGTGGACCATCGCCGGCTCCGTGGTGGCCTTTCTCATCGGCCAGCTCATCGACGTGGCGGTGTTCCATCGCGTGCGCCGGCTCACCGGCGAGCGCTTCATCTGGCTGCGGGCGACTGGCTCCACCCTGGTCTCGCAGCTGGTGGACAGCTTCGTGGTGCTGTACATCGCCTTCGTGCTCGGGCCGCAGCAGTGGCCGCTGTCGTTATTCCTTGCCGTCGGCACGGTGAATTACATCTACAAATTCGGTGCCGCCGTGGCCCTGACGCCGGTGATCTACTACGCCCGCTCGCGCATCGAGCGCTTTCTGGGCTCGGCGCGGGCAGCGGAGCTCAAGGCCCGTGCGGCCAGCGCCTGAAGCGGCCCTCAGTCGACCGCAGGCGGAGCAGCAGCGAGGTAGTGGTAGAGCCGCCAACCCTGAATCGGGTGTTCACAGCCCGCCGCGCTCCAAGGAGCGCCTCCCGGGACGACTTTCATGGGTTGACCGCGGCATTGAAACACACTGCGCGTCTCTACGGCCTGGAAGCCTGGGATTTCGGGTGGTCCAAACTTGTACGCCACGAGCCAAAACCCAGACCGCTTGAGGGATGCGAGCGCAGGTGGTCGTTCCAGGTGCCCCCGGCTGTATTCCGACGGTCGTGCAATGTTCGGCCATTGCGTCACCGAAAGCGCCGGTGCATGAAAGTTGAGCATGGCCGCGAACGGGTAGCGATCGGCGAACACCGGCGCATCCAGGGTCTCCGCGTAGTCCGCGAGCGCCGGGTAGCCGTAGCTCTCGCGCAGAATGCGCTGCGCCGCATCCGGCAGCGGCAGTGCGGCGGTGGCGGCATGGAAGGCGTACAGACTCACCAACAGCAGGTTGCCGGCGGCCGCGAGCAGTGCCCAGCGGGCCAGCGGGCGCAGCAGCACGGCCGCCGCCGGCACCGCAGTCGCGAGGTACAGCGCGGACCAGTTGGCTTCCACGTCGCTGGTCAGGGACAGCAGGCCGAACAGCGCCAGCGGGAAGACGGCGGCGGCGGTGAGCAGCGCCCGGGCGGGTCGGTCGAAGGNCCCCGCCAGTGACCGCGCGGCACCGCGGACACCGTCATGCCGCCACAGGCGGGCGGCGAGAGGCAGCAGCAACAGGCCCCAGAACCCGAGCTGGGTGGCGATGAAGGCCGCAAGCTGGCCGAATCGGTCCAGCGGCGTCAGCGGCCCGCTGCCGGGGGGTGTGTAGGATTGCGAGCCCACCGCCGCCGGCAGGCCGTCGGCGGCCACGTCGAAGCTGCCGAGCTCGGTGGCGAGTCCATGCCCCAGCTGAAAGCGCAGGCTGAGCCAGTCGTTGCTGGCGTTCCAGCCGAGATGCGGCAGGAACACCAAAAGCGCGAGCAGGCCGCCGAGGTAGGGCCAGGGCGTCAGCAGCGCCTTGCGGTCCGCGGCCAGCATGGCCCACAGGAACACGGGCCCGATGAGCGCCATGCTGTACTTGCCGAGCAGACCGAGTCCGGTGGCCAGGCCCGCCGTGAGCCAGCGTCGGCGCTGACCGCGCAGGGCCGGCAGCGCCTCGTGCAGCGCCAGGGCCCAGCACAGCGTCAGCACCGTGTCCGGCGTCGTGATGACCCCGGCGATGAGCCCCGGCACGGTGCCGGCGGCCAGCACCAGCGCCAGCATCAGGCCGTTGCCGCGGCGCAGCCCGCAGGCGACATAGAAGCGCCACAGCACCAGCAGTGTCAGCACGCCCGCCAGCACGGCGCCGAGCCGGGCTGCGAGCGCCGATGCCGGCGCGAGCCGGGTGCCGAGGCCCAGCACGGCGACGCCGGGCGGATGGTCGAAGTAGCCCCAGGCCAGCGCCCGCGCCCAGTGGAAGTAATAGGCTTCGTCCTGGGTGACGGGCACGACGGCGGCCGCCCAGAGCCGCCACAGCGTGATGCCCAGGATCAGCAGCAGGGGCAGGGTCAGGTCCAGCGGACCCTTGCCGCGTATCGCATCGGGCGCGGCTGCCGCGGACTGCCGGACGCTGCCGGACACCTCAGATGCGCCGGATGCGGGGGCAGGCGTTGCCGCGCAGTTGCTGCTGCACCAGGGATTGGATGCGTCGCTGCTCATCGGCGAGCTCCCTCGGCGGCGGCGGCGAGCGGCGCAGCAGGGATTCCGCCTGACGCAGATCGTTACAGCGCGAGCGACCGGGCGGCTTCAGCGTGGCCCGGTAGACATGGGCCGAGGCGCCGTAGAGGAAGCCGAGTGCACTGCCCGGCACCTCGCGGCGGGCGTCCTGGGCCGCCATCAGCAGTTTCTCGTTCTCCCGGTCCAGCTTCTGCTCCCGCGCCTCGTCGAGTCGGTTGCGACGCTCGCTCAAGCTCAGCAACAGGCCGCCGTGGTAGGAGCTGCGGCTCGGCGCGTTGCGGTCGGGCTGCAGCTGCAGCGCCTTGCGGTAGCCGGTCTCGGCACAGTCCAGCAGCTCGCGCATGCGGGAGTCCTGTGTCGAGGCGGACTGGGGCTGCTGGATGGCGAGCTTCAGGCAGGCGTCGCCCTTCACGGCGTGGGATTTGGCGCAGGCCTCTGAGCTGGTGTTGCAGCGGATATCGGTGACGGCGATGCTGTTGAAGTCCCCGGCGACGGTGCGCGCGGTCAGGGTTTCGCTGAGCGCGGCGTCATCGGTGCCGGCGCAGCCGACGACAAGCGCGGCGGCAACGACCGCTGTGGGCAGCCCCCGGGCTGCGCCCCTGATCACCTTCCCGCTTTCTGCCAAGCCTCTGCTCACCCAGGGCGCTCCGCTGTGTGTTGGTGGGACTCGCGCGGCGCCGTGCAGACGCCGGACGCCGCCCAAAGCTGACTGGCAATGATCGCACAGTCGGCGCACCGCGGGCGGCTGACGCACTCAGTCGGCGCGCTTGGAGCCGGCATGCTGCGCTGTGCCGAGCATGAGCCGGCGCAGCGCCAGATAGCCGAAGAGCACCAGGAACACCGACGTCACGGCATCGCTCAGAAAGTGCCCGCCGGCGGCCATGCGTGCGAGCGCCACCAGGGCCGTGTAGACCGCTGCCGGCAGCACCCAGACCGGGCGTGCTCCGCTCAGCAGGTGGGCCACGGCGATGACATAGGCCGCCGCGGCCACATGGCCTGAGCTGAAGGCGCCGCCGCTGCCGCCGGTGTAGACGAAGGCCGGTGTGAAGGGGCGGTCGCCGCCGAACTGCGTCACCTGCACCGGCCGCGCCCGGCCCCAGTGCTCCTTGAAGACCTGGTTCACCAACAGACCGGGCAGCAGTGCCAGCAGGCACAGCAGCAAGGCGAGCCTGCGCCCGGTGAGCCCCAGCAGCCGCCGGCCCCTGCGGCGGTTGAAGAGCCACACGCCGACCAGGGCGAGGTTTCCGACCACCATGAGCACGTCCACGGAGTGGTAGAGCAACCGCTCCCAGGGCTGTCCGTGTGCCGTGAAGCCGACCCCCGGTGTGTAGAACAGCCCGGCGACCGCGAGGTCCAGCTGCGGAACGGCGAGCATCAGGTTCGCAAAGGCCAGGAACAGGATGAGCCAACCGATGGGGATGCCCGCGATGCGCCGCCGGAAGGCGGCGAATGGGGCGTCCCCCTGCGCCCGCGTCGGGGCGGCGTTGTGCTGAGTGTGCTCCGGCATGTCTCTGAGCTTTGGTGCTGGCGGCTGTGGGGTACCAAACCGGCCGGCACCCGCCGGCAGCGCGCTGCGGAGTCTACCCGTTTGGCCCCCGTGCCGTAGGCGCCGTCGCCGGCAGCCCCATGGCCGCGAGGTAGGCCGTGGTGGCGGCGGCGATGGCATAGGGGCGCGCTGCCTGCCGCAGCGCGGCAGCAGCGGGCGGTGCGTCCAGCAGGGCCGCCAGCGCCTTTGCCAGCGCGGGGGCGTCGCCCACGGGCACCAGTGCGTCCGGCGGGCCGTTCGCCAGCAGCTCGCGGGGCCCGCTCGGGCAGTCCGTCGCCACCACGGGTGTGCCGAGGGCCAGCGCCTCCACCAGCACCAGCGGCATGCCCTCCCAGCGGGAGGTGAGCGCGAACAGGTCCGCATGCGCGAGCTCTGCATAGGGCTTGGGCGCGAAGCCGGGCAGTGCCACGTCGTCAGCGACGCCGAGGGCCGCCGCCTCGGCCAGCAGCGCCTGCCGCTCGCCACCTTCGCCCAGGATCATCAGCCGGCAGGGGCGGTGTGCACGCAGCCGGGCGAAGCCGCGCAGCAGGGTGGCGAAGTCCTTACGCCGGCTGAGCTCGCCGACCCCGAGGATCAGCGGCGCGTCCGGATCGTGGAACCAGGGATGTGCCGGTGCGGCTGGCGGGTCATCGAAGAGTGCATCCGGCACCACCGGCGTCGGCACCACCTGGACCAGCCCCGGCGCAAGCCCGGCGAAGGCCGTGAGGTCGGCGGCGGCGCCCCGGCTCGGCACCAGCACCCCGGCGGCATGCCGATACAACCGCCCGACCGACCAGCGCTGCAGCCGCCGCTGCACGGGGCTGCGGCTC